>JACCDS010384021.1_pt1 | contig 10585 bp, 7 predicted proteins | sample 7446441 | NCBI WGS metagenome assembly JACCDS01 (sample SAMN15323445, study PRJNA562643) | freshwater metagenome | isolation source: river surface water | place: USA:Blue River Watershed | collected 2017-08-17 | reverse complement strand
TTGGCCAGGGCAATGGCTGGATGCACGCAAAGCTGACCATCGTGCTGCTGCTGGTGGGGTACCACCATGTCTGCAAGCGTCTGCTGAAACAGTTCGAGCGCGATGACAACGTGCGTTCGCACGTCTGGTTCCGCTGGTTCAATGAGGTGCCGGTGCTGGCGATGCTCGCAGCGGTGGTGCTGGTCGTCGTCAAGCCTTTCTGATTTATTCTGATTTATATAAAAACACGCTAGGGAGACCTGAATGGGCAAGACTGTCGAGTATTTCATCGCGCCGCAATCGCCATGGACCTATCTGGGCCATGAGCGCTTCGTCGCCATCGCCAAAAAGTACGGCGCGCAGGTGCTGCTGAAACCCTGTGACGTGAACAAGGTATTTTCCGTCTCCGGCGGCGTGCCGGTGGGACAGCGCCCGCCGCAGCGGCAAGCCTATCGGCTGGCCGAACTGACCCGCTGGAGCCAGTTTCTGGGCATGCCGCTGACGCTGCATCCGAAATTCTTCCCGGTCGCTGGTGAACCGGGTGCCAAGCTGATCATCGCAGCACAACAGGCCCACGGAACTGAGTCGGCGCTGGCCCTGCTGGGCGCGCTCGGTCGCGCCTGCTGGGCCGAGGAAAAGAATATTGCCGATGCCGAAACACTGGTCGCCGTGGCCAACGGCGTGGGACTGGACGGCGCTGCGCTGCTGGCGCTGTCTGCCGGTGACGCCGTCGCTGCCGACTATGCGCGCAATACCGAGGATGCCATCGCAGCGAACCTCTTTGGCGTGCCGTGGTACCGCGTCGATGGCGAAGGCTTCTGGGGACAAGACCGGCTCGATTTTGTCGAGCGTGCCCTGGCGAAGTAAGCTCCAGGGCGCGCGGAAGGAATCGGCACACCGGTTTCTTCCTCGCGCCTGACTAATGTTTCAGATTTTCAGGTTGATTCAACCCTTCATGGCCGGGCAGCCGACGCCCGCGCCGCAACGGATAAAAGGCTTCCGATGACAACGACTAATCACTCTTATTTCTGTCCCTGCCCGCGTGGGCTCGAAACGGCGCTGGCCGAAGAGCTCAACGAAATCGCTGCGATGAGTGCCACGCTGAAGGTGCACAACACCGTGCCCGGCGGTGTCCATTGCTCCGGCAAACTGACGGACGCGATGCTGCTCAATCTGCACTCACGCATCGCATCGCGCGTGCTGATGCGGATTGCCCACAGCAGTTATACGAACGAGAACGATATTTACGACCTCGCGCTGGCCGCGACGTGGGAAGACTGGTTTGATCTCGAGCACACCATTCGGGTCGACGTGAACGCCATCAAATCGCCTTTGAAAAGCCTCGAGTTCGTCACCCTGAAAATCAAGGATGGCCTGTGCGACCGCTTCCGCGACCGCACCGGCAAGCGACCCTCGGTGAATACGCGCACGCCTGACATGCGCGTCTGGGGCTTTCTGGATGCCCGCACCGTCACGATCTATCTGGATACCTCGGGCGAGGGGCTGTTCAAGCGCGGCTGGCGCATGGAAACCGGTGACGCGCCACTGCGCGAGAATCTCGCGGCCGGACTGTTGCGCACGGCAGGGTGGAAGCCGGGTACACCGCTACTGGATCCAATGTGCGGCTCCGGTACCTTGCTGATTGAAGCCGCCCAGATGCTGGCCGGCATACCGCCGGGCCTGAACCGTGCGTTCGCGTTCGAGAAGTTCAAGAATTTCAGGCGCGCTGACTGGGATGCGCTGCGCGCAGCCGTCAAGCCTGCACCACTGCCCGCGAAGCCGACCATCTTCGGCAGCGACATTTCCGGCGACATGCTGGTCATGGCACGCAACAACTTGCAGCGTGCGGGTATTAGCTTCGACATTCCGCTGAAGCAGATCGATGCGCAGGAAGTCAAACCGCCGACTGGCATTCCCGGCTTGCTGATTGCTAACCCGCCCTACGGGGAGCGCATTGGCGTCCGTGGTGATCGCTCACAGGAGCCCGATGAACTGGCCACCGCCTTCTTCAGCGCGTTCGGCAGCACACTCAAAAGTCGCTTTGCGGGCTGGACAGTCTGCCTGTTTACCGCCGACCTGACCCTGCCGCGCATGCTGCGGCTGAAAGAGTCAAAAAAAACGCCGTTCTTCAACGGCGCTATCGAATGCAGATTGTTCCGCTTCGATATGGTGGCAGGCTCGAACCGGCGGCCCGCCTGAAGCACGGTTATTGTCTGAACTGATCCTCGTACTGATTCCAGCCCTCGGCGTTCAGCGTCAAGGTCCCCAGCCGAACCTCGCCATCGGGAGTGAAGGTAATGTCCAGCGTGATGTCCGTGTGAGCATGATCGATCCGCACACTCTGGCCATTCGGGCTGCCTAATTTGGCCGTGTTTTTGGACGGGTCGGCCTCTGCAGTGTCATAGGTCGCCTGATAATTCAGCACGATGTCCCCGTTGTCACGCTTGCTGAAACGGTAAGCCACGCTCGGCGTCATTCCCATGAACACCGGCGTACCGTCGAATAGTTTCAGCGGAAAGATCGGCTGGCCTTGTTCATCGGTGCCGAAATTGGTCAGGTTCTTGATGAACATCCCCAGATTCTGACACGCAAAATGGCTCACTTCCTTCGGTAAGCCGGCATCCTCGGGATCGCCGATGAAGGCCACAAACTCATCGATCGACTTGAACGCCGTCAGGCCGCGACGACCGTGCTGATATTCGTAGGTGGAATTCGGGAAGTCACGCTTGAATGTCTCGGTCACGTCAGTTCGCTGATCTTCAGAGAGCGTGACATTTTCCTTGAGCTTGGTTTTCGTCAGCGTGCTGTCAAAAATTCCTTGATGAACCGGGTCATTCATCAAGGCAGCAAAGTCATATTCGCGCTTGATCTGGTAATGCGCCGACAGCCTTGCAGCATCTTTCAACAGCAATTCTCTGAAATCAGAAACGGAGCGCATGGCCGCCGGTGATCGTGGGGTTCTTGGTGATCTGGGTGATCTGGGCGACCTGGGTGATTCCGGCACCGCGTTTGACGATAGCGGGTCGGCTTGAATACGCAGATTGAATTTATCGGAAAGAAGTTCATTGATTTCCGGGACCGTGCCAATGAAGGGCGAATCCGGATCAAGGCCAAGCTCAGGCAACGCCAGCTCCAGAAAACACTTGGCCAGTTCCTGCTTCAGCTGTTCCAGGCTCTGCCTATCCTGAGGCTCACCCTGTGCGGTGAAGTCACGATATCGCTTGACCAGCACCTCCCTGAATTCCGGTGGCAACGCACCCAGCGCAAACAGGCCATTCTGGTCATGTTTTTCGCTGCTCAATCGCGTCCAGCGAGCGGCCGCCAATGCGTTCAACGGCAGATGGGCGGGCCGTACTTGCTTCATCTGCATGTGCTCCATACCGACGATGCCGTTCGCAGTTTGTCCAATCAGTTTCCCTGCAAGACTTCTGCGCCGAATCACAGGCTCAGCGCCGACTTCGCGCGGGCTGGATGTCATGCTGGACCGGCTCGGACTTGAGATCGTGGCGGTGGTCGTGGCGGTGGTTGTGGTGGTGGTCGTGGTGGTGGTCGTAGCGGTGACGGTGGCGGTAGCCCGAGGCGCTGTGTTCGTGGCCCGCTCGCTCAGCACCCGCGTCCGGATGTCTTCAAAGTTCTGGCGCTCCTTACGCTTCAGATGCTGACGACGGTGATACAAAGCGCCATCTTTCTCAATCTCGGCGGTGTCTGAGGATGACGGTGTTCTTGCGATGGATTGCCGGGTATCAGAGGCCGAGCTCGACGAACTCTGTGGCGCAGCATTTCTCACCGACAAATGATCGAACGGCGATGCGGGCGGCAGTGATCGGCCGCTGGACATCCGGGGTGGCGACTTGGTTGCCGCCGAACTGGCTGAGGAGCTATCCGCCGCCGAGATGCGCGATGACGAATCGTCGTCGTGCGACGCCGTCAAGGGCTCGGTCCGTGCGCCCGAACGGGATGAAATAGGATTGGACATAGTGGCTTTCATGGAGGGAAGTCAACAAAATCGGCTCTTGTGACGTGGCCGGTCACGACCGGCAACAAATCGAGCGACTTTTGGTGGTGATTTGCAATACTTTGTTCTTGAAGTCTGTTCATCGAGCATCTTTATTGACGCACTGCGCTCGCTTCACGCAGTGACTTCAGCGTCTGAATCAGGAAATAGCCGGTGCTGCGCTATCCTCTTTGTTTGCTGATGAGTTAGAGGGGCTCGCGATGCCAGAAACCGTTCAAGGATTACCGACACTTTCCGATGCGCATCTACTGCGCTCTTTCGCTTTAATCAATGGGCAATGGGTCGATGCCGAATCGCGCTTCGACGTCGTCAACCCAGCCACTGGCGCGGTCATCGGCTCGGTACCCAATCAATCGGCTGCGGACGCCGAGCGTGCGATTGAAGCTGCCCGGCAGGCGTTGGCCGGCTGGGCCAGACGATCCGGCAAAGATCGCGCCGCCATCCTGAGACATTGGTTCAACCTGATCGTCGCCCATGCCGATGATCTGGCACAGCTGATGACGGCCGAACAGGGCAAGCCAGTGCCGGAAGCGCGCGGCGAAGTGATTTACGGCGCCAGTTTCGTCGAGTGGTTTGCCGAAGAGGCCAAGCGGGTCAATGGTGATGTGCTGGCCTCACCCACCACCGATCGTCGACTATTGACGCTGAAACAGCCGATCGGCGTCTGCGCAGCGATCACGCCTTGGAATTTTCCGATAGCGATGATCACCCGCAAGATTGCCCCAGCCCTCGCTGCGGGCTGCACCATCGTCATCAAGCCTGCCGAGCAGACACCGCTATCGGCATTGGCGCTGGCCGAGCTGGCGCAGCGGGCCGGCATGCCTGCCGGCGTGATCAATGTACTGACGGCCGACAGCGCGCAATCGGTCGAGATTGGCAAGGTGCTGTGTGGCAGCCCGGTGGTGCGTCATTTGTCGTTCACGGGTTCGACGCCGGTTGGCCGCCTGCTGATGGCCCAGAGCGCACCGACGATCAAGAAGCTGGCACTGGAGTTGGGCGGCCATGCACCGTTTATCGTATTCGATGATGCCGACATCGATGCGGCGGTGCAGGGAGCGATCGTGTCGAAATACCGCAATGCAGGCCAGACCTGCGTCTGCACCAACCGTTTTTATGTACAGGACAAGGTGCACGACGAATTTGTGCGCAAACTCGCCGCCGCCGCCGAGGCCATCAAGGTTGGCGACGGTTTCGACAAGGACGTGCAGCAAGGCCCCCTGATCGACAGCGCCGCGATCACCAAGGTCAGCGAGCATGTCGGTGACGCGCTGGCCAAAGGCGCGCGTCTCGAGGCCGGTGGCAAACCGCATGCGCTCGGCGGACTCTTTTATCAGCCAACGGTTCTGTCGAACGTCACCCATGACATGAAAGTCATGCGGGAGGAAACCTTCGGTCCGGTGGCCGCCGTAATGCGCTTCACCACGGAGGAGGAGGTCATTCGCGCTGCCAACGATACCGATTACGGGCTGGCGAGTTATTTTTACTCGCGCGATATCGGCCGCGTGTGGCGCGTCGCCGAGCAGCTCGAGTACGGCATGGTCGGCATCAACACCGGCATCATCTCGAATGAAGTCGGTCCATTCGGCGGCGTCAAGCAATCCGGCCTCGGACGTGAAGGATCGAAGTACGGCATCGACGAGTATCTCGAGTTGAAGTATCTGTGTCTCGGCGGCCTGTGAGAAAGCCGGACAGATGCGCGTTATTCCCCTGTCGTCCGGCCAGCTGGCCTTGCTGCTGGCCGGGCTATCGATGCTCGGTCCGTTTTCGGTCGACACTTACCTGCCTGCCTTTTCCCTGATCGGGCAGGCACTGCAGGCCAGTGCGCTGGAAGTACAGCAGACCCTCACCGCCTACATGGCCGCCTTTGCAGTGATGATCCTGTGGCATGGTGCGCTCTCAGACGCCTTCGGACGCCGTCGCATCATCATGGCGTCACTGGCCGTGTATGCGCTGGCGTCGCTCGGCTGTGCCGTTGCCGGCAGTGTCGAGGCGCTGTGGGGCTTCCGCATGCTGCAAGGCGTATCGGCGGGCGCGGGTGTCGTGATCGGCCGAGCCATTACGCGCGACCTCTACAAGGGTGCCGAGGCCGAAAAGATGATGTCGCTGGTGACCATGATTTTTTCGGTATCGCCGGCCATCGCGCCCATCATCGGCGGATGGATCGTCACGCTGTCAGACTGGCGCGCCATATTCACGCTGCTGTTTCTGCTGGCCCTGCTGCTGCTCGTGCTGAGCTGGCGTTACCTGCCCGAATCCTTGCCGCCGGAGCGACGCGAGTCGTTCCGTCCCGAGTCGCTCTGGCGAAACTATCGAATGATCTTCCTGTCGCCCCGCTTCCAGTTGAAAGCTGGCGCACTGGCGTTCAATTTTTCCGGACTGTTCCTGTACGTGTCGTCGGCACCCGTGCTGCTGACGCGTCACCTGGGTCTGGGACCCAGCCAGTTTGGCTGGCTGTTCGTACCTTCGGTGGCGGGCATCTTTCTGGGCGCGCTCGCCGCAAACCGGCTGGCCGGCCGACGTGGTGCCGACCGCCAGGTCAAGATGGGCTTCACCTTCCTGATCGTGTCGGGACTCCTCAACGTGGGTTACCACGCCGTGCTTCCGCCCGCACTACCGTGGACGGTCGCCCCCCTCTTTCTGTACACGCTGGGCATGTCGATGGTAGCGCCGGGCCTGACCGTGAAAGTGCTCGATCTGTTTCCACAAGTGCGAGGGACGGTGGCCTCCTGCCAGTCATTCACCATGACCATGCTGTCGGCCCTGGTTGCCGGACTGGTGTCGCCACTGCTGGCGGGCTCGGTGACGGCGCTGGCCATGGGGCAATTTGCGTTTGCGCTGATGGGTTGGGGGCTATGGCGCGTGGCTGCCCTGAAAAGCGCTTGAACCTGGCGCAGTCGCCGCTCACGATGGTCAATGACAGTCTCTAACGCAGCCCCGGTTTAGCGCCTGAGCTTGGCGATGCGGCCTGCGCCATCGCGAGGCTCAGTGCAGCTGGGGCTGACGTTGCAGCCGATGCAAGCGCTTTTCCTGGTACATCAAGGCATCGGCTTCGGCGAGCAATTGAAGCAAGGATTTATCACTTTCGGCAAAACAGCGCACGGTGCCCTGGCTGAATGCCAGCGGAGGTAGCTCGGGATGTTCCGCATTGAAGCAGCGAACAGCTTCGTGCAGGCGCCCCAGCATGTTTTTGGGGGACTCACCGCCCACGGCCAGCACGGTGAACTCGTCTCCGCCGATCCGCGCAACCAGGTCGGATTCGCGGAAGGTTTGCTTGAGGATACCGGCAGCGTTGGTAATCATGTCATCGCCCGCTTGATGACCGAAGCTGTCATTCACCCGCTTCAGATCGTCGAGATCGAAATAAATCAGCACGATATCGGCCTCGGTTCGCTTCGCCGTCTTGATTGCCTGCTCAGCCAGCAACATGAAGCCACGCCGGTTCAACAGGCCGGTGAGTTCGTCCGTCAGGGACAGTTGGCGCACCTGCTGCTCGGCCAGCTTGCGCTCGGCAATCTCCTGCGTCAGTTGCTGATTGACGCTGGTGAGATCCTGCGTGCGCTGCTCCACAATTTTCTCGAGGTCACGGTTTAAGACGGCAAGCTCTGCCATCGTCTGATGGCGGTGTGCCTCGGAAGCGATCAGCCTGAACGACACGAACATGACCATTGCCATCATCAGCACGGCGCTGGAGACAAAGGAGATGGCCAGGGCAAAACGGCTGTCATAAAGGTCGGCCTGCTCACCCTGCAAAATCAGCCAGTTCATGGCCATCATGGCGACGGGCATGACGCTTAACAAGGTTCGGGCGACGCCACCGCCACCGGTATCACTGAACAACAACCGGGCCAGCGACCGGTGCGACCGCGCTGCCATGATACCCAGCCCCAGCAGGACGATCGCCACTGCGGTGTGGACCGCCATCGATACATAACCGACGATCTGATGCAGCGGCTTCACGTCGAAAACGTAACCGGTGACGGCGAGCCAAGCCAAGGGCACCGCAATGCCGACAGCCCATTGCGCCGGCCGGGAATCCTCGCGGAGAACAAGCGCAAGACTGCATAGGCAAAGGCATACCGCAGTGGACACAGCCATTCTTCCTGGCAGATCCGAGCTATTGATGACGGTATTGTCGACAAACAGAAGCTCGTCGATTCCAAAATTAAGACCGGCTATCCACTGCACCAGCGTCAGTGCTGAAACAGCGGTAACGAACAGCGACAGAAGCCGAGCGATCTTTACGCGCGCTGGCGTATTGGCCGGTTCGCATTGGATAACCAGCGCGACACTCAGCAGTGTCAAACAAATCGACGTATTCGCTTTCATCGCGATGAAACCCGGGGCAATGCTCTTCAACAGGGCGATATTGAAGACCCAACCAGCGAGGCCGGTGAGTCCAATCAACATCCCGGAGAAGGCGGCGACCTTGGCTCCTCGGAGAAATAGCGGCTCGTTCACCATGACGTGCAACTTATCGGAAAGACCCTATTGTTGACGGCCCGATTTCGGGAATCTATACGGTTTTGTTCTAAAGATTACGACGTGACGGCCGGGTAGTTCCTCGGTAGTTCTTGGGTAGTTCCTGGATAGTCAGTGGCCAACACGCCAACGGATCGGCGCTGCGGTTTGCCCCATCCCTCGCATGCTCCATCCGCACTCTTTAGGGGCATGAACAAACCGGCAACTTTTCCTGGTCGACGACCTGTCATTGCGGAACGATATTCCGGAAAAGGCGCTTATTGTGGATGAAAGCCGGTACCGATGCTGACGCGCGATTGAATTCCTGAAGAATCAGGCAAGCTCTGGCCTGTCGCGCAGATCGATCAAAGCGCCTTCGCAGCGTAAAAATTTTCAATACCTTACAAAGACCGCCCTCGCCACGGCGCAGCTCATTTTGCCGCTGCAATCCACATTGCGAATCTGGCAAATCCATCACGCCCCCCGGAATTCGATGGCATTGACGGCATAACGATATAGATTCAATATCCGGCCGCCACGCTGGGCAGCCTGGTCCGGACGCGAATTCTATATGTCCGGCATCGTGTCGAACGCTCACCCCGCCATCGATCGACTCACGTCTGTCATCGCAACGCTTCCTGCTGACGATATCGAATCCACAGAACATTCGAATGACATACATTGAGCGCAGCCGTGCCCCCGTCGTCTGGTTGAACATGAGCTTCACGGCGAACTGGGATCGACCGCCGTGCGGCATCGCCCGTGTCGAATGGGAGGTCTGCAAGGAACTCATTAATTCGGACAGAGAATTTGATGTGGGCGTCATCCAGTTCGAGCAACGGCAAGTCCAGCCCTATCTGCCGGCCCAGCTTCCGGTGTCAGGTCCGCTGGTCAGGCTATCGAGCTTCAGAAAGGGCGATGTGCTGGTCGATCTTGGCCTCGACCTTAACGGTAAATACACGCCGTTCTACCCCAGACTGAAGGAACTGGGCATGAACATCCTGATGCTGTGCCTCGACATCATCCCGGTGCTCTATCCTCAATATTGCACAGCACCGGGTAACAAGCTCTTCGCACGCTACCTTTATCACCTCTGCACGGGCGCCAGCGCAGTGCTGTGCAATTCGCAAAGAACCCGGACCGATTTTCTCGATTACTGCAAAAGGCAAGGCCATTCATTAACCGACGCGACGGTGATCCGGCTGGGCGACACACTGCCCGCTGAGGGATCCGTCGATAACCCGGCCGTGGCCGATGTACTGGATAAAAAATATATTCTTTTCGTCTCCACGATCGAGCGCCGAAAAAATCATGAAGTTCTTTATCGCGCCTATCACCAGTTGTGCGCGGCCAATAAAGGAGAAACGCTGCCGCTGCTCGTCTTTGTCGGCATGCCAGGCTGGGGCATTCGGGATCTGATGAATGACATTCAGCTCGATCCGCTGACCCGAGGCAAAATCCGAATGTTGAATGCCGTGACGGATGGCGAATTGAATGCGCTCTATCGCCACTGTCTGTTCACGGTTTATCCATCCTTGTACGAGGGCTGGGGACTCCCCGTCGCTGAGGCGCTGTTGTTCGGGAAGGCCGTGATCACGACGACGCGTGGTTCGCTGCCCGAGGTCGGTGGCGACTTGGTGGACTATGTCGACCCCTGGGACGTGCGAGGGTGGGCCGAGCTCATCGAGACATATTCAAGCCACCCGGACATCGTCGCAGCCAAGGAGCAGCGAATCAGAGAGCACTATGTCCCGGCAAGCTGGCGTGACAGTGCCAAAAGCGTTTCGATGGCGATCAAGCAGCTGTTGGCGCTGCGTGCGTAAGACACGGTGCAAGCTCCGTGCAATCCTGAAAACACTTGCCGGTTTCCGCCGAAGCGTCCTGCGGTAAAATCGCACGCTACGCGGGTGTAGTTCAATGGCAGAACGGCAGCTTCCCAAGCTGCATACGAGGGTTCGATTCCCTTCACCCGCTCCAGCGCCGCTGTACAAGTCGGCGAGCATCGTCGCCCCGCCGGCGATCTGAGCGACCTGTGACATAATCCGGCGCCCGGCGCCTGATGCGCCGATTCCCCCGATTCCCCCGTCTCGCCATGACTGATTCTTCCAAAGCCCCGACCGAGCGCAGCATGCT
>JACCDS011882487.1_pt1 | contig 10587 bp, 10 predicted proteins | sample 7446441 | NCBI WGS metagenome assembly JACCDS01 (sample SAMN15323445, study PRJNA562643) | freshwater metagenome | isolation source: river surface water | place: USA:Blue River Watershed | collected 2017-08-17 | reverse complement strand
GCCCGCGCCCGCGGCCTGCCCACCGTGCTGGTCACGCACGACGAGGCCGATGCCCGGGCGGCGGGCGGGCCGGTGCTGCGGCTGGCGATGGACGACATCCACCCGGCAGAAGGGAGAGTGTCATGACCACCCGCCGAGCGATGACCGCGCTGGGTCTTGCCATGGTCTGCCCGCTGCCGCTGCGGGCCGCCGCTGCGGCGGGCGCGTCGATCCCGCTGTTTTCCACCGCCCCGGTCGGCGCGACGGCGGTCGACGGCTGGGTGCATCAGCGCCTGCCCAAGGTCGAGCGCGCCAACACGCACGAGATCGTCGCCGACGAGGGCCGCGCGGTGCTGCAGATCCGCTCGGCGGCGTCGGCCTCGTCGTGGCTGGCCCGGCTGGGCGACGCCCAGGGCGCTGGCTCCGGCCTGGACGCGAGCGAGCGCCCGTGGCTGCGCTGGCGCTGGAAGGTCGAGCGCTCGCTGGCCGGATCGGACCTGCGCATCAAGGCCGGTGACGACCATGCGGCGCGGCTGTACGTGATCTTCGACCTGCCGCTGGACCGCCTGTCGCTGGGCGACCGGCTGCGCATCTCGGCCGCCCGCGCGCTGTCCGGCGCCGACCTGCCCGCTGCCGCGCTGTGCTACGTCTGGGGCCATGCGCAGCCGGTCGGCACATCGGCCTGGAACCCCTACACCGACCGCGTGCGCATGGTGGTGGTCGACAGCGGCGCCGAACGCGCCGGCCGCTGGCAGGCCCATGCCCGCGACATCCGTCGCGACTGGGCCGATGCCTTCGGCGGCCCGATGCCCCGCGTGGCCGCGCTGGCCGTCGGGGCCGACACCGACAACACCGGCGACCGGGTCACGACCTGGTTCGGCGACATCGAACTGACGCCCTGACTATCTGACGCCGTCAAGAAGAACCCTCGCGAGACCGCCATGTTCGACGCCCGACTCAACACCCTGCTCAAGCGCCCGCTGGACGCGCTGGCCCGCACGCTGCTGCGCCTGGGGCTGCGCGCCGATGCGGTCAGCTGGATCGGCTTCGCGCTCGGCGCCACGGCGCTGCCGCTGATCGCCAGCGGCCGGTCGGAGCTGGCGCTGGCGAGCATCGCGGCCAACCGGCTGGCCGACGGCCTGGACGGCGCGATGGCCCGGCAGAGCCAGCCCACCGACCGGGGCGCGTTCCTGGACATCTCGCTGGACTTCCTGTTCTATTCGTCGATCCCGCTGGCCTTCGCGCTGGCCGATCCGGCCGCCAACGGCCTGGCCGCTGCGGTGCTGATCTATGCCTTCGTGGGCACCGGGTCGACCTTCCTGGCCTTCGCGGTGATCGCCGCCAAGCGCGGCCTGGCCAGCACGGTCTTCCAGGGCAAGGGCTTCCATTACCTGGGCGGCCTGACCGAGGCCGGCGAGACCATCGCGGTGTTCTGCCTGATGTGCCTGGTGCCGGCCTGGTTCAACCCGCTGGCGCTGGGCTTCGCGGCGCTGTGCGGCGTGACGGTGGTCACCCGCATCGCCGCGGGGCTGCGGGCCTTCGGACCCCCGGCTTGACCGCTCACGCCGTGAAGCCGGACATCCGGGGCGATGCCCGGAAACATTCGATGGCCGCATCCACCATGCCTTCGGCGCTGCCTCGTTCGCCATGCCAGCGACGCAGGTCGCTGGCGTGCGGTCCTTGCTCCGCGATGTGCGCGATGTGAGCCAGAGCCGGCGCCTCACCCGGCCTCATGCGAGCACTGAGTTGTCCGAGCGTCGAGAGGATGTCATCGCGCAGGGTGACGGTGGCATAGCTCTTCGGGTGTACCACCGTGCCGTCCAGTCCGAACCGGCAGGCCTGGAAGCGGTTGTAGTTATAGACACGGTAGTCGTCCTCGACCGGATCGGGTTCGACTCGTTCGAGCAGCATCCTGCAAATGGATTGCAGATAGCCTGCCAAGGCGGCGGCCCGCTCGACCGACAGAGGCGTGTCGCATACCCGCAGCTCGATCGTGCCGAACTCGGGCTTGGGCCGGATGTCCCAGTAAAAGTCCTTCATGCTCTGGACGATGCCGGTCTGCTCCATGTGGGCAAAGTAGTCCCGTTCGAACGCTGACCAACTGAGCGTGAACGGCGCTCGGCCGCTCAGCGGAAACGCGAACACCGAGTTCAGGCGGGCCGACTGGAACAGCGTGTCGTAGCCCTGCACATAGGGAGATGACGCTGCCAGCGCGATGAAATGCGGCACGTATCGATTCAACGAATGCAGCAGAAACAAGGCATCGTCGCCCGACCGGCAACCTACATGGACATGCTGGCCGAAGATCGTGAACTGCTTGGCCAGATAGCCGTAGAGCTGGGAAACCTCCTTGAAGCGCGGCTTCGAGAAAATCTTGCGGTCCGTCCACTGCTGGAAAGGGTGCGTGCCGCCGCCACACACCCCGACGTTGAGCCGGTCACCGGCCAGGACCAGGGCGTCGCGGATCTGGCGAAGCTGTGCCAGCAGGCCGGCGTGATCGGTGTGGATGCCCGTGGAGATCTCGATCATGCTTTCGGTGATCTCCGGCACGACGTTGCCGGGAAAGGTGCGGCGCTGCAGCAAGTCCAGCATGTCCGGACTGGCGTCGACGAGATCGAGGCTGCTCAGGCTGACCAGTTGAAGTTCCAGTTCGACGCCGAGCGTGAGGGCTTCCGAGGTACTGAAAGGTTCGAGTGCCATCTCAATGTCCAGGTCGTTCGGAGACTTCGCCTGCCATCGCCAGGGCTCGCTGGGTGAACACCGGACCGACGAGTTCGAGTATCAGTGTGGCCGCAGCCAGCGGAGCGAGCTGATCGACCAGGTCCACGCCCAGGTGACGCGTCTGCTCGAGCAACAAGATGACGAAGACCGACATCGGTGTCATCGCCAGACCGGTCAGCGCCCCCTTGCGCACGCTCATGCCGCTGCGTCGCGCCAGCGCTGCGATCACGCTGGTCTGGATCAGCAGGCGCAATCCGATCAGCCCCAGTCCGAGCCCCAGACCGACCCAGGCCCGCTGCCATGAGATGGTGCTGGCCACGAACACGAACAGCAAGACGGCGAGCAACTCGCCCAGGGCGCCGAAGTTGCGCTGTGTCTGGTTGAGCACGACCCGTCGGTGGCGCGCCACGAGCCCGAAGGTCAGGGCAGCCAGGACCGGCGAGAGCAAGGTCACATGGGTGAGCGAGACCAGCACGATCACGCCGATGGCAAATCCGAGCGTGGCATCGCGGTTGAATCGACCGATATGCCGCAGCAAGGCAGGAATGGCCACGCCGAAACAGACGCCCAGCGCGGCCGAGACCAGCAAGACGATGACGCTGTTGGAGACGGCCGGCCAGAGTTCGCCCGAATTCTCGAAGGTCCAGACCCCCACGATGACCTTGAAGGCGAACACGGCCAGCACGCAGTTGACCGCAGTCAGGTGCAGGACGCGTTCGGTCACCTGGCCGGTGCTGCGCTGCTCGTTGATGACCCGCAGAACGGCAGCAGGAGAGGTCGACATGGCCAGCGAGGCCAACAACAGCGCAGTCAGGATGGACATGCCGAAAACCCGCGACAGGTTGTAGGCCGCCGCAAAGGTCAGCACGGCGACCAGGACACTGGTCAGTCCGAGCCAGGGGTTGGTATGGAGCCAGCGCAGGTTGATGCGGTAGCCGAACTCGAACAGGATCAGCCCGAAGCCGACATTGGCCACCAGCGTCACCAGTTCAGCCGAGTCACCAGCCAAGGAGCCCAGCGGTGTCCCTCCGATCACCACGCCCACCAGACCGTAGAAGCTGATCCGTGGCAGGCCGGTCCAGCGGTGCGCGAACTCGCCGACCACCCAGGCCAACGCGACCGCCATCGGCCAGATCAGCGGCGTGAGCTGGATCGCCAAGGATGTGCCAAACAGCGTGGTCATCTGGTGGCGCCCGATCAGGGTTGACCGGCAGCGGCAAGCAAGGTCCGCAGTTCGGACAAGCGCGCCAACACACGCTTGCGCTGGACCGAGTCCATGCGCAGCAGGATCTTCTGGCCAGCTGCCAGGGATTCGAGATCTGGATCGGCATAGGCATAGAGCACCCAGGGACGCAGGGGCTGGATCGGGCCGCGGATATCGGGAGGCACGACCGCGACAGGGCTGGGCGGTTCCGGCGTCCGTGACAGCAGATCCAGGACATCCAGCAACCTCACATGGAACGACCGCTGCGGCAGCCCGAGTTCGGCATGGCTGCGCTGGAGCAAGGGGTAGACCGCGCGGTAGGTTCGCACCAGTTCCGGCAGGCTGATCGTCTCCAGCAGCAGAACATGCGGTGCGTAGCGCGCGGCGTTGGCGGCCGATATGAACTCGATCTGGACAGGACCATCGGACTTGCGCGTCTCGAACCTTCCCTCGGCAGGGACCACGGGCCAAAGCGAAGCGGGTGCCGAATCACGCCCGAGGTTGTCGACGGTGGCGACCACACGCCGGGACAGATCGTCTTCGAGAAACAGCGCATGGAAGGCCTTCGTGCCGATCAGCCCGATGAGGGCGGGAGCAAGCTCGGGGCCGGGTGCCTGGGCTACATCTTCCTTGGCGGTTGGAGCACTTGCCACCAGTTCATGGGGCGCAACGGTCGAAGCGGACTGACCAAGGGGTGGAGGCGCCTCTCCGACCGACGTCGGCGTGGACTCCGCCACGTCAAACCAGCGCCAGGGTCGTGCCATGACCAGCAGCAGGCCCAGCAAGGACAGGACTGTCATGGTCCAGGGAGAAATCTTCTTCATGACGGAGTCCTCACGTTGTCGAGGGCGCTGATGCCTGCCAGCGCGCGACGTGACGGCTCCCGGCCCGTCGCGAGTCCCGAGGGCGCGCAAACATCGCGGCAGGCAAGGCGTAGACCCGAATACATTTGCCCGAATGTACTCGAGCGGAAACGCTAGCGATCCGGATCGGTAGTCTGACGGGGTATGCGCTGGAGCTGCTGCGCCGCCAGCGTCGAATACAGCGGCCTCGTGAGCAGGCGCGAGATACCGCTCGCGATCAGGGCACAGGCCATCAGGCTGAGCACCATGGCATGTCCGTCGACCATTTCCATGACGATGATGAACGAGGTCAATGGCGCACGCGTCACAGCAGCCAGGAAGCCTGCCATGCCCAGCGCGATCAAGGTGGAGGCGTGCGGGTAGCCCGTCCACGCGGCCAGATCGTGACCCATCGCCCCGCCGATGGCCAAGGACGGCGCGAACACGCCGGCCGGCACGCCCGACCAGGCGGTCAGCCAGGTCGCCATGAACTTGAGCAGCACATAGAGCCCGGAAGGATCGACCTGTCCGTCGAGCATGGCCCTCGTGTGTGCATAGCCGCTGCCGAAGGTCGCTCCGTGTGTGGCCACGCCGATGACGGCAACGAGCAATCCGCACGCGATCGCGAACTGGACAGGTGAGCGACTTCGCCAACGGGTCCAGCGATCCTTCGAGCGTCCGGACAGCGACACGATCAGCAGCCCTGCGAAGAGCCCGCCGGCCAGACCGCTCGCCATGGCCACCAGCAGCCCGGGCCCGAACAGTTGCCAGTCCACCGTCGGTACATGCAGGACGCCGAAGTAGGTGGCGTTGCCGTCGATGGAGACTGCCACCAGGCCCGCCAGCACGATGCAGGAGACCAGCAAGCCGCTGTTGCGCTGCTCCGGTCGCCGCGAAAGTTCCTCGATGGCGAACATCACCCCACCCAACGGCGTGTTGAAGGCAGCGGCGATGCCTGCCGCGCCACCCGCAATCAGCAGGCCCTGGTCGGAAATGGCGGATCGGGCGGGCAACCAGCGACGGGCTGCGTGCATCAACCCGGCGGAAATCTGCACGGACGGACCTTCACGTCCCAGGGACAGGCCCGCCAGCAATCCCCAGGCAGTCAGCACGATCTTGGCCAGACTCAGCCTCACCGAAACGAACAACCCACGTTGAGCCGCACTGACCGAAGGATCAAGCGCGGCCATGACCTGGGGGATCCCGGAGCCGGCAGCACCAGGCGCGTACCGTCGTGTCAGCCAGACGATCGCGCCGGTGCACAGGGGCGTCCAGAAAAGCGGCGCCCACCACCACCGGGAACGGGCATCGAAGAACCTGGCCAGCGCGTGTTCGGTCAACCAGGTGAAGCCCACCACCGTCAAGCCAGCGACGATGGCCGCCGCAATCACGACACTGCGCGTGAGCCAGAGTCGCCAGTCCGAGACTTCTCGCCGGAACGCGGCCACGATGCGCAGGTCAATATTCATCTTCTTCGGTCAAGAAAGGAGCAAGAGTCGTTCGGGCGGTCGGGTGGGTGGGTGGTGGGCTGTTGAAACTTTGTCAGCCGGGCTTCGGCCTCACCATGAGCCTCCTTATGATCCTGCCCATGGCTCACCCCACATCATCAGCGGGCGGCATTCTGACCGCGCCAACGTCTGCTGCCCCGGTCGATCTCGGCGAGCCTGCCGCGCGAGTTCTTCGCCGGTTCAGGCAGGTGTTCAACGCGGTCAAGAGCCACTTCCAGCAGGTCGAGAAGCAGACCGGCCTGGGTGGCGCCCAGCTCTGGGCGCTGAGCATCATCCATGAACGTCCCGGATTGGGCGTCAACGATCTGGCCGCTGCCATGGACGTGCACCAGTCCACTGCGAGCAACCTGGTGCGCTCGCTCACGTCCAAGGACATGGTTCTGGTCGAGAAGGGCGCGCAAGACCGCCGCATGGTTCACCTTCAGGTCAGCCTCGCCGGCAAGGCACTGCTCGAACGCGCGCCAGGTCCGTTCACGGGGGTCCTCCCCCTGGCACTCGCCAGTCTGGACGAGGACACCTTGTTGCGCCTGGACATCGATCTGGCGCGCCTCATCTCGGTGCTCGACGGCGACGACCGGGACGCGAAGATCCCGCTCGGCAGTTGAGGGTCGACACGACCCCAAACCGCCCCCCGGGGACTGTCGACACGACGGTTGGCCTGGCGCACGACCCGATCGCTTTTTCCTGATTCGGGTTGACATGCACTCAATACATTTATACAAATGCAATCTCGCCGACACATGACGACCATGTTCGGCACTCCGGCCCGCTCGTCTGATGGCCGGGTCAGGTTGTGATTCCAGGACGCCCGCGAGACGCCCTGCCCAACACATCCGCCCGACCCTCGGCACATGACCCGCCGTACGTCTGCGTGCGGTGTCGTGCAGCCGAGGACACCTGTGGATCACGTCCACATGGCTCAGGCCGAGCCTGAGCGTTTTTCTGGTGCTCTTCATGACACATCGACTCCAAGCTCGTCTTCGCCATTTCTGGCTCGCGTTGTTCGCGACCTTGGCGCTCACTGGTCCGGCACAAGCTCAGGGCGGCGCCAAGTGCGAGGTCGATCACAAGATCGTGTTCGCCGGCCTTGACTGGGACTCCAACGCGTTTCACACGGCGGTGGCACAGCGCATCGTTCGCGACGGCATGAACTGCGCCGTCGACCTGGTGCCCGGCTCGACCATTCCGTTGCACAACGGCATGGCCAGAGGAGACATCCACGTGATGATGGAGGTCTGGAAGTCCAACACCCCGCCGAGTTGGACCGATGGCGTTGCCGCCGGCAAGTTGCAGGAGGTGGGGGTGAACTTTCCGGATGCGATCCAGGGTTGGTTCGTCCCGAAATACATGACCGAGGGGCCCGGGGCGGTCGCTCCCGGCCTGAAGTCGGTCACCGATCTGCCCCGCCACAAGAAGGCCTTCGACGACCCGGAGGAGCCTGGCAAGGGCCGATTCCTGAATTGCATCGCGGGCTGGCAATGCGAAGTCACCAACACCAAGAAGCTGCACGCCTACGGTCTGACCGAGCACTACACCAACTTCCGGCCCGGCACCGCAGCAGCGCTCGATGCCGCCGTGTTGTCTGCGATCAAGCGCAAGCGACCCGTGCTCTTCTACTACTGGGGACCGACCTGGCTGCTGGGCCAGATCGGCACTGACGTCATCCAGTTGGAAGAGCCGGCCTTCGACGAGGGGATCTGGCAGGAAATGACCGACGTGAAAGACCCGAGACAGACGCGTCGCGCCACGGCGTATCCGGTCGTCGAGGTGGCGATCGGCGCCAACAAGGCATTCCTCGACAAGGCCCCCGGGATCCGGGAGTTCCTGACCCGCTACAAGACCACCAGCCAGATGGTGTCCGATGCCTTGGCCTATATGCAGGAGACCAAGGGCAGCGCCGATGACGCGGCGCGCGAGTTCCTGATGAAGCGCGAGGACGTCTGGGGCAAATGGGTTCCCTCGGATGTGGCTGCCCGCGTGAAGGCCAAGCTTTGATGGCGACGGCCAGCGAGATCTTTCCCGACTGGCGCTCGCCACTGCGCGACGCCACCAACAAGGCGATCGATGCACTGATCGTCGATTTCGGTGATCAGTTCGAGCAGTTCTCGAATGCCATGCTGGGTGGCCTGCTGGTGATCGAGCAGGTTCTGCGCGGGGCTTCGCCGTTGCTGGTCATCGGGATTGCAGGCGGTCTGGCCTTGCTCATCAGCAGGCAATGGTTGCTCGCATCGGGGACGGTCGCGGGGTTGTGGCTGGTGGGAGCCCTGGGACAGTGGGACCAGGCCATGCAGTCGCTCGCGCTGGTGCTGGTCTCGGTCCTCAGTTCGCTACTGGTCGGTCTGCCGGTCGGGATCTGGATCGCGCGCTCTCGCTGGGCGCACCGGGTCATCTCGCCGATGCTCGACCTGATGCAGACCATCCCCAGTTTCGTCTACCTGATCCCGGCGGCCATGCTGTTCGGGCTGGGCAAGGTCCCGGCGATCCTGGCCACCGTGATCTATGCCGTGCCCCCCCTGATCCGGCTGACCGATCTCGGCATCCGTCAGGTCAGCACGGAATCGCTTGAGGCCGCGCGTGCATTCGGCTCCACCCCATGGCAGACACTGGTGAAGGTCCAGATTCCGCTGTCCCTGCCGTCGATCATGCAAGGCATCAACCAGACCACGATGATGGCTCTCGCCATGGTCGTGATCGCGTCGATGATCGGCGCACGAGGGGTGGGAGAGACCGTGCTTGTCGGACTCCAGCGCAACGACCCTGGCACCGGCCTGGTGGGCGGGCTGGTCATCGTGATCCTCGCGATCGTGCTCGATCGGCTGCTGCAGGCCGCCGGCCGGCGCATCCAGGTCAACACCGCTCACTCGACCTGAGGAAGACGACATGGCAATGATCAGCATCAGGGGACTGAGCACGATCTTCGGTCCGCGTCCCCACGAGGCCCTGATCCTGGCCAAGTCGGGGCAGGACAAGGCGACGCTCCTGGCCAGCGGGCACACCATCGGGCTGCTGGAAGTCGACCTCGACATCGAGGCCGGTCAGATCTTCGTGGTGATGGGCCTGTCCGGCTCCGGCAAGTCGACGCTCGTTCGACATCTCAATCGACTGTTGACCCCGACCGAGGGCAGCGTCTCGATCGACGGGGTGGACATCATGTCGCTGTCCCGGTCCGAGTTGATCGCGTTGCGCCGCCAGCAACTCTCGATGGTCTTTCAGGGCTTTGGCCTGCTGGCCCATCGGCGCGTGATCGACAACGTGGCTTATGGTCTGGAAGTGCGTGGCGTGCCCAGACGGGAACGTCATCGACGCGCGATGTCCTGGATCGAACGCGTGGGTCTGAGCGGCTTCGAACAGCGCTATCCCGTGCACCTTTCGGGTGGCATGCGACAGCGTGTCGGACTGGCCCGTGCGCTGTGCGCCGACACGGACATCATCCTGATGGACGAGGCCTTTTCGGCTCTCGATCCATTGATCCGCTCGCAACTCCAGGACGAGTTGATCAAGTTGCAGGCTGAACTGGGCAAGACCATCGTCTTCATCACCCACGATCTGGACGAGGCACTGCGGATCGGAAATCGTGTGGCCATCCTGAGGGACGGGCGGCTCGCTCAGATCGGCACGCCACACGAGGTTCTTCTCAAGCCAGCGGACGCCGAAATCCGCTCGTTCGTCCGCGACGTCAATCGGGCTCGCGCGTTGCCAGTGGGCATGGCCATCGCCGAACTGGCTTCCGGCGAAGACGCGATCGGCTCGTCGCGTGTGGTCGACTGGCACGACACGCTGGAGACGATCATTCCCCAGTTGCTGGGCGAGGAGATCCCGCCCCTTGTGCGCAAGGACCACAAGATCATCGGCCGAGTCTCACTGGACATGGTGCGTGACCTGCTGGGCGTGCAACAACGCTGATTCCGGCACGGGCCCCACCCGGCAGGCCGACTCGTAGAATCCGGCCGCCCCGAGAGGCCAGGCCTGCAGGCTTGGCCATCCGCATTCCCCCAGGAAGAACCGATGCCCGCCTACCGCTCCAAGACCTCCACCGCCGGCCGCAACATGGCGGGCGCGCGCTCGCTGTGGCGCGCCACCGGCATGAAGGACGACGACTTCAGCAAGCCGATCATCGCGATCGCCAACAGCTTCACCCAGTTCGTGCCGGGCCATGTCCACCTCAAGGACCTGGGCCAGCTGGTGGCGCGCGAGATCGAGTCGGTCGGCGGCGTGGCCAAGGAGTTCAACACCATCGCCGTGGACGACGGCATCGCGATGGGCCACGACGGCATGCTGTATTCGCTGCCCAGCCGCGACATCATTGCCGACTCGGTCGAGTACATGGTCAACG
>JACCDS010604257.1_pt1 | contig 10587 bp, 9 predicted proteins | sample 7446441 | NCBI WGS metagenome assembly JACCDS01 (sample SAMN15323445, study PRJNA562643) | freshwater metagenome | isolation source: river surface water | place: USA:Blue River Watershed | collected 2017-08-17 | reverse complement strand
ATCGATGCCACCTCGACCCGGCGCAAGCACACATGCGTGTCGCCGAGCATCGCCACCGTCCACGGAAAACACCAGCCGTTGCAGTGGAACATCGGCAGCTTCCACAGGTAGACCGGGAAGTGCGGCATGGTCCAGGTCACGCTGTTGCTGACCGCGTTGAGGTAGGCGCCGCGGTGATGCGTGACGACGCCCTTGGGGTCGCCGGTGGTGCCGCTGGTGTAGCTGACCGCGATGGCGTCCCACTCGTCGGCCGGGCCGTCCAGCCGGGCCAGCGGCGCGTGTGCGGCCAGCAGCGATTCGTACTCGTGCGCCCCCAGACGTTCGTGCGGGCCGGCGAACTCGCTGTCGCAGACGTCGATGACGACGATCTCGCGGCCATGCGTGGACTTCAGCAGCGCCAGCGTCTTGTCGATCAGCGGCGCGAACTCGCTGTCGGTGATCAGCACCATCGCCTCGCAATGGTTCATCTGCCAGGCCAGCAGCGGCGCGTCGAGCCGAGTGTTGAGCGTGTTGAGCACGGCACCCAGGGCCGGCACGGCGTAGTGGGCCTCGACCATCTCGGGCGTGTTGGGCAGCATCGCGCTGACGGTGCAGCCCCGGCCGACACCCAGCGCCTGCAGCGCGGCGGCCAGCCGGGCGCTGCGCTCGCGCACCTGGGCCCAGGTGTAGCGGCGCGCACCGTGGATCACTGCCGGCCGGTCGCGGTAGACCTCGGCGCTGCGCTCGACGAAGCTGACCGGGCTCAGCGGCACATGGTTGGCGGCGTTGCGCGGCAGGTCCGCGTCGTAGATGCCGGGGGTGGTCTTGCCAAGATTCGATTGCGTGACGGTGTTCACCGTTGGCCTCCTGAAACTGAGGATCACACTCTACCGAAGCCGCCTGTCCCAAGGCTGTCCGCCCCCGCACGTACACTGCCGCGCCGCCCGGGCCCGAGCCCGTGCCCGAGCCCATTTCCTGCCGTCCGCACCGATGTCCGTCCCCCCTGCCGCGTCGAAGACCGTCCTGAGGCGGGCCCTCGTCATGGGCCTGCTGGCGAGCCTGCTCAGCCAGGCGCCGACGCTGGTCGAAGCCGCCACCCGCAAGCCACCCGCCCGCGCCGCCGTCCAGACCCCGCCCTACGGGCTGCGTGACGACGTGCAGGCCTACATCCGCGAGATCCAGGCCGCCCACCCGGAATGGCCGGCCGACTGGGTGGCCCGCACGATCGGGCAGGCCCGCCACATCCCGCAGGTCACGCAGCTGATCATGCCGCCGCCGGCTGGCACGGCCAAGAACTGGGCCGCCTACCGGGACCGCTTCGTCGAGCCGCGCCGCATCGCAGCGGGCGTCGCGTTCTGGCGCCAGCACGCCGATGCGCTGGCCCGTGCCGAGGCGCGCTGGGGTGTGCCCGCCGAGATCATCGTGGGCATCGTCGGCGTGGAGACGCTCTACGGCCAGCACATGGGTCGCATGAGGACGGTCGACGCGCTGGCCACGCTGGCCTTCGACTTCCCCACCGGACGCAGCGATCGCAGCGCCTTCTTCCGCAGCGAGCTGACCGCCCTGCTCGAACTCGCGATGCGCGACGGCATCGAGCTCGACACGCTGCGCGGCAGCTATGCCGGCGCGCTGGGCTGGCCGCAGTTCATGCCCAGCTCGTGGCTGCGCCATGCGGTCGACTTCGACGGCAACGGCCACATCGCGCTGCACGAGAGCCCGGTCGACGCGATCGGCAGCGTCGCGAACTTCCTGGCCGCACACGGCTGGCAGGCCGGCTTGCCGAGCACCTTCGGCGTCACGCCGCCGAACCAGGGCGATGCGCTGGCCACGCTGCTGGCGCCGGACATCAAGCCCACCTTCAGCGCCACCGCGATGGCCCAGCTCGGCGCGGCGCTCGACGAGTCCGCGCTCGATCACGCCGGCCTGCTGGCCCTGGTCCGGCTCGAGAACGGCGAGTCGGCCGAGCCCAGCTATGTCGCGGGCACGCAGAACTTCTGGGTGCTCACGCGCTACAACTGGTCGGCCTACTACGCCAGCGCCGTGCTCGAACTCGGCCGCGCCGTCGCCCGGGCGCGCTGAGCGCGGCCACGTCCGGCCACGTCCGGCCTCGTCCCTTTCCATCCCCGGTCCCCATGCTCCAACTCAAGAACATCACGCTGCGACGCGGCACCAAGGTCGTGCTCGACAGCACCGGCTTCACGCTGCAGCCCGGCGAGAAGGCCAGCCTGGTCGGCCGCAACGGCGCGGGCAAGTCCAGCCTGTTCGCGCTGCTGACCGACCGGCTGCAGGCCGATGCCGGCGAGGTCGAGATGCCGCCGCGCTGGCGTCTGGCCGAGGTCGCGCAGAACATGCCCGAGACCGACATGGCGGCCACCGCCTTCGTGCTCGAAGGCGACACCCCGCTGATGGCCGCGCGCGCCGCGCTCGATGCGGCCGAGGCCAGCGGCGACGGCCACGCGATCGCCGATGCCCACGTCGCGCTGGCCGAGGCCGGCGACTTCGATGCCCGCTCGCGCGCCCAGGCGCTGCTGCTGGGCCTGGGCTTCACGATGGCCCAGGTCGACGCGCCGGTGAACAGCTTTTCCGGCGGCTGGCGCATGCGCCTGCAGCTGGCCCGCGCGCTGATGTGCCCGAGCGACCTGCTGCTGCTCGACGAGCCGACCAACCACCTGGACCTCGACGCGCTGGTCTGGCTCGAAGCCTGGCTGCAGCGCTACGAGGGCACGATGCTGGTGATCAGCCACGACCGCGAGTTCCTCGATGCGATCACCCGCGTGACGCTGCATCTGGACGAATGCAAGCTGACCCGCTACGGCGGCAACTACAGCAGCTTCGAGGTGATGCGCGCCGAGCGCATGGAGCAGCAGCAATCGGCCTTCGCCCGACAGCAGGAGAAGGTCGCGCAGCTGCAGCGCTTCATCGACCGCTTCAAGGCCAAGGCCAGCAAGGCCAAGCAGGCGCAGAGCCGCGTCAAGGCCCTGGCCCGGATGGAGAAGCTCGCGCCCATCCTCACCAGCGCGGACTTCGAGTTCGAGTTCCGCGAGCCCGCCAGCCTGCCCAACCCGATGCTCGTGCTGAGCGACCTGCAGGTGGGCTATCGCGGCCACGACGGGGCACCGGACGTGCCCATCGTCCACCGCATCAACAAGAGCGTGCTGCCGGGCCAGCGCATCGGCATCCTGGGTGCCAACGGGCAAGGCAAGTCCACGCTGGTCAAGACGCTGGCGCGCACGCTGCCCGCGCTGGACGGCCGCATCCAGGAGGGCAAGGGCCTGGCGATCGGCTACTTCGCGCAGCAGGAGATGGACGTGCTCAGGCCCGACGAGGGTCCGCTGCAGCACATGATCCGGCTGGCTCGCGAGGTGAGCCCGCAGGCGCGTGAACAGGAACTGCGCGACTTCCTTGGCCGCTTCCGCTTCGTCGGCGACATGGTCGCGCAGGCGGTCGGCAGCCTGTCGGGCGGCGAGAAGGCGCGGCTGGTGCTGGCGATGCTGGTGTGGCAGCGCCCCAACCTGCTGCTGCTGGACGAGCCGACCAACCACCTGGACCTGACCACCCGCGAGGCGCTGAGCCTCGCGCTCAACGAATACGAGGGTTCGGTGATGCTGGTCAGCCACGACCGCGCGCTGCTGCGCGAGGTCTGCGACGAGTTCTGGCTGGTCGCGCACGGCAAGGTCGAACCGTTCGACGGCGACCTGGACGACTACCAGAAGTGGCTGCTCGAACAGAGCCGCGAGACCCAGCGCGCGGCGCGCGAGGCGCAGAACGCCGGCAAGTCCGTCAGCGCCGCGCCCGGCAAGACGGCCGCCGCGCCCAGCCCGACGCCGAGCGCCGCCAACCGCGAGGACCGCAAGGCGGCGGCCGAGGCGCGCCAGAAGCGCGCCGAGCAGGTCCGCCCGATCAAGAAGGAACAGACCGCCGTCGAGGCCCGGCTGGCCAAGGCGCAGGCCGAACACGACCAGCTGCTGGCCGGCCTGGGTGACGCCGGCCTGAGTCCGGCCGACCGCGCCGAACAGGGTCGCCGCGTCAAGGCGCTGGCCGACGAGATCGAGACGCTGGAGATGCGCTGGCTCGAACTCGGCGAGGCGCTGGACGCGATCAACGCCGGCTGAGGAAGGTCAGCTCGCACCCACAAAAGACTGGATGTTCATACAGTCTTTTGTGGCAGACTGGCACGCCATGAGCCGAGCCAGTCCCCGCCGTGTCCAGCGCGCCCCGGAGCGACGCGCCCCGCGTGTCACCTTGCCGGAGGTGCCGGTCCAAGGCCCGACGTTGACGCTGTTCGACCTGCCGCAGACCGGCGACCGCGCACGGCGACGCGGCCGCCCGCCACGCTCGGCCGACGCGTCCACGTCGGCCCAAGCCGGCGATGCGCTGCGCGAACAACCCTGGCCGTCCACCCGTCGTCGTGCCACGGCCGAGGCGGGCGATGAAGCCGCGCCGGCGGTCGTCGTCCCCGAGACCTGCCTGAGCCTTCTGCGCGCCAACGACCGCCACGACCTGCCCTGCCCGCTGGTCGCGAACGCCTACCGGATCGAGCCTGCCGAGGACGACGGCCCCGTGCGCATCCACGCCAAGGTCAACGCCCCGCAGCGCCTGCGCGAGGCCCTGCGCCGCCCCGGGCTGGTGGCCCGGCCGATCCAGCTCGGCACGCTGGCCGACCCCTACCTGGACGTCGAACGCGAGCAGCGCCTGACCCGTGCACTTCTGGAGGTGCTGGCCGAGGCGCGTCACCCGGTCGGCCTGGTCAGCGCCTCGCCGGCCGTCGTGCGTGACCTCGATCTGCTGGCCGACCTGGCCAGCCGCCAGCAGGCGCTGGTGCTGATGCGCATCACGCCCGGCTGGTGCCCGCTGTCGCTGGTGGCCCAGCAGAAGCCGGCGGATCCGTCACTGACCGACGCCGCCCCGCCTGCAACCCGGCGCGGCCGCAAGCCCACACCGGCAGCGCCCGGCGCGGTGCAGCGCGATCAGCTCGCCGCCAGCGCCTGGCTGCAGTCGCTGAGCCGGCTGGCCGCCGCCGGCATCCCCGTCGGCGTGCTGCTGGACGTGGCGGCGGACGGCCACGATCCGGCCGACCTGCTGTCGCCGAACGCCGATCCGGACCGCTGTGCCGCCTGGCGCGCACTCTTCGGCCAGCTGCACGCGGCAGGCGCGCGCCTGTGGCGCTGCGTGCTGCCGGGCGATCGGCTCGACGACGCGCTCGCCCTGGCCGATCTGGCCGCGCAGGCCGGCTTGTCCGCTCAGCTTCCGGCGCTGGATGCCCGCCCCTTCGTGGCACCGGCAGCCGTCGTCGCACCAGGTCCGAGACAGGTCACGCTGTTCTGATCCGGCTGGACCGGGGGCGATCGGGTCACGCCGACCGGGTCCGAAAGACCACATCGCGAACAATTAGATTGCGTGCAATTTAAAGTTCGCGCCATGTCACGACCCTCACCACTGCGCACCGACCTGCCCCTGCCCGACGACGGCCTGCGGCTGGACCAGCAGCTGTGTTTTGCGCTGTATTCCGCTTCGCTGGCGATGACCAAGGTCTACCGGCCGCTGCTCGATGCGCTGGGCCTGACCTACCCGCAGTACCTCGTGATGCTGGTGCTGTGGGAACGCGAGGTCGTCTCGGTCGGCGAACTCGGCGAACACCTCAACCTCGATTCGGGCACGTTGACGCCGCTGCTCAAGCGCCTGGAAGCGCAAGGTCGCCTGGTCCGCAACCGCAGCGCCAGCGACGAGCGGCGCGTCGAGGTCAGCCTGACCGATGACGGCCGCGCCCTGCGCGAACAGGCCCGCGCCATCCCGCCCCGCATCCTGGAAGGCGTCGGCTGCACGCTCGACGAACTCGGCTCGCTGACGCGTCGTCTGCAGGCGCTGCGGCAGACGCTGCAGGACCGCTGATCGCCGGCGACAGCCGCCTCGCCAGCCACCCGCATTCCTACCCGCCCGCACTCCCATCCACCCGAATCCCCACCCGCCCCTACCCGGGCATTCCACCGAAAGGACCTTCAGATGGCTCTCCAGCAACTCCTCTACACCGCCCACGCCACCTCCACCGGCGGTCGCGACGGCAGCTCGCAGTCCGACGACGGCCGCCTGTCGGTCAAGCTGTCCGTGCCCAAGGGCCTGGGCGGTGACGACGGTGCCGGCACCAACCCGGAACAGCTGTTCGCCGCCGGCTACTCGGCCTGCTTCCTGGGCGCGCTGAAGTTCGTCGCCGGCCAGAAGAAGGTCGCCCTGCCGGGCAACGTGTCGATCAGCGCCGACATCGGCATCGGCCCGATCCCCAACGGCTTCGGCATCCAGGCCGCGCTGCAGGTCTCGATCCCCGGCATGGACCGTGGCCAGGCCGAGGAGCTGGTGCAGGCCGCCCACATCGTCTGCCCCTACTCGAACGCCACCCGCGGCAACATCGACGTCACGCTGACGACGGTGGTCTGATCGAACCTCGCCCGGCCAGCAGGCGCAGCAGCAGTTCGACACGCGCCTGCGCCGGCGTCAGGCCGGCGGCGCCGGGCAGTGCCTCCGCCTCGGCTTGCGGACGCGCGCCGGTGCCGGCCGGCAGGATCACGCCAGCGCCATGGCGCAAGGCGCGCAGCACCGCCACGCCGGCCTGGCTGGCCCGCATCAGGCTGGCCCGAAGGTCGTCGTGGATGGTGCCGTTGCCGGTGCAGGCCACCACGATGCCCTGCACGCCGGCATCCATCAGCAGGTCGACCAGCCGGCCATCGGCGCCGCCATGGCTGACGACGATCTGCACCTCGGGCCAGACCTCGGCGGCGAGCACGTCCAGCCCGAGCGCCTCGCCGGACGGCCAGTCGCGCAGACGGCGCAGACGGCCTTCTTCCAGATAGCCGATCGGCCCGGCGTCGCCCGCGCTGAAGGCATCGACGCGGTAGGGGTGCACCTTGCGCACCTCCAGTCCCGACCAGACCGTGCCGGCCACGACCGCCACCACGCCCCGGGCACCCGCAAGACTGGCCACCTCGATCGCCTGGCGAAGGTTGTTCGGGCCGTCCGCCTCGGACGAGCTGGCCGGGCGCATCGCGGCGGTCAGCACCACCGGCTTGGACGGCGCAAGCACGCGCTGCAGCAGGTAGGCGGACTCCTCCAGCGTATCGGTGCCGTGGGTGATGACGACGCCCGTGACCTCGTCGCGCGCCAGATGCAGGGCCACACGCTCGGCCATGCGGCGCCAGACGGCGTGGCTCATGTCCTTGCTGTCGATCTGCGCGAGCTGCTCGGCTTCGAGTCGCACGCCGCGCTCGATCAGCGCGTCCAGACCGGGCACGCCGTCGAGCAGGTCCGCCACGCCGATCAGGCCGGCGCTGTAGCCCACGTTGTCGCGCGCGCTGCCGGCCTTGCCGGAGATCGTGCCGCCGGTGCCGAGCACCACGACGCAGCCGCCACCGGGGCGATCGGGCGAGGCCGCAACGGTCGCATGGGTTTCATCGATCGACTTGCTTGTCATGACCATGGAACTGGATAAAAATACACGTACTGGATAAACGACCAGTGCCCGCGTCAACCGGCGCCGGGCGTCCACCCGGCGAGGCCCCGTGAACGACAGCCCCAAACTCACCGCGCGACAGCAGCAGGTGCTCGACCTGATCCAGAGCACCATCGAGCGCACTGGCGCACCGCCCACCCGGGCCGAGATCGCCAGCGAACTCGGTTTCAGGTCCGCCAACGCCGCCGAGGAACATCTCCAGGCCCTCGCCCGCAAGGGTGTCATCGAGCTGGTCGGCGGCACCTCGCGGGGCATCCGGCTGCAGTCTGACACACTGCGTTCGATCCACGAATCGCGCCTGAAGGGCATCGGCCAGCAGTTCAACCTGCCGCTGGCCGCACTGGCCCAGCTGACCTTGCCGCTGGTCGGCCGGGTGGCGGCCGGTCACCCGATCCTGGCGCAGGAACATGTCGACCAGACCTACACGGTCGAGGCCCATCTGTTCGCCCGCAAGCCCGATTTCCTGCTGAAGGTGCGCGGCATGAGCATGCGCGACGCCGGCATCCTCGACGGCGACCTGCTGGCGGTCCAGCGCGCCAGCGACGCCAAGAACGGGCAGATCGTCGTCGCGCGTCTGGGCGACGAGGTGACGGTCAAGCGCTTCCGGCGCAGCAAGGCCGGCATCGAGCTGATCCCCGAGAACCCGGACTTCGACATCATCCGCGTCGACGACCACAGCCCCGAGTTCACGCTCGAGGGACTGGCGGTCGGCCTGATCCGAAACACGATGCTGATGTAGGGATCGTGAGGTCCTTCCGGATCGCGGCCCCCTGGCTGCATGGGGTGCCCTGAAGCGGCCAACAGTTTTGCCGATACAACCACGAGCAAGGGCTCGTGAGCCGCTTCAAGCCGCGTTCAAAGGCAGTTCGAGAGCAGTTCAAGAGCATTCAGACGGCAGCCCGCAACGACGCCGCGTGACCCCACGCGTGCCTGTGCGCATGACTTCCGTCCCCAGCAAGACCTGATCGGAGTTCATCATGCAACGTTGGCTGACCCAGTGGATCCTTCACCTCGGCGCGGGATTCATGCCGCAGACGACCGTGCACGGGATCACCTCCCATGCCGCCCACACCGCCCACACCGCCCACGCCGCACCCCGCCGCGCCCGCGCACGCCGGCCGGTGGTCGTCACCGCCCGCCCGACCCTGGCGATGGCCGGCCGACTGTCCGACGGCATCGACGCCGATCGCATCAGCCCCGTGCGCCTGCGCATCGACCCTGCCGATGCCAGCCGCACCCGCATCTGCGGTCGCATGGCCGATGTCTGCGACGCTCTGGATGCCCTGATCGCCCGTGAGGCCGCCCGCGACGCGGCTCGGCTGTCGTCTGGCTCATCGACCAGCGCCTGACCCACCGCGACGCCGCACGACAATGGCGGCATGAGTCTTCAACGAGTTGCCGCGCCTGACGTCATGCAGGCGCTGGATCGCTACAGCGCCATCATCGATGTGCGCTCCCCGTCCGAGTTTGCCGAGGACCACCTGCCCGGTGCCGTCAACTGGCCGGTGCTGGACGACGAGGAGCGCCGCATCGTCGGCACCCTCTACAAGCAGGTCTCCGCCTTCGAGGCCCGCAAGCGCGGCGCGGCGCTGGTGGCACGGCGCATCGCCGAGCACATCGACCAGTGGGTCGCTCCGGTCGACAAGCACTGGAAGCCGCTGGTGTACTGCTGGCGCGGCGGTGACCGCTCGGGGACGATGTCGTGGTTCCTGGACCGCATCGGCTTTCGCACCCAGGTCATCGACGGCGGCTACAAGGCCTACCGCAACCAGGTCCGCGAGGACCTCGAGAACTGGCCCGCACGATTCGAATGGCGCGTGATCTGCGGCAAGACCGGATCGGGCAAGACCCGCCTGCTGCACGCCCTCGCACGGCAAGGCGCGCAGGTGCTGGACCTCGAAGGGCTGGCGGTGCACCGCGGGTCGGTGCTGGGACTGCCGCCGGGCGAGGTGCAGCCCAGCCAGAAGATGCTGGACAGCCGCATCTGGCAGGCCCTGCGGTCCTTCGATCCGGCGCGGCCGGTGTTCGTCGAGAGCGAAAGCAAGAAGCTCGGCCAGCGCTGGCTGCCCGAATCCCTGATCGACCGCATGCGTGCCCACGGCCGCTGCATCCTGGTGGAGATGTCCGACGAGGCCCGCCTGCAGCTGCTGCTGGAGGACTACGACCACCTGCACCGCGACCCGGAGAACTTCTGCCGGCTGCTTGATGCGCTGGTCGAACTGCGCGGGCGCGAGCGCGTCAAGCAGTGGCAGGCCCAGGCCCGGGCGGGCGAGACGGCGGCCGTCTTCCTCGAACTGATGCACCTGCACTACGACCCGGGCTACATGAGCTCGCTGGGTCAGCACTTCGAGGGGCTCAAGAATGCCCGCGTGCTGGAACTGGCCGATGGGGGCGCGGCGAGCCTGGCGGCTGCGGCGGCGGAGCTGACGGCGGGCGAAGGCTGATACAGCCCAGAAACGACAAACGGCGCTGTCCGAAGGCAGCGCCGTTTGTTTGTGGAATTTCTTGTTGTCGATGGGTGAGCGCCGTGAAGTCCGTGGACTGCCACCTCCCCCCACGACCGGCCCGGCAGGGCCGGTCGCTTCGTCAGGCTGGAAAGGGTCCTCAGGACCCTTTCCGGTCCTGACTCAGCCCATGTGCAGGCCGCCGTTGCAGCTGAAGTCCGCACCGGTGGTGAAGCCCGAATCGTCGCCGGCGAGCCAGCCGACGATCGAGGCGATTTCCTCGGGCGTGCCCAGGCGCTTGACGGGGATCGTCGCGACGATCTTCTCGAGCACTTCCGGCTTGATCGCGCGGACCATGTCGGTGCCGATGTAGCCCGGGCTGACGGTGTTCACGGTGACGCCCTTGGCGGCCATTTCCTGGGCCAGGGCCATCGTGAAGCCGTGCATGCCGGCCTTGGCGGCCGAGTAGTTGGTCTGACCGGCCTGACCCTTCTCGCCGTTGACCGACGAGATCTGGATGATGCGGCCCCAGCCACGTTCGGCCATGTCCGCCACCACCTGCTTGGTGACGTTGAACATCGACGTCAGGTTGGTGCTGATGACGGCTTCCCAGTCTTCCTTGCTCATCTTCAGGAACATGCGGTCGCGCGTGATGCCGGCGTTGTT
>JACCDS010453140.1_pt1 | contig 10587 bp, 9 predicted proteins | sample 7446441 | NCBI WGS metagenome assembly JACCDS01 (sample SAMN15323445, study PRJNA562643) | freshwater metagenome | isolation source: river surface water | place: USA:Blue River Watershed | collected 2017-08-17 | reverse complement strand
GGCAGAACAGCTGCCGCCGCGCCAGCCCGTCACGCCGGCCCGCCTGCGCGGCACGCTGAAGCGGGTGTTCGGCCTGCGCACGCTGCGGCCGGGCCAGGGCGAGGTCATCGCCCGGGTGCTGCAGGGTCACAGTACGCTGGCCGTCATGCCCACGGGCGCCGGCAAGTCGCTGTGCTATCAGTTGCCTGCCGTGCTGGGCGATGCGCTGACGGTCGTTATCTCGCCGCTCATCGCACTGATGAAAGACCAATGCGACACGCTCAAGGAGCGGGGCATCGCGGCCGTACAGCTGCACTCGGCGCTGGACGCCAACCGCCGCCTGGAGAACGAGGCGCTGCTGACGCGCGGCGCCGTGCGCATCGTGTTCACGACGCCCGAGCGCCTGGCCGATGCACGCACGCTGGGCCTGCTGCAGGAGCAGCGCGTGAGCCTGCTGGTGGTGGACGAGGCGCACTGCATCTCGCAATGGGGGCATGACTTCCGCCCCGCGTTCGGCGCGCTGCGCGACGCCCGTCGCGCGCTCGGTCGCCCGCCCGTGCTGGCCCTGACGGCCACCGCGCCGCTGCCGGTGCAGCGTGACATTGCCCAGGCGCTGGGCATCCCGCGCGACGGCATCCTCAGCCACGGCGTGTACCGGCCCAACCTGCGGCTGGCGGTGGAGCTGCCGCAGACCGAGGCCGAGCGCCGCGCCTGCATCCAGCGGCATCTGCAGGGCCTGAGCGACCGGCCGGGCAGCGCCATCGTCTACTGCGCCACCGTGCGCGAGGCCACCGCGCTGCACCAGCAACTGCGCGGTGCCGACATCGCTGCGGGCCTGTACCACGGCAAGCTGCCGGCGGCCGAGCGCAGCGCGGCGCAAGAGGCCTTCATGCGCAACGAGCGCCGCGTCATGGTGGCCACCAACGCGTTCGGCATGGGCATCGACAAGCCCGACATCCGCCTCGTGCTGCACGCGCAGATGCCGGCCAGCATCGAGGCCTATGTGCAGGAATGCGGCCGCGCGGGCCGCGATGGCGAGCCGGCCGACTGCGTGCTGCTGTTCCGCGAAGGTGACCGCGCGCTGCAGCAGTTCTTTGCGGGTGGCCAGGCGCCGACGCGTGAAGAGCTGGGCAGCGTCTGGCAGGCCCTCGTCAGCCACACGCCGCAGGGCGGTTGGTTGCCTGCGGCGCTGGCCGAGTGGGCCCGGCTGCCGCAGCGCCGGCTGGACCAGGTGCTGGCCACGCTGCGCTCGGTGCGCGCCATCCGCGCCGTGGGCGGGCGTGACGCCACCGGCCTGCGCCCGGCCACGCGCCGCGGGGCCGACGCCGTCATCGACGCCGCCCAGGCCGCCGCGCAGCAGCGCCAGCAGCACGACCGCGATGGCCTCGCGGCCATGGTGCTCTACGCCAAGGCCGGCAGCTGCCGCTGGGCCGGCGTGCTCGCGCATTTCGGCGAGGCGCTGGACGAGGGCGCCGCGCGCTGCGGCCATTGCGACAGCTGCGCCCGCTTCGAGCGGCTGCTGGCCCAAGACACGCAGCCCGCCGAGCCGGCCAGCCCGTTGTCCAAGGCGCTGGGGCCGGCGTTCGAGCCGGGCCAGCGCGTGCGCGTGCGGCGTTTCGGCTGGGGGCTGGTCATTGCCAGCGCGACGGACGCGGTGCGCATCGCGTTCCCGCGCCACGGCGAACGCGACATCCACCCCGACTTCGTGCTGGCCACGGGCCGGGGCTGAACCCGCGGCCCGCGCCGCGCCGTCACCAGACCTTGCAGTGCTGCCCGGCGGGCTTCACGAGCTTGGCGCCCGGCTTGCACGCGAAGGCCTGCTCGAACTCGGGCATGTTGACGACGACGCCGTTGATGCGCCACCGGGCCGGCGAGTGCGGGTCCACCTTGGCCTGCACGCGCAGCGCCTCGGGGCGGGCATCGGCGCAGTCCCATTGCGCGAAGCCGACGAAGAAGCGCTGCTCCGGCGTCATGCCGTCACGGCTCTCGCCCGGCTTGCCCTGCATGTGCGCCTTCCACGCTTCCCACGCGAGGATGAGGCCGCCCAGGTCCGCCAGGTCTTCGCCCAGCGTGAGGCGGGCGTTGATCTTGATGTCGTCGACGACGGTGTAGCCGGCGTACTGGTTCACGACGCAGGCCGCGCGCTTTTCGAACTCCTGGCCGTCCTTCTTGGTCCACCAGCTCTTCAGGTTGCCCTGCGCGTCGAACTGCCGGCCTTCGTCGTCGAAGCCGTGCGTCAGCTCGTGGCCGATGGTGCCGCCCGTGTTGCCGTAGTTGGGCGCCTCGTCCATCTTCGTGTCGTACAGCGGCGGCTGCAGCACGCCGGCCGGGAAGTTGATGTCGTTCATCTGCGCGTCGTAGTAGGCGTTGACGGTTTGCGGCGTCATGCTCCACTCGCCGCGGTCCAGCGGCTGGCCGATCTTGGCCAGGCGGCGCCGCGCCTCGAACGCGTTGCCGCGCATGACGTTGCCGAGGAAGTCGCCACGGCGCACGTCGAAGGCCGTGTAGTCGCGCCAGCGCTCCGGGTAGCCGACCTTGTTGACGATGGCCTTGAGCTTCTCGTGCGCGCGCGCCTTGGTCGGCGGGCTCATCCACGCGAGGCTGTCGATGGAGCGCGCCATCGCGGCCTCGATCTCGTCGGTCATCTGCACCGTCGCGGCCTTGAGTTCGGGCGTGAAGTTGCGCGCCACGAACTCCTGGCCCAGCGCCTCGCCCAGCTGCACGTCGACGAGCTGCACGCAGCGCTTCCAGCGCGCCTTGAGCTGGGGCGTGCCGGTCAGCGTGCGGCCGTAGAAGTCGAAGTTGGCCTGCACGAAGCCGTCGTCCAGCGCGGGGCTCAGGCTGCTGGCGAGCTGCCAGCGCAGATAGGTCTTCACGTCGTTCAGGCTCATGGCCTGCAGGCGCTTGCCCAGCGCCTTGAAGAACGCCGGCTCGGTGACGTTGTAGCGCGCATGCCAGGGCGCGGTGCCCAGCGCCGCCTGGTAGCCGGCCCAGTCGAAGGCGGGCATCAAGGCCTTGAGGCCTGCAGCGTCGACGACATGGAAGGTCTTGTACGGGTCGCGCTTGTCGACCTTGCTGAGCGACGCGCGCGCCAGCACCGTTTCCGTCGCCAGCACGCTGCGCGCCGCCGCGCGGGCTGCCGCGGGCGTGTCGCCCAGCAGCGTGAAGAGCTGCGCCACATGCGCCTCGTAGGCGCTGCGGATCTTTAGCGTCTTGGCGTCGCGCTTGAGGTAGTAGTCGCGGTCCGGCAGGCCCAGGCCGCCGGCGTAGGCAAACGCGATCTGGCGCGTGGCGTCGGCGAAGTCCTGGCCGGCGCTGAAGCCGAAGAACAGCCGCTCGTTGCCGGCGGCCAGCTGCAGCTCGGCCAGCAGCGCGGGCAGCTCGCGCTTGTCCTTGAGGGCGTCGATGTGCGCGAGCAGCGGCTGCAGCCCCTTCAGGCCGGCGGCCTGCGCGGCCCCCTCGTCCATGCAGCTGGCGAAATAGTCGCCCAGCTTGGCCTGCGTGGCGCTGCGCTCGCTGCCCGCGTCGCCGAGCTTGTTCAGCACGCCCCACAGGTAGCGCTGGTTCTCGTTGGCCATCTTGGCGTAGACGGACCAGCGGGACTGGTCGGCGGGGATGGGGTTGGACTTGCTCCACGCACCGCAGGCGAAGCGGTAGAGGTCGTCGCAGGGGTCGGCGCTGCGGTCCATGGCCGCGACATCCAGGCTGGGCGTGTAGGGCAGTGCGTCGAGCGGGGTTTCGTCGGCCGCGTGCGCGAAGGTCGCGGCCAGCAGCAGGGGCAACAGGAGTCGTTTCATCAGGGGGACGAGCCAATTTGAAGTGGCGCGATTGTGGGCGCTCGGGCGGCCCCCTCCCTTTCCGCACCCCGTTTCGGCACGGGCCCCGTGGCCTCAGGGAAACAGCCGCTCGCCGATTGCCGCTGCCGCCATCACCTGGCCCAGCCGCTTCTCGCGTGTGACGTCCTGCTTGGCGGCCAGGCACCAGCGCAGCATCTTGCGTTTCCAGCCGGGTGGCTGGGTCTCGAACCAGGCCAGCGCGGCCTGGTCGGCCGTGAAGCGCTGCGCCATGGCCGGCGTCAGCTCGGGTTCGCCGCTCTGCTCGTGCGTGTAGACGGCCGTTCGCGCGGCCGTGCGCTGGCCGAAGGCGGCCAGGCCTTCCGGCTGCATGCGGCCGGCCTCGGTCAGCGCGGCTACCCGCGCGACGTTGACGGCGCTCCAGATGGAGCCGGCACGACGTGGCGTGAAACGGATGGTGTAGCGGTGTTCGTCGACGCGGCGGCGCACGCCGTCGATCCAGCCCACGCACAGCGCCTCGTCCACCGACTGCGGCCACGTCATGCTGGGCACGCCGGAGCCCACCTTGTGATAGCCCACCAGCAGTTCTTGGGTGCTGGCGGCATGGTCGGCCAGCCAGGCGCGAAAGTCCTCGGGCGTCGAGAAGTAAGTGGGTTCGGCCATGATGGGCGCATTCTGTCCCTGACCCGTTCCCGCCATGCTCACGCTGCTGCTCCTGATCCCGATCGCCGCCGAACACAAACCCCTGCTGCTGGAGCGCTTTCGCGTCATCGACGCGCCGGACCCGGCGGCGCGCGCCGCCGCCATCGCCACGCGGGCCGACGAGATCGACCTGGTGCTGACGAATGGCACGGTGGGCTTCAAGGCCGACGAGATCGCCGCGCTGCCGCGCCTGCGTCTGCTGGCGGCGTTGGGTGTCGGCCATGAAAACCTCGACCTGGCCGCCGCCCGCGCGCGCGGCGTGGCCGTGTGCAACGGGGCCGGCACCAACGACGACTGCGTGGCCGACCACGCCCTCGCGCTGCTGCTGGCCAGCGTGCGCGCGCTGCCGCAGCAGGGCGCGGCGCTGCGCGCCGGCGTCTGGCGCGACGCGCTGCCGCTCTTTCCGCACTTCAACCGCCGCCAGCTGGGCATCATCGGCCTGGGCGCCATCGGGCAGAAGATCGCCCGCCGGGCCGCCGCCTTCGGCATGGTCATCGGCTATCACAACCGCCAGCCGCGCGCCGATGCCGGCGAGGCGGCCTATTTCGACAGCGTGGCCCGCCTGGCCGCCTGGGCGGACGACCTCGTTGTCGCCACGCCCGGCGGCGCCGCCACGCGCCACATCGTCAACGCCGAGGTGCTGGCGGCGCTGGGCAGTGGCGGCCATGTCGTCAACGTGGCCCGCGGCAGCTGCGTCGATACCGCCGCGCTGGCGGCGGCTTTGCGCGACGGCCGCATCGCCGGCGCGGCGCTGGACGTCTACGAAAGCGAACCCCGCCCCCCGGCCGAGCTGGTCGGGCTGGACAACGTCATCCTCACGCCGCACGTGGCCGGCTGGTCGCCCCAGTCCATCGAAGCCTCGGTCATGAACTTCGTGGCCAACGTCGAGGCGCTTGCCCAGGGCGAGCCGCTGCCCACGCCGCTCTGAGCGCTAGCCCTGGCCGCGCCGCTCGACGAGCCGCGTCTCCGCCATGGGCCCGTAGAGCCCCCGGCCGCCGGCGTCTAGCGCGGCCTCGATGGCCCAGCGTGGCAAGGGTTGCGGCAGGCCGGGGTCGGCGGGCGGCAGGCGATCCGGTGACGCGTTGGCGTCAGCGGCGTGGTCGGCCGCGTGCGAGGCTGGCAGGAGGGCAGGGTGCAGGCGGCGGGGTGCGGGTGTCATGGCGGCGCTCCGGGCAACAGGCTGCATCAACAGACGCCAGCCGCCGTTGGGCAGCGACAGGGCACGCGGGCCGGCCGGCCGCCACCCTCAGGCCGCACCGTGGCGCTGCGACGCCGGAATAATTCATGCCTTGTGCCCGGCAGCCGGCGCTCGCTAGATTGGCGCCGTGCGCCACGACCACCACCTCCCGCCCCGCCTCGGCCGCTCAGGCGCCGACGTTCTCCGTCAACCTGACGAAGCTGCCATCGGACAGCTGCAACCGCACCCACCGCATGCGGCTGCGCTCGATGGGCATCTCCTGGTCGACGGCGGCCTCGGTGTCGAACTCCACGGCTGCCGGGCCGGGCTCGTACCACCCCAGTTCGTCCAGCCGCGCCTCATGCGCCACGATCTGCGGTGTGGCGTAGCACCACAGCGGGCGGCCGATCAGCGTCGAGCCCGGCACGCGGCACACCCGCTCGCGCGGGCGGGACAGTGCCAGCAGCCGGTGGCTGAAATCGCAGATCAGGTGCATGGGCGTGCTGGCGCCGGCCACCATGCGCGCCAGCGCGAAGTCGGCCGCACTGTCCAGGCGCGCCGCCAGCAGGGCGCGCAAGGCCTGCTGCTCGTGCAGCGACGGCGCCAGTTGCCCGCTCTCCCAGCGCGACACGGTTGCCTGCGACACGCCCACCATGGTCGCCACCGCCTCCTGCTTGAGGCGCCGCAGCGACCGCCACAACCGCAGGCTGCGGCCGATCTGGCGGGTGTCGGGCAAGTGGGCGTGGTTCATCCGGGGCGGGCCGCGTCATGAAGGCATGGCCGCGCATTTTCGTCTACTACCTGTGTGGTGTTTTCGCGGCCGCGCAGCTGGGCAAGCTCGCCGCGCTGGCGCCGCTGATCTCGCGCGACCTGCAGCTCGGGCTGGCCGCCATGGCCGCGCTGACCTCGCTGCTGGAGGTGAGCGGGGCGCTGCTGGGCGGTGCGGCGGGTCGTCATCTGCCGCAGTTCGGCCTGCAGCGCGGCCTGGCGTTCGCGATGCTCGCCCTGGCGCTCGGTGCGGGCGGGGCCGCGCTGGCGCAAGGGGTGCCGCTGGTGACCGTGGCGCGGCTGTGCGAGAGCCTGGGCTACCTCGTCACGGTGGTCGCGGCGCCGGTGCTGATCGCCACGGCGGCTCCGCCGCAGCGGCAGGCGGCGGCCATGACGCTGTGGAGCACCTTCGTGCCGGTGGGCATGGCTGTCGGCGCGTTCGCCTATGCGCAGGCGGCCGGGCTCAGCAACTGGCGCTGGGCACAGGGCCTGAGCGTGGTGGTCGGGCTGGCGCTCGGCGCTGGCCTGCTGGCGATGCAGGCTCACACCGAGCGGGCAGCCCCGCCGCCGCCCGCGGGGGCCACACCTGCCCTGCGGCAGCGGACCGGGGCGCCGCTGTGGCTGCTGGTGGCGTCGTTCGGCGTCTACGCGCTGACCGAAGTGGGTCTGCTGGCGCTCATGCCCAGCCTGCTCACGCGTGCCGGGCTGCCGCTGGCCGAGGCGGGCGCCTGGACGGCCGCCGCCGCGCTGGCCAACGTGCCGGCCAGCGTCATCGGCGCGCGGCTCATGCGGCGGCCGGCCGGGGTGCCGCGCGCGCTGGTGCTGAGCCTGCTGCTGTCGGGCGCGCTGTACCCGCTGGCTTTCGCGTTCGGCGCGCCGCCCGTGCAGCTGGCCGTCGCCGCCATCCTGACGAATCTCGCATCCGGCGTGTTTGCCAGCCTCGTCTTTGCATTGCTGCCGCGCGTGGCCGGCAGCAGCGATCGGCTCAGCCTGGCCAGCGGCCGGCTCACGCAGTTCGGCGCCTCCGGCGCGCTGCTCGGGCCGCCGCTGATCGGCAGCATCGTCGAACGTGCGGGCTGGCAGGCGGCCGGGGCCACCTGCCTCGCGCTGTCCGCCGTGGCGGCGGGACTGGCCTGGTTCAGCTCGCGTCGCCCATCTGCGACTGCAGATAGTTCTGCTCGCCAACCGTGTTGACCAGCTCCAGCTGGGTCTCGAGGTGGTCGATGTGCTCCTCGGTGTCGTCGAGGATCTGCACGAACAGCTCGCGGGACACGTAGTCGCGCACCTGTTCGCAGTAGGCGACGGCGTCCTTCAGGTGCTGGTGCGAGGCCTTCTCGATGATCAGGTCGCAGCGCATCGTCTCGACGGCGTTCTCGCCGATGTAGAGCTTGCCGAGGTCTTGCAGGTTGGGCAGCCCCTCCAGCGTCAGCACGCGCTCGATGAGCTTGTCGGCGTGCTTCATCTCCTCGATGGACTCCTCGTACTCGTGCTTGGCCATCTTCATCAGGCCCCAGTTTTTCAGCATGCGGGCATGCAGAAAGTACTGGTTGATGGCCGTCAGCTCGAGCTTGAGTTGGGCGTTCAGGTGGACGAGGACTTGCGGATCGCCTTGCATGGGAGTTCCAGGTTCGTGAAGTTAGGCCGCAGTATCCCCAGCGAAAGCCCCTCAGCAAAACCGCTCTTTTTGCAAATGAGACAGATTCGCATTAGACTTCCGTCCCATGATTGTCTGTGTCTGCCACCGTATCTCCGATCGCGACATCGCGATTGCCGCGTCCAGCGGCTGCCCGGATTTCGAGACCCTGCAGGATGACCTGCGGGTGGCGACGGCCTGTGGTGCCTGCCGGGATTGCGCTTGCGAAGTGTTCAACGACAGCCGCATCCAGGGCGGTGCGCGGGCCCGCAATGCAGCGGTCGCCGTGCCGATGCTGATGCCCGCTTGAACGCCCGGCCGGCGGCGCGCTCAGGGAAACGCCCCAAAGGGCCGGCGGCGAACAGGCCCTAGAATCCATGCCCAGGCGCCAGGCAATGGCGCCATTTTTTTGTTGGTCCTCCCGCAGTTGTTGTGTTTTGCGCAGCTTCTCCAGGCTGGGCCACACCGCACGACAACCGCAAGGAAATTTCATGAGCACCCAGCAGACCGGCATCGTCAAGTGGTTTGACGACGGCAAGGGCTACGGCTTCATCACCCCGGCCGACGGCAGCAAGGACCTCTTCGCTCACCACAGCGAGATCAAGAACAACGGCGGCTTCCGCACGCTGGCTGAAGGCGCCCAGGTCGAATTCGAAGTGAAGCAGGGCCCCAAGGGTCTGCAGGCCTCGAACATCCGCGCGCTGTAATTCACGCCCGGCTCCACGCCTAGAGCCCGCGCCTTGCGCGGGCTTTGTGCTTTCTGGGGGCCGTCCACCGACAATCGATGTCTTATGTCCGCCCTACCTGTTGCCGCCCCGAAGGCCCTGACCGCCTACCGCCCGTTCTGGGCCAAGCGGTTCGGCCCCGCCCCCTTCCTGCCCATGAGCCGGCAGGAGATGGAGCAGCTCGGTTGGGATTCGTGCGACATCATCATCGTCACGGGCGATGCCTATGTCGACCACCCGAGCTTCGGCATGGCCGTCATCGGCCGCACGCTGGAGGCGCAGGGCTTTCGCGTCGGCATCATCGCGCAGCCGGACTGGAACAGCGCCGACGCCTTCAAGGCGCTGGGCAAGCCCAACCTGTTCTTCGGCGTTGCGGCGGGCAACATGGACTCCATGATCAACCGCTACACGGCTGATCGAAAAATCCGCAGCGACGACGTCTACACGCCCGGCGGCCAGGGCGGCAAGCGCCCCGACCGCGCGACGCTGGTCTACACGCAGCGCTGCCAGGAGGCGTTCAAGGACGTGCCCATCGTCATCGGTGGCATCGAGGCCTCGCTGCGGCGCATCGCGCACTACGACTACTGGCAGGACAAGGTGCGCCGCTCCGTGCTGGTGGACAGCAAGGCCGACCTGCTGGTCTACGGCAACGCCGAGCGCGCCATCGTCGAGATCGCCCATCGGCTGGCCCGCCGCGAGCCCATCGAAAGCCTGACCGACGTGCGCGGCACGGCCTTCATGCGCCGCGACGGCGACCCGTCGGCCGACGGCTGGTTCGAGCTGGACTCCACCGAGGTGGATCGCCCCGGCCGCATCGACGAGCTGATCAGCCCCTACCAGGAGATCAAGCAGGAGACCACCTGCTCGACCGCCGAGCCCGAAGCCGCCGCGGCGCCCAAGCCCATCACCATCCACCGGACCGGCCGCATCAGCATGCCGCCACGCGAGCGCACCGTCGTGCGTCTGCCCGACTACGAGGTGGTGAAGAGCGACCCGGTGCTCTACGCCCACGCCAACCGGGTGCTGCACCTGGAGACCAACCCCGGCAACGCGCGGGCGCTGGTGCAGCGCTACGACTTCAACGGCATCCAGCGCGACCTCTGGATCAACCCGCCGCCGCTGCCGCTGTCCACGCCGGAGATGGACCACGTCTTCGACCTGCCCTACGCCCGCGCGCCGCACCCGAGCTACGCCGACGAGCATGGCAGCCACGACGGCGCGACCAAGATCCCGGCGTGGGAAATGATCCGCTTCAGCGTGAACATCATGCGCGGCTGCTTCGGCGGCTGCACCTTCTGCTCCATCACCGAGCACGAGGGCCGCATCATCCAGAGCCGCTCGGAAGACTCCGTGATCCGCGAGATCGAGGAGATGCGCGACAAGGTCAAGGGCTTCACCGGCATCGTGTCGGACCTGGGCGGCCCCACGGCCAACATGTACCGCATCGGCTGCAAGAGCCCCGAGATCGAGGCGGCCTGCCGCAAGCCCAGCTGCGTCTACCCGGGCATCTGCCCGAACCTGAACACCAGCCACGACCCGCTCATCAAGATGTACCGCCGCGCGCGTGCGCTGCCGGGCGTCAAGAAGATCCTGATCGGCTCCGGCCTGCGCTACGACCTGGCCGTGCAGTCGCCCGAGTACGTGAAGGAGCTGGTCACGCATCACGTCGGCGGCTATCTCAAGATCGCGCCCGAGGCGATCGGCGAAGGCCCGCTGTCGAAGATGATGAAGCCCGGCATCGGCGCCTATGACCGGTTCAAGCAGCTCTTCGACGCGGCGGCGAAGAAGGCGGGCAAGGAATATTTTCTG
>JACCDS011136182.1_pt1 | contig 10588 bp, 15 predicted proteins | sample 7446441 | NCBI WGS metagenome assembly JACCDS01 (sample SAMN15323445, study PRJNA562643) | freshwater metagenome | isolation source: river surface water | place: USA:Blue River Watershed | collected 2017-08-17 | reverse complement strand
TAACCGCCTTTTCGATCAACTCCGTCAGATGCTTAATCTGCGCCGGAGAGAAGGCTTCGGAAATATCCTCGTAGGACAGCGCGAAGAGCTCTTGCCCTTCCTCGAACCCGACTAAGTTAATCAGCGCAATCTCGCGCATAATTTCTTGGGCTTTGTAGCGCGATGCATCTTTCAGGCTGCGCCCATCAACAACAATGTCGTCGTCTTTACGATCAACGGCGATGCCTTGATTAATTTTGTAGAGCTTTTCAAACGTATCGACTAGCTTTGAGTATTCCTGCTCGATCAAAGCGTCGGGAGGGTTTTTAATCTTGCCCTCAAGCTCAATCATTTCCTTCCTAGTAGGAAGATAGACCTTTAACGCATGACCAGCAAAATCAATGTCTGCGTATTTCTGTCTTTGGAAAGAAGAACCAAACTTGTCTTGTAATCTCATTTTCTAACCTTTGCTCGTTGCTTCGCCGCCCAAAGATCCATGTGAGCGCTCATAAGAGACGCTAACCGATCAAGCGCAGACGTTGCCATTGATTGAAAAGTGCTTCGTATAAATGGTTTGGCAGGCTGTTCAGCCGTACCAAATTCTATCGCTTCCGCTGCCGGCCTGTACTCACCCTTAGCATCCCTATAGCCAACGCCAACATCGACAAACCCGAAAGCAACTGTGTCGCGGTTTAAATACTTCTTCTTTTTGTCTTTGCCCGTGGCGACTTTTGCGCCATTCCTGATTTTGAGTTGCAGCTTTCCGGTGTCTACGGGAACCCTACCTTTCATTGCGGCCTTAACCGGTTCCATCGCAGACTTAAGCGCTGGAAGTAAAGACCGGCGGGCTTTGGTCGTGCCGAACTCTTGAGCCAATTCTAAAAGCGAATCCTCAAACTCTCGGAAACCCTTAACCTCAATCTTTCCCATTGGTCACGATCTTTTTGAAGATTAGATCGTTAAGACGAATTACATAATTCACCACTTCGTCTGGTGTCATGTCCGGCGCATGATTCTCTGCAATCTTATGGCAAAGCGTGATGTTAATGAGCCTTTGTTGAGGATACCCAAACCAGTTCTTGGAACCGGTCTGGGCTTGCGTGACTAAGTAAGCCAGCAAATCATCACTCGCTCTTTGCATGAGCCCTCAGCACAGACAGACAGACTGCTTCGGCACCGCCGGGACTGGCTTTCTGTAGGGCGGCATCCACCTCTTCCAAGGTAAAGGGATGCCCCTGTGCAAACATATGGAGATCACCTTTGAATTCCGCCATCAGCGAAACTAATTCATCAAGTGTTGTTTGACCAGCCATATTGATTGCCTCGCGGATGTATAGTGAACGTAGCCTGCATTTCTGCGCCAGGAGCGGGATCTACAGTGAACTGAGAAACACGCCCATTGAACGCAAAGTAAAGAATATTGGTGCCGTCGGTTGCAGAAATAACAAACGTGCGATCAACAATACCCGAATAAGCATCAGAGCGAAGTTGCAAAAGATTTGTCCTTTGATCGGAATCAGAAGGTAACCAAGCAGCCACGCAAGTCATGGAAGTCGGAGCGGATTGCACTGGGATCTTGTCAGACTGACGCGACCCTGCAACCGAAAAACTAGCCACCGCATCATCTTGACCAAAAGCAGGAATCGCTTCTAAGGGAACAATAGCCGTAGCAATAGCTAACGGAGAAACAGAAGCATATGCAGAAAGATTGCTAGTTGTCAGAGGCGTTGGGCTTGCCCCCGTCTGCATGTACATAACGGCTGAAAAGCCGGGTAATACTCTTGTTGGGATAGCCATTTTTCACCTCATGCTGGGATGTCTAAAGTCGAGTCTAAAACTATTTGGTGTAATTTACTATCATTATCATAAGTGTGGAAAAGCCAATCAACATCAACTTTTGCCACCCAAAACAAACCACCAAAAACGCCTTGATAACCGTGAAGTGTATCAACGATCTGCTGCGCCTTTGCATAACAATTTGCCATCTGCTGAGCAAAGACTGTCGCTTGAAATACTGGTCGATCTATACCTTTATTATTTTGCGGCCCTGTGTAAACCGGCTGATGTACATCTCTAAGTTGCCAAGTAACAAACGTCGGCTCGGTTGCAAAGTTGCGGTTGAACACAGCATAAACCGGCGTTGGTGTACAAACCGAGGTTAGCTGCGCCTGTATCGCTTGGGCATAGGTGACGGCTGAATTCTGACCCATCAGACTGCAACCGTTGGTTCGTTACGGTAACAAGTAAACGTTACCCACTGCCTATCATCATGCTCGTAAACCTCAGCGATCCGCCAAGACTTATCGCGGAACGAAATGCTGTAAGCCTCTTGAGCATCCGAGATCGTACGCATGTTAGGCGTGTAATTCACGGTGAACTCAATCATGTTGTCGTATTGCCGAAACTTTTCGAGAGTCCGAATGCGGTTATGCACAGACTTGGTTTTTGCTCGCGTCTGAAACCATGCGGTCTCTGTCGTTGTCTGCTCGCCAAGATTGGTAAGCCCGAACGTCAGATTGTTGATCGTGATTTGATCGACGCGTAAGACCATTACATCACCAGCGGCTTGTAAGGTCTCAACAACTGGTCAATCGCCCAAGGAAGCTGGTATTGCTTAGCCTCAGAGATTGCCGACCGGTTATTGTAGAAATGCGTGAGCAATAAAAGACCGGCTTGCTTGACCACAGGGTACTGGCCGATAACACTGCCTTGCAGCGTGTACTGGCAAAGCATCGGCGCAGTCATGTAGGTGTTGATGTTGTTGGGAACCTCAAACAAAACCAACTTGTTTCCTGTTGGATCGTAGTAATAGTTTGAGCTTGAAATGGTCGTAAGAACCGGCGGGTTAAGGTCGTTGTAATACTTAACGGTGTTGATCCTCACGCCGTTTTGCGAAACCTCTGGAAAATCTAGCGAAACCGGAGCTGCCATCAAGCCCGAGATCATGTAACCAACTTCATACGTTACGTTACAGATCGGCACACCTAGATAGTCCTCAATTGCCATGCGCGTAGCCAGCTCAAGCGATTCCAGATAAGCGTCTTGCGACTCATCTGCAAACAAATTGAGCTGATTGGTGATTTCGTCGAGCGTGAGCCATTGCGTAACAATGTCACGGTTTGATTGCACTACCTTTTGGTAGTTGAACGGGTTACGCGAACCCGCTCCGAAATTACCTTGGAGTTGGCTTGGCATATCAGGTTCCGATCAAACGAACGCCAGCGGTTACATCACGCACAGTCGAGACCAAACGCTTTTCAGCGTAGATCGTGATTGTCCCAGGCTGCGTCTGTTCCATGCGTTGCAGCGTCATTTCTGAATAGTCAACAATCCAAAAGAATCGCGGCCAGTTTGCAAGATAAATTGGAGAAGCGCCAATTGCGGGAGCATCCAAATATGGATTGACAATAACCGGCCAGCCCATGATGTTTACACCTGGGCCTTCACCTTCTTCGCCGGTTTCAACCAACGTATAGGAGTTGCCGCCATGCGTGTACTTGCGGAGGGTTTGCAGCGCCGTGGGGTGCATCATCCACGCCGTTCCAGGCATTCTCCAAAACTGACCTGGAAGGGCATTAGCAACGTCCACAAGGCTTTCCCACTCAATGCCGCCAGCATGAGCATAGCCAACCGTGTTCAGCGTATGAATCCCGTTAGTAATGGCGGTTCCTGAGCTGCCGTAAGCCGCCGTGGAACCCGCTGTTCCTGCGTACATTTTTAGTCCGCGTAAACCGCTAGTCGCGCCTGTACTTGTTGTTGTCGATCCTGCTTGGTCGTTATTGATTGCCATTGACGCGGCTTCAATCTGGCTAAATTCCATCGCGAGATCTTCAGCAAGCGCAGCATCAAGACCATTAATATCGTCCATCGCCGCTGCGCGAATAGGCATCTGAGCCGAAATAACGCGCATTGGAAGCTGCCAAATGCTCGTGGCGATATTGGGCGAACCTGAGTTAGCGTTGACCGTGTAGCCCCAGGGGTTCGTGCTGTTTGCAGCGTTACCAGTCTTTACAACAAACTGAATATCCGAATCTGAAGTCATCGTCTGGTTAGCGTAAACCCGGAAAGGGTTCCAGTAACGCAGACTTGCAAAGACATCTTCGTTAAAAACGCGGCCACCCACGCCGGAGCCCGAGCCCGTAAGGGCTGAGGCTTCAGCGAGGTTCACCGTGGCTTTGCCCTCGTGGAGAGCCTTTTTCAAGCCTTCCAAAATAACCTGTCTCATAATCTCTCCAAAAGGGAGAGGGCTTTCGCCCCCTTAAATTAAGCCGCAGTGCCAGTCGAGCGATAACGTACGCCAGCGTTAGGATCACGCACCGAAGTGGCTGCACGAGTCTCGCCGTAGAACGTGATCGAGCCTGGGAGCGTCTGGTCATAACGACGCAGAACCATGCTCAGACGCATAACGATGGTGTGGAACTGCTGGAAGTCGGCAAAGTACATTGGGTAGTAAGACGTTGTACCTGCCGCGCCGGTTGTGGGCTGAGAAGGATTGTCGACATACTTATTGACCACCACATCAAAGCCAAGCAACTTGCCAACGATGCCATCGTCACGGCTCAGGCCGTCGATGTAGATCGGACGCTTCTGATCGTCAACCAAACCACGGATGCCCTGCAACAAGATTGGGTTAATCATGAATCTTGCTGTTGGCGTCCAATATTGTTGAGGCAAGCTGTAGATGAAGTTAATAACGTCTTTATAGACAATGTTATTTGCACCGACAGTGTTTGCGTTGGTGGTTAACTGGTCATACGTTGCAAGGCTATGCAGACCGTTGGTCGTTGCGGTTCCCGAGGTTCCGAAAGAAGCCGTGGAAACTGTGCCGCCCGCGTAGGTTGCATTTGCGCCGCCATATTGATCCAAACCGCGCAGACCATCAGCGCCGCCAGTCGATACCGAGGTTCCGGTTCCGCTCTGATCGTTGTTTTGGATCATCGAGGTTGCCATTGCCTGCTGGAATTCCATCAGCATGTCGTCAACAACGTTGGGCTCAAGACCGTCAATATCGTCAAGCGCAGCGGTTCTGATTGGGAACTGTGCGTTCAAGTCTTTGAGGATCACCTGCCAAATCGACGTTGCTTCAGTCGTTGATGCGCCGTTGTTCTGAACCGTGTAGCCCCACTGAGCACCAGCGTTGCCGGTCTTTACGCGGAACTGGTAAGCAGAACCGTCGGTTGCAACGATGCGGGAAAGATCCATCATCGGATTGCCAAGACGCTTAGCGGCAAACACGGGATCGTAAGCGGTACGGCCACCAACGTCGTAACCGGAAGCAGTAAGCGCAGATGCTTCACGAATATACCCGTCGAACTGATCGACTGATTCAAAGATCTTTACTTCGCGCTCAACCTGATTACCACCTTTAACGTACTCTTTGAGTACATCTCGGAAGCGACGGTTTGCCTCACCACGGATCGTCTTGTGGATTGGACGAATGATTGATGGAGCGGCAATCTTTGCCTCAAGAGCGGCAAGTTTTTGCTCGGTTTCTGCTTTGACTGCCTGGACAGCTTCGGTGACTTGAGTCTTTACAGCCTCGGCGGTTTCAGCAAGTTTTGCAGCGTTAGATGCTTCGATTGCATCTAGTTTTTCAATGACTTTTTCAAGCATGATAGTTCCTTTATCGGGTTGCGATTGCCTTCAGCAGCTCGCGGTATTGGAGCGCTTCCAGCAGTTTCACCGCTGCGTCCGACTCACTCGGATTAGCGGGTTGAGAAGTTGTCACGGCAGCATCACGCTGCTCTATGATCGACTTCAACAAGCCGGATGCAGCGGCTGCATCCTTTCGAGAAAGCCCAGCATCACGCAGTGCTTTTTCAATCGTTCTGGGGTTTGGTTTGTCCCCCATCCAGTATTCAAGTCTTGAGATCTCGGCTTTGGGATTGTTGGGATTCATCACAATTGAAACCTCAGCCAATCCACCTTTCATGATCTGAAAGAAGCTGTCAGGATCATCTGTTGGCTCGCCGTTCTCATCAACCATCTGATATTCATCAGCGTACGCACCGACAGAGACACCACCGACCATGCGCGGCGACTCTTTCATAATGGTGTACAGATCTGATCCTGCCGTGGTATTCAGGAAGAGTTTCCCGGTTCCGGTCATGCCTTCGTCGGTAATGTCAAACTTTGACCATTCGCCCACGGGCATCATGTCTGAGCTGTGCTGGAAGTACATCGGCAACGGTCTGCCAGCTTCCATCCAGCCTTCGTGCCACATCTCAAAAGCTGCTGGCGTGTAAAAGAATCTACGCCCGTCTGCGCCTTCTCTTGCGCCCCAGGTTGTCAGGGTTGCTTCGATCTCGCCGGTAGGTTCGCCGGTTGCCTCATCAGCCATACGGCCAAGCTCAACCTTTGCCTCGGTGAAGAATTGAACATGTTTCATAGTTACCTCACATAAACCTAAATGGTGAACCGACCGAGCTTCTTTCTAGTATTCGCTGCGCCGAATGGAGCATTACATCGTCTACATTTGCTGGCATCAAATTCATTTCCTGTATGACTGCTGGCGGCGATTGATACCACTGCATAATTTTCTCAACCGTACCTTTAGACCTCTCACGCGCTCTTTCTAAGCAAACCTCTAAGCCTGGATCAATCAAAACAAACTCAACGCGACGATTTCTGTAAAGCGTCATGATTTCTTGTTTAGGGCTTGTGTCAATAATGTAAGCATCCGATTTTAAGCCCTGAAATACTCTTCGTATCGCAGCCTCTCTTACAGCAAAAGCCACTTCTCTTATGTCGCCGGTTGATCTATGGCTAACCATCGAACCAAGCGCTTTAGCTAACGAATCAAAATCGACAACTACATCATCAGGCCCACGCACTTTCTTTATGTAAGTGCTTTTGCCTGAGCAGGGAGCGCCAATAACTACTTTAACTTTTCCGCTCATTCACCCGCTCTTTTTCTTGTCGTTTGCCATCAACCTGTTTCGGCGGCGGTTTACGCTTTGCCGCTTCATTTTTAAGACGCTGAAGAACATCCTTAAGCATTACCAGCTCGACCGGTCTTGCCTATGACCTTAAGATTGCCGCCACCACCAGTATCCTGCGGCGAAGAGCCGGGAATAGGCTTATCAACACCACCGGCAGCAAGCAAAGAATCACCGTCGTCCACGCTATCAAGCCCCAGATAATCTCTAGCTTCGTTGGGCGTGAGAATGCCATTCTTGACTCCGGCAACAACATAGTTCATTTGATCCAGTGGAGCGCCCTTTAGGAAATCCTGCGTCTGAAACTGCACATACAAATTCGGATAGCCACCAAGTAGGCTTGTTTTCAACTTTTGCTCGATGTTCGTGATGAACGGCATCATGGTCGACTTGTAGAACTCGTCGAGCATGGTCTGCGTGTTGTTGTACTTGGATTCGCCCACGCCGATCATCGCCGGAGGAACGCCGAATAAGCCAGCAATCCGCGCCATCGTCTGTTTCTTCAGCTCTCGCGCATCTACGTCTTGCAACGTCAAGGGTTTAATACTTTCGTACATCATACCTTGGTCTAATAGCATCGACTGCCCAGGCTTACTGAGATCCGAGGGCTGACTGTTAAGCATGTTTGTCCATGCCTCTTTCAGCCGCGCCGCAATCTCTTTGAACTTGGAGTCCGGTATGACTTGCTCAGTGCGGAATAAGCCAGAAGGCTTTGCGCCGTTAAGCATGATGAAGTTGGAGTACAGATCAATGTCTTGATCAAGCGAAATTAACTCAACAGCTTGCAAGCGATTAAACGAAGAAGAACCCTGCCAGGGCTCGCTTTTTACGTGCATAACTTGGAAGTATTGTAAGGGTTCGTCTTTGTTAAACCCGTAAGAAGAGCTTGTAAGCGTGTAGAACGGGTATCTCGTCTCGGAGATACGCGGAACAATTAGCGTCGAGTCAAGAACGTAGACCTCAAGAGGAACCTGCTGGGGATCGGCTTCGTTCTTTCTCCAGAGTAATACGAAAGTCTCACCTGCCAGCTCATGCCACATCGTGAACTGATACCAGAACTCGTATTGACTCTGGAAGTTGTTGGGCTGAGCAAGAAGGTTAAGGATCGACTTTGCGCGGTTCTTTTCGCGCTCTGGAACCCCAGGTTCCGTCTGGGTATCGACTAAAGTACCATCGGCCTGCCTAGACATGATCTTGACTGGCAGTTGAGCAAGCGCTCTAGCCTTGGTTCCCACGCAAGCCATGACCGTCGAGTTTCTAGCAAGCGTTGTAATGTCAAGCGAACGTCCAGCTTCGTTGACAGCAGAGGTGGTTACATAGAGAAGTTGGTTAGATCCGTAGCCTTGCCCCTTGCCTCGGAGCATGACGTTATTGCCCAAAACAGTGTTGCCGAACAACGAATTGCTAGAGTTGTCCGCTATTTTGCGCCGAAATATGTCGAATATGCCCATTTTTAGCCCTAAAAGACCCTGAATCCGTATGATTCAGACGGCATCGGATTGTCTAAGCTACAGTGCATCGCGATAATAAGGGCAACGATCCCGTCGACCTTCGCGTGGCGGTCAACTCCGGCCTTCTTGACCTTAATGTTGCCCTGCACATCTACAAACACTTCGCAGTTTCCCAGTTGGTGGCCTAAAAACGGGTTGCCATCGTGTTTGATTTTATGGCCCAGAATAAGCCGTTCTACATGCTTGGAAGGGTTAGAAAGTACCGCCATACCCTGTCCAACTTTTTTAACCGGCATTCCAGCTTCGTATAGTCGCGCAACCAGCGCAGCCGCATTATATGCGTCGTAGCCAACCTCACGAACGTCGTATTTCTGGCTTTGTCCCAGAATATACTCCGAAATCTCGCGGTCGTCCATAACATTACCTTCGGTTAGATGCAAAATCCCCGAATTGATGGCCTGTCGGAAAATATCCTGGTAATGCGCCGGTAAAAGGTCAAAACCATCTTCGGGAAGAAAGAACTTCCACTCGGCTTCGTAATCATCTTCGCTAAATCGTTTTAGCGTACAAACCGCGTTTAGATCTCGCGTTGCCGCCAAGTCAAAACCGATAAATACCGCCTCTGGTTCACGGTCTGTAAGACCTACAGCCTCATCCCAATGTGAACGATCTACCCACGCGGTTTCGGCGGAAACGTAAACATTCAGTGTTTTGCAGAGAAACTCGTTGAGCGCTGCCGGCTTAATCTTGGCTTCCTCGCATCGAGCGGCAATCGCATCGTGTGAGACCGAGATATTGTGCATGGGATTCGCTTTGTGCCAGACCGTCGGGTCTCGCCAATCGTCGCCTGCATCAAGCGAATAAAGAAGCCCAAACCATCGTGGGTTATCGGGAACGTCTTGGTGAAGGATATGCTCCATCACCTGGAGATCTTCAAAGAACTTGGTGTCGCGAGTAAAAGAAGCCGTGGTTATATATAGCCGCAACGGATTCGCTCGCGCTACCATGCCGGAGTGCAGAACCTCAATAGTATTCCTGTCGACGATCTGCGAAGCCTCGTCGATAATCGCGCACGAAGGATTGAGCCCGTCACCCGTACGCTTGGTATCCCTGCTGAGCGCTTTGAACACCGATTGCGAGTCGCCGTTCTTTACTATCGTAAATTTACCCAACACGAAAAGGCTAGAAACCTCTCGGGGCATAGTTTCGACGAAACCTTTAGCGGTAGTGAAAACAATGCTTGCCTGATCTCGATTAGTAGCGACTGTGTAGACCTCTGCGCCAGCATCCCCAAAGGCGAGCTCGTAAAGAGCGATCAGAGCGGTAAGCGTTGATTTTCCTGCCTTGCGCGGGATGTAAACAATGACATCCTGAACCATGCGCTTAGACCGATCCCGTTTGAGACGAAAACCGTAGATCGCGCAGATGATGAGGATTTGAAAGGGCTCAAGACTTACAGGCTGATTTGCCCACTGGCCTTTTACATGCCTGCAAAGCGATGTGAACTCTAAAAAGTGATTGACCGGTCCAGGGTCAAATACCCATTCCCACTCTTTGTTTTCCAGGTGATTTAGAAACCGCTGGCAAGCAAGACGGACGTTTCGGCAAGCATTGATCTCGCCTTTCGCTACCGCCGCCGCGTAACCAATCCCATCTTCTAATTTCATGTCCCGAACTTAGGCCCACTAAGAAAGTCGTTTATCTTTTTATCTTCTGTCTTGTTGGTTGCCAGTCTAGATTTAGGTGTCAAGCCTAATTCGTTCATCAGCTTGATCGCGTGAATAACCGCATTATTAGCGATTGCAATATGTGGATTTGGCGCAGCGGTTTTACCGCCGTTCGTGTAAACCACTAGCTCGCCAGTTAGCATTTCTTGCCGAGCGTTAACGTAGATCTGGAGCTGGTCAGCAAGCATGATGAGCGTATGCCGATCTTGAGCGCTGCCAATCCCGTAAACCTGATACAAATATTCGGCCGTTTCTTCAACAAACTTAGCCGCATTAAAAGCGCTTGGGTTTTGCGCCCATTCAGCAAACGGAATCCTCTGCTTGATTTGCTCAGGCAACTTGGTTCCCATTTTTGTCCCTTTGGTTCCATGTATCGCGTGAACCTCAACCGGAATTCGAGCAGTCATGACATGTCCTTTTTTGCGTCTTGCGTTCAGGGAATTCCCTATTTTGGACGAACCCCCCTACAAAAGTTACCTTACAGAAAGTTGAG
>JACCDS010918272.1_pt1 | contig 10589 bp, 10 predicted proteins | sample 7446441 | NCBI WGS metagenome assembly JACCDS01 (sample SAMN15323445, study PRJNA562643) | freshwater metagenome | isolation source: river surface water | place: USA:Blue River Watershed | collected 2017-08-17 | reverse complement strand
GTGGAAGGGTACGTCGTAATAAACGAACAGCAAGGGCCACTTGATGCCGAAGAAGTGGGCAGCGGCCATGGCGCAGAAGTAGGCGACGCCGGCCCATAGGCCGAGATCAAGCAGGCGGGAAGCGGCTTTCGGGTTCAAGAGGCGTCCTTTCGATCGACCAAAGCCCGAATCGTCTCGCGCCAGCGTTCTTTTGTCCGCGGCCCGAAGGACAATGACCGAAAGAATCGGGCCAAAGTGAACGACAGGCCCTGGGATCACCATCGCTTCAACCACCTTGTATGACCCGGACACTTGAGCCTCTTGATGAACGACGCGGCGCGCGCGTAGTGGTCGTCACCTTCGACGGCATCAGCCCCTTCCACCTGGCGGTGCCCTGCGTGGTGTTCGGTGATCAACACCCAGGCGTCGCGCCGTTCGACTTCCGCGTGTGTGCGGTGGACGGTCGCCTGCGCACCACCGTGGGCTTTGAGCTGTCTGTGAAGCGCGGCCTGGGGGCGCTGCGGCAAGCCGACATCGTGCTCATTCCCAGCTGGCGCGACCCGCAAGAGGAGCCGCCGGTGGCCTTGACGCAGGCGTTGAAGGCGGCGCACCGGCGTGGCGCCCGCCTGGTCGGGTTGTGCCTGGGGGCCTACGCCCTGGCAGCCACGGGTCTGCTGGACGGTCGCACCGCCACGACGCACTGGTCGGTGGCCGATGACTTCGCGCAGCGCTTTCCCGCGGTGCGGGTTGACCGGGAGGTGCTCTACGTCGACGAAGGCGATGTCGTCACATCGGCGGGCACGGCCGCCGGCATGGACTGCTGTCTGCACCTGCTGCGCCAACTGCGTGGGGCAGAGGCTGCGAATCGGGTGGCACGGCACTTGGTCGTCGCTCCCCATCGTGCGGGTGGACAGGCCCAGTTCATCGAACGCCCGGTGCCTGTGGCCGCAGCGGATGCACGCCTGTCACGCACACTGGAGCGTGTCGCGAGCGATCTCGCCGCACCGCATTCGGTAGACAGCATGGCAGCACTGGCAGCGATGAGCCGCCGCAGCTTCACACGCCACTTCCGCCAAGCTTGCGGTACCACCCCGATGGCCTGGCTCGCCAGTCAGCGGCTGACCCAGGCCCAGCGACTGCTGGAGCAGACCGACCTCTCAATCGACGCCGTCGCCGAGCAGGTGGGTATCGGGACGGCGGCAGCGCTGCGACAGCAGTTCAGGCAACAGGTCGGCATCTCGCCATCCGCTTGGCGGAAGAGCTTCACGCACCGCCGGCGCGATTGACCGTTCAGCCCTGGCGCGCAGAAGGCGCTACGGCTTCGGCGAGGTACTGCACGAAGGCCCTCACCCGCGCCGACAGGTGCCGGTTCTGCGGGTACAGCACATGGAACGGCCGCGACCGGCCGCTGTGGCCGTGCATCACCTCCACGAGCTGGCCCGTCTTCACTGCCTCGCGCGCCACGAAGTGGTAGATCTGGAACAGTCCGCCGCCTGCCGCGGCCCAGCCCACGCCGGCCAGCACGTCCTCGTGCACGCGCTGTCGGCTCTTGAAGCCGAAGTCGATGTCCTCGCCCTCGGGCGTGCGCAGGATCCAGGGCATCGGTCGGCCAGTGCTGGGCACCACGAACTGGATCAGGTCGTGCTGACGCAACTCATCGAGCGTCTTTGGCTTGCCACGGCGCCGCAGGTAGGCGGGTGATCCGAAGATGCCCACGGTGGCCTCCTCGAGCTTGCGCGAAACCAGGCGCGAGTCCCTCGGCTCACCCAGTCGAATGGCCAGGTCGTAGCCGTCTTCGACGAAGTCAACGTTGCGATTGGAGACGTTGAGCTCCACCTCGACGCCCGGGTAGGCGGCCATGAAACCGGGCAGCACCGGCACCACGCGGTGGTGACCGTATACGGTGCCCACGCTCACGCGCACCAGACCTTTCGGGTCGGCCTGCTGGCCGGTCAGTGCGCGCTCAGCCTCGGCGATCTGCTCTAGGGCCTGATGGCATTGCTCGTGGTAGAGCTCGCCACCCGGGGTGAGCCGAACGCTGCGGGTGGTGCGGTTGAACAGCCGCACGCCCAGTCGCATCTCCAGCCGCCCGATGGAGCGGCTCACCGAGGCCGGCGTCAGGCCCAGCGCCTCGGCCGCGCCGGTGAAGCTGCCGAGCTCGGCGGCCTTGCAGAACAGCTCGATGCTGCCCAGTTGCACGGGGTCAAAGATGCGTGTCATTTATTCAATTAGGTAAGTAATAAAGTTCCGCAGAGCCAGTTTATTGGATTAAAAAGAATGAATAAAGTCCTGTCCATCGCGCCGCGGTGGCGCGGCAACTCCATAAGGAAACACCATGACTTCCCGCATTCTGATGATCGTCACCTCCAACGCCCGCATGGGCGACACCGGCAAGCCCACCGGCCTGTGGGCCGAAGAGCTGGCGGTGCCGTACTACGCGCTGGCCGACGCCGGCGTCGAGGTGACGCTGGCGTCGCCGGCCGGCGGCCCGGCGCCCATCGACCCTGGCAGCGTCAAGCCGGTCGGCCAGAACGACCCGGTGGTCGAGCGCTTCCTGGCCGACACCGCGCTGCAGGCGCGCATCGCTAATACGCCGAAGGCGTCGGACTTCGACGGCGCCGAGTTCGATGCCGTGTTCTTCCCCGGCGGCCACGGCACGATGTGGGACCTGCCGGTCGACGCGGGCGTGACCCGCGCTGTCGAGCGCGCTTTCGCGGCCAAGAATCTGATCGCCGCGGTCTGCCACGGTGCAGCGGGTCTCGTGACGGCAAAGCGCCCCGACGGGCAATCCATCGTGAAGGATCTGCGGGTCAACTCGTTCACCGACGCCGAGGAAGTGGCTGTCGGCCTCGAGAAAGTGGTGCCTTTCATGCTGGAAACGCGCCTGCGCGAACTGGGCGGGCGCTTCGAGGGCACGGGCAACTGGCAAGCCTTTGCGATCCGAGATGGTCAGCTGATCACCGGGCAGAACCCGCAGTCGTCGCACCTCGTGGCGCAGGAACTCCTCAAGGCGCTGAGGGCTGCATGAGCACGACGGCCACCGCCATGAGCCACAGCCCGCAGATCGGCATCAGCGAGCCAGACCGCGTCGCCATTGCAGAAGGTTTGTCACGGCTGCTGGCGGACACGTACACGCTCTATCTGACCACCCACAACTTCCACTGGAACGTGACGGGGCCGATGTTCAGCAGCCTGCATGCGATGTTCCAGGCCCAGTACACCGAGCTGTGGAATGCCGTCGATCCGATCGCCGAGCGGATCCGTGCGCTGGGAGCCAAGGCGCCGGGCAGCTACGGCCAGTTCCACGCATTGACCTCGGTACCCGACGCGCCGAGCCAGGCGCCCAAGGCGCTCGACATGGTTCGCATCCTGATGCAAGGCCATGAAACGGTGGCTCGCACTGCCCGCAGCATCTTCTCCTTGGCGGAGAAGGCAGGTGACCCGCCCAGTGCAGACCTGCTGACCCAACGCCTGGACAGCCACGAGAAGACCGCATGGATGCTGCGCAGCTTGCTCGAGGCGTGAATCCTCTCCACCAAGACCGATACATGCGACAACCCATCATGAAGGCTTTGCTCCTGCTCAAACCCGATACATGCGACAACCCATCATGAAGGCTTTGCTCCTGCTCAAACCCGGCGACGACTATGCATTGACGCTGACCGACATACCGACGCCAACCCCAGGCCCTGGCGAAGTCCGCCTGCGTGTGCGAGCTTCCAGCATCAACCCGGTGGACCACAAGTTCGCCCGCAGCGGCGCGGGCCTCGCGCTGCCGCACGTCCTGGGCATCGATGCGGCCGGCGAGATCGACGCACTCGGTCCCGAGGTGCAGGGCTGGCGGCTGGGCGACCGGGTGATGGCACTGACCAACCTGTACCGATGGGGTGGCTTTGCCGAGCAGGTGATCGTCGACGCGCGCGTCCTCAGCCGCTTGCCGGATGCTGTGCCGTTCGAGCAAGCCGGGGCCATCCCGTGCGCGGGCCTGACGGCCTGGCAAGCCGTGCACCTGAAGCTGAACCTGCGCCCGGGCCAGACGGTCCTCGTGTCGGGTGCCGGCGGTGGTGTCGGCGGGTATGTGGTGCAGATGGCGCGGCAACTGGGCGCCCGCGTCATCGGCACCACGGCTCGGTCGGCCGAGCGCATCCGGGCGCTCGGCGCCGACGCCGTCATTGACCACCGGCAAGGTGACGTGGTCGCGCAGGTCATGGCCGTCACCCGTGGGCACGGTGTGGACGCCGTGATCGACCTGGTGTCGGCCGCATCGGCCACGTCGCTGCTGCCCCTGCTGCGCCACAACGGCGCCATGGTGTGTGTCGTCGGCCGCCCCAAGGACACCGATCTGCCGGCCTGGGGCAAGGCGATCTCCGTGCATGACGTGGCCCTGGGGTTTGCGTACCAGCACGGGGACGGCGACAACCTGAGAGACATCGGCCGCGCCGGGGAGACCGTGGCCAGCTGGGTGGCTGACGGGCGACTGGACCCGCAGGTGTCGCGCGTGATCTCACTGGCGGAAGTGCCTGAGGCGCTGCGCGCCACCGGTGCCGGTTTGAACCAAGGCAAGGTGGTCATTCGCGTCTGACCCGGCTGTCGAGACCGCCGTCCTCGCCACAACAACACATGGATTCTTCATGGCATTCCTTTTCGAACCGCTGCGCCTGAAGGACGTGGTCCTTCGCAACCGCATCGGCGTGCCGCCGATGTGCCAGTACATGGCCCAGGAGGGCTTGGCCAACGACTGGCACCACAGCCACTACGTCGCGCTGGCACGCGGTGGCGCAGCCCTGGTGACCGTCGAGGCCACCGCCGTCTCACCCGAAGGGCGCATCACCCCGGCCTGCCTCGGCCTGTGGAACGACGCCCAGACCGAGCCCTTGGCGGCCATCGCGCAGTCGATCCGACGTGCCGGTGCCGTGCCCGGCATCCAGATCGGTCATGCGGGCCGCAAGGCCAGCGCGCATCGGCCGTGGGAAGGCGACGACCACATCCCCGAAGGCGATGCCACGGGCTGGCAGCCGATCTCGCCTTCGGCCATCGCCTTCGGCGGCCACCTGGACCGCATCCCAAGGGCGATGACCTTGGCGGACATCCAGCGCGTGCAACAGGACTTCGTCGATGCGGCGGTCCGGGCCCGCGACGCGGGTTTCGAGTGGCTGGAACTGCACTTCGCGCACGGCTACCTGGGCCAGAGCTTCTTCTCCAACCATGCCAACGCGCGCAAAGATGCCTACGGCGGCAGCTTCGAGAACCGCAGTCGCTTTCTGCTGGACACACTTCGGGCTGTGCGCCGCGTCTGGCCCGAGCGGCTGCCGCTGACCGCCCGCTTCGGCGTCATCGAGTACGACGGTGAGGACGAAAATACTTTGGCCGAATCGATCATGTTGGCCCGCCAGTTCAAGGTCGAAGGGCTGGACCTGCTCAGCGTCAGCGTCGGCTTCTCCACGCCTAATGCGCAGGTGCCATGGGGGCCCGGCTTTCTTGGCTCGGTGGCCGGTCGTGTCCGCACCGAAGTTGGTATTCCGGTGTCCTCGGCCTGGGGTTTCGAGGATCCTGCGGTGGCAGAAGTCGCTGTCGCTCAGGGACAACTCGATCTCGCCCTTGTTGGACGCGCGCACCTCGCCAATCCACATTGGCCCTATGCCGCAGCGCAAGCCCTGAAGCAAGACCGCGCGTCGTGGGTACTGCCCGTCCCTTACGCCCATTGGCTTGAACGCTATCAACCCACCTATCAGGCCTGACGAACAGAATCAATATGAGCATTCACATCCTCGCCACCTTGGAATCCTTGCCCGAGTTCCGCACCCCCATGTACTCAGCCTTGCGTGAGCTGGTTCACGCTTCTCGCCAAGAGCCCGGAAACTTGCGCTACGACCTGTATTGCGAGACTGACCGACCGGGTGTTTTCCACCTCGTCGAGGCCTACCGAGACATGGCAGCCCTGGAGGCACACCGTGTCACCCAGCACTATCTGGACTACCGTGGAAGAGCGAAGAGTTGGCTAACAGAGCCACCCGTGGTTCGGATCCTCAACGCCTTGGACCTAGCATAACGAAACCTCCGAGGACCGATCAGCAGGCGCCCATGATGTCGGTCGCCGCTTTGTTGTTGTGCGCATTCGTCGGCGGCACAGGCTGGTCACCATTTCGAGAACTCCAGTAACGTGGTATGCACCATTGGTTTAAGCAATACCGCTCCTGGGACATTTACCCAAGTCACCCAAATATCACACACGCCGTGACCGGCTATTGATCTCTCTTCTACCAAAATGAAACTCACAAAAACGTTCTCCGCAGCGACATGGAGTTTTGTCACATTGCTGGCGCTGCTTAGCGCCTCGACGATCGTGCTGGCGCAACCTGTTGCACCCCTGCCCACCGTGGAAGTTCGCCACGCCTGGACCCGTACGCAGTGGGACTTCCCCACACCGGCGCAGGCCGAGGCCTATGACGCCGAGCGGCTCTACACCAAGGCTCCGCTCTACGGCGTGAAAGTGGATCGCAGCGGCCGCGTGTTCGCCAGCGTGGCACGCATCCTCGACGCGCGCGTACCGGCCACACTCAACCTCGTGGTGACGAAGAACGGACAGTCAGTGCTGCAGCCCTTCCCGAGCTGGGGAGCAAACGACGCCAGTCGCCCTGACGGCTTGCGCAGCGTGCTCGGCTTCACCATCGACAGCCACAACCGGCTGTGGGCCCTGGACATGGGCTACACCGGGGGCGAGGCGCGGGCCACGCCGGGTGGGCAGAAGGTGGTGGTGTTCGACCTGGACAACGGCCGCGAACTGCGTCGCATCGCACTGCCCGATGCCGTTGCCGATCCTGGCACCAGCTTCCTCAACGATATTGCCCTCGACGAGCATCGGCAGGTGGCCTACCTCAGCGACAGCGGCAGCCGCGCCGAGAACGGCGCGGCGGGCGGCATCATCGTGCTCGACCTGAAGACGGGGACCGCCCGGCGGGTGCTCGACCGCTCGCCGCTGACCGGCGACGACCCCACGCGCCCGCTGCAGGTCAACGGTGAGCCGGCGCTGCCCGGCGCGGCGCTCAAGGTCGGCATCAATGGCATCGCACTCAGCCCCGACGGCCAGCAGTTGTACTGGTCGATCACCACGGGCGATGCGGTCTACAGCATCGATACCCGGCACCTGCGAAACGCCTCGCTGCGCGACGAAGCCATCGCGCGGCAGGTGACGGGTCCGATCCGGATCGGAGGAGGCTCCGACGGCATCGCGGTGGGGCGCGACGGCCGTGTCTACGTCACCAATGTCACCCTGAACCGGGTTCAGCGCATCGATCCGCGCACCCGGGCGGTCAGCACCGTGGTCGAGGGCCCCGAGTGGATCTGGCCGGACACGATGGCCTTCGACCGCGACGGCGCGCTCTGGGTCTCGACCAACCACCTGAACCACGCGTTCTCGGGCCGTATGAACTTCGACCAGAGGGCGCCCAACTTCCGCATCATGCGGGTCAACCTCGGTGCGCCTGAGGCCCGGCCATCCGCACCGGCCCCAACGAACTGACCGAACAGCATGCTCGACCTGCAGCTTATCCACCACGTCGCCATCATCTGCGCCGACTACGAACGCTCCAAGGCGTTCTATGTCGAGGTGCTGGGCTTGCGCGTGGTGGCCGAGCACTACCGCGCACCGCGCCAGTCCTGGAAGCTCGATCTGGCGCTGCCCGATGGCGGGCAGATCGAGCTGTTCTCGTTCCCGTCGCCGCCGCCGCGCCCCTCGCGCCCCGAGGCGCAGGGCCTGCGCCATCTGGCCTTCGTCGTCGACGACGTGCCGCGCGCCAAGGCCGCGCTGGAAGCGCGCGGCATCGCGGTCGAGCCTGTGCGGGTCGACGAATACACTGGCCGGCGATTCACGTTCTTCGCCGACCCGGATGGTCTGCCGCTCGAACTCTACGAATTCACCCCCGTCACCGCATGAACTCACACACCATGGCCCCAGTCGCCCTCTCGACACACGGCCCCCAGCTCTCGCCCATCGTCGCCGGCGCCTGGCGCATGGCCGAGTGGGGCATGAGCGTCGCCCAGCGCGTGCGCTGGATCGAGCAATGCCTCGACCTGGGCATCACCAGCTTCGACCATGCCGACATCTACGGGCACTACACCGTCGAAGCCCTGTTCGGCGAAGCGCTGGAGGCGCAGCCGTCGCTGCGAGCGCGCCTGCAACTGGTCAGCAAGTGCGGGATCAAGCTGGTGTGCGCACAGCGGCCGGCGCACGCCCTCAAGTCCTACGACACCTCCCGGGCGCATGTGCTGGCCTCGGTGGATGCCTCGCTGCAAGCGCTGAGGACGGACCATCTCGACCTGCTGCTGATCCATCGGCCTGACGCGTTAATGGACCCGGACGAACTGGCTGACACCTTCCAAGGCCTGAGGGCTGCTGGCAAGGTGCTGCACTTCGGGGTGTCCAACCATTCACCGTCCCAAGTGGCGCTGCTGAATCGCCGCGTCCCGCTGGTGACGAACCAGATCGAGCTCTCGCCGCTGCACCTGAACGCGCTGGGCGATGGCACGCTCGATCAGTGTCTGGACCTTGGGCTGCGCCCGATGATCTGGTCCCCGTTGGCCGGCGGCCGGCTCTTCAGTGCGGACGACGAGCGGACCCGGCGTGTGCGCGACACCCTGGAAGCCCTGGCCCGCGAGCACCAGGTGTCGACGGCCACCGTCGCCTATGCCTGGATCCTGCGGCATCCCGCGCGCGCCGTGCCGATCACGGGCAGCCAACGCCGGGAGGCGCTGCAGGAAGCAGTGGCTGCGCTGGACGTGCGCCTGTCGGCCGAGGACTGGTACCGAGTCTGGGAGGCCAGCGAGGGCCGGCCCGTGGCTTGAGACGCTAAGCCGCGCCCGGCCCGAAGATCACCCAGACGGCTGTGTGCGGGGACTGGCTCTCGAAGTGGTGTGCCTCGCCCTAGGCGGCATACAGCAGGTCACCCGGCGCGAAGGCCACGCGCTCCGACGCCACGCAGCCGTGCAAGCCTTCGGGACGAATCAGCGCTACGGGAGTCGATGGGACTGACCGCTTGTGGTCGGCAGTTTCAATCCACGAGCGACTTCTATGCGGATCTCCAACTCTCCCTGTCTTCGCCCGGTCAACAGGCAGCTTCGGAGCAGTCCGACCGGCCGCTGAGGGTCGAAACCGCCAATCCAGGTGATGGGAAAGCGGTCAGTGGCGCAGCACCAGTGGAGTGGCGGAAGCCTTTTGACCGCAATACCTCATACAGGCGCCGTTTGGGTCAGCAGCGGTCGCCGTACCCAACGGCCGCTTCGTCACAGTCAGTGTGAGTGCGCGGAGCAACGCCCACTGTCAGCAACCACTTCACAGCTGACACATCCCACTGTTCAGCGGGACAGTTCTGAATCCAGATTTATCGTCTCAGGGGCGCCCTCCGGCGCAGCCATCACCGCCCCTGCGGCGAACATTCCACAAACCCGTACCGCTCACAGAACGGGTTGCCCAGCAGCGGCAGCCAGCGGGGGATGTCGTGGAACTCCTGCGCGATCTTCGCCAGCACCTGGTCGCGGTAGGGCTGGAACTTGAAGCCGGTGCCGTCCACCATCCAGAAGTCCACGCCCTCGATGGTCACCTTCTGCTTGCTGACCTGCGCGAAGAAAGGCTGGAAGTCGGTCAGGTCGGGTTCGTCGTAGTCGAAGATGCGCAGGGCCTGGCCGTCGTAGGTTCGGAAGTCGATGATCTGGTCGTCCTGCCGTGCGTGATGGCGGCCCACGCCGAACACCGGCACGTACTGGCCGTACGAGAAGGCGAGCACGGCGGCCGGGTTGTAGGTGCGCGCCATGAGCGTGGCACCGGGCGGCAGGTCGGCCTTGAGGGCTGCGGCCAGCGCGGGCGTTTCACGGGTGAACACCAGCCGGTCGTAGATCTTGGCGGGCTGCCACAGCGACAGCGGTGCCCAGGCCAGCGCGGCCACGGCGATCAGATGCGGCAGCGACAGCGCCAGTGTGGCCTTGAAGCTGGTGCGCAGGGCGCGGGTGTCCAGCCGCAGACCGGCCCAGATGACGAACAGCGGCACAAAGCCCAGCACCCAATGCAGACCGATGGTGCGCTTGAGGCTGATGACCGCGAACAGCGCCACCGGGAACAGCCACAGCGCGGTGGCGGCGGTGCGCGTGGCGGGGCTGATGCCGTCGGCCCAGCGACCTTTGAGGCCCTGCCAGAGCAGCCAGGGGGTGAGCAGGTAAGCCGTCATGGCGGCGTACACCGCCGGGGTCTTGACGTTCCAGTGCGAGCCTTCGTTGCGGTTGAAGACGTTGAACATCACGTTGGACCAGCCGTGGTGCGCGTTGAACACCAGGTTGACGGCGATGGACGGCAGGGCCAGCACGAACAGGAGCGGCAGCGCCCACCAGCGCTTGCGCCGCCAGCCCAGGATGTGCACCGCGTAGGCAATGCCGAGCAGGGCGGCGAAGTATTTGGAGAGAAAGGCCAGGCCCACGAACAGGCCGGCCAGCGCGTACCAGCCGGCGCTGCGCTGTTCGGCGGCGTTGGCGCGCAGGTAGGCCCAGGCGGAGAGCGCCATGAACAGGATCAGCGGCGTGTCGGTGGTCACCAGCACGAACATCCACGACCAGGGCAGCACCAG
>JACCDS010963856.1_pt1 | contig 10591 bp, 11 predicted proteins | sample 7446441 | NCBI WGS metagenome assembly JACCDS01 (sample SAMN15323445, study PRJNA562643) | freshwater metagenome | isolation source: river surface water | place: USA:Blue River Watershed | collected 2017-08-17 | reverse complement strand
CGGGTTTCCCAGGGCCAGTGTGGCGCGGTGTAGTGCAAGCTCAAAAAGAAGGGCGTGCCTTGCGCAGCGCCCTGGGCCATGCGCTCGACAAAGTCGACCGCTTTGTGCGAGATCAAGTCGGTCAGGTAACCGTCTTCGTGTTTTTCTTCTTCGTTGGTGTAGAGGTCGTGCGTGCCGTTGTTGCTGGCGTGGGTGAAGTAGTCCACCCCGCCTGACATGGGGCCAAAGAACTCTTCGTAGCCCGACTTGATGGGGCTGAAGTGCGGCGGGTAGCCGACTCAAAGGTCTCATATTCGTCTATAACCTCTTGAGCGCGAAGTGTTGTATCCAGCTCACCAATTGGATCGCGGCGGGCGTCAGTGGCAAATCATGCCGCCTGACAGTACAAATCAAGGGGCTGGGCAAGGTATCCTCGATGGGCACGATGCACAGTTGATCCTTAAATGGACTGTTCTCAAACAAAATCCTGGGCATGGTCGTCACCCACTGGTCCGATGCTGCGACCACCGCAGGCAAAGCCAAAAAGGATTCGCACAGCATCGTTACCCGTGGCATGCCCAATCCATGGGTCTGAAAAGCCTCCTCAATGACAGCGCCCGGTCCGCGTGATGGGCTAGACAGCACCCAAGCGCAATCCTGCAGCTGCGCCAGACGTACCGCCCGTGAAAGCGGGTGAGACACCCCTGAGACGATGACCACTTGGCTAGGGTACAAGGGCTCCGCCACCAAGTCACTCTCCAGGTCTACCCGGTGCACCGGCGTCAACGCGAAATCCAATGTCCCATCCCGAACGACCGTTGCAATGCTGGGGTAAAGGCCATCGCGACAATGCACCTTGACCTCAGGATGCTGCAGTGTGAATTGCCTCAAAGCTTGTGGCAAGAGGCCCAAACCGATGGCTGGAGATACCGCCATCTTGATCGTCCCCTCCCAATGGCCACGCAGCTGCGCCATTTCGTCTTGTGCCCTGCGGCTCTGACCCACCATCAATTTGGCATGCCTCAAAAAGGCTTGCCCGAAATGGGTGAAGGTCGCGCCCTTTTTGCTGCGCACCAGCAAAGGGGCTTTGAGCTCTGCTTCCAGTTGCTGGATCGCTGCCGTCAGGGCCGGCTGCGTCAAGCCCATGCTTTGCGCGGCCGCCCGGATGCTGCCCAGCTCCTCGATCAGCACCAGTGCTTGCAGGGTTTGAAGCCTCATGGTTATCACTTATATAGAATTTTTTTATCAATCATATGAATTTTTGAATTTCCATTATGAGGCGAGTTTTCTAATATTCCGCCAAGTCAAGAAATACCCAAACGGGTTTACCGATCAAGGAGACAAACATGTTCATCAGAAATTGTTGGTACGTTGCCGCCTGGGACACAGAAGTTCCCCAAGACACCATGCTGCCCAGAACACTGCTCAACGAGCCGGTGCTGCTTTACAGGGACACACAGGGCCGTGCGGTTGCCCTCGAAAACCGTTGCTGCCATCGGGCAGCCCCTTTGCACCTGGGCCGAAAAGAAGGGGACTGCGTGCGTTGCATGTACCACGGCCTTAAATTCGATCCGACCGGTGCCTGCGTAGAAATTCCTGGACAGGACAAGATCCCGCCCAAGACCTGCATCAAAAGCTACCCTGTGGCTGAGCGCAACCGCCTGATATGGGTGTGGATGGGCGACCCGGCCAAAGCCAATCCGGATGACATCGTGGATTACCACTGGCATGACTCCCCAGACTGGCGGATGAAGCCCGGCTACATCCACTACAAAGCGAACTACAAACTGATCGTCGATAACCTGCTGGACTTCACCCATCTGGCTTGGGTGCATCCCACCACACTCGGAACTGACAGCGCTGCCGGCCTGAAACCGGACATCGAACGCAACACCGATGGCAACGGCACGCTGACCATCAGCCGCTGGTACATCAACGACGAGATGCCTAGTCTGCACAAGAAAGTGGCCAGCTTCGAGGGCAAAGTCGATCGCTGGCAAATCTACAAATGGTCGCCCCCGGCCTTGTTGCGCATGGACGCAGGCTCCGCCCCCACAGGCACCGGCGCCCCAGAAGGCACCCGGGTGACTCAGGCTCTGCAATTTCGTCACACCTCCATCCAGACACCCGAGACCGAAAGCACCAGCCATTACTGGTTCTGCCAGGCACGCAACTTCGAGCTGGACAACGAACAAATGACGCAATCCATCTTCGACTCTGTGGTTGAAGCCTTCGAAGAAGACCGCACCATGATCGAAGCACAACAAAAGATCATCGATCTGGTCCCAGACCGGCCCATGCTGCCGATTGCCGCAGACAGTGGCCTGAACCAGGCTCGTTGGCTCATCGATCGCCTGATCAAGGTCGAGACAGCGCAGGGGGGCGCATGATTCAAGCGGTCATCACGCGTGTGCAGGCCATCGCCAGGGACATCATACTGATCGAGCTCCAAGCGGCAGACCAGCAGCCGATGCCGGGTGCATCGCCCGGCTCACACATCGACCTGCATCTGCCCAACGGGCTAATTCGCCAGTATTCCCTGACCAATGCTGAAGGTGCGCCCGCGCAAGCGAGCTACCAAATCGCCGTGGCGCGTGACGCCAACAGCCGTGGTGGCTCCACATGGATCCACGACAAACTGCGCACAGGTACCAGCCTGGCCATCAGCGCTCCTCGCAATCTGTTCGCGCTGGACACGCAGGTCCCGGGCAAATTTCTTTTCATTGGCGCAGGCATCGGCATCACCCCCATCTATGCCATGGTCAAGGCTGCACAACAACACGGTCTTGACTGGCAACTGGTGGCATGCGCTCGCTCGGCCAGTCGCATGGCATTTCAAGAAGAGCTCTATGCCATCTCCCCCCAAAGGGTCGACTTCAATTTCGACATGGAGCAAGGCACCGCGCTGAAACTGGAGGCCTTGCTGGGTGAGTCGGCCTGGGATGCGGTTTACGCATGCGGTCCTGCAGGCCTGCTTGATGCCATCGAACAAACCACCAGACACTGGCCCGCAGGATCGGTGCGGATGGAACGCTTCAAGGCGCAGGCCCAAGACAACTCGACCCATACAGCTTTCCAGCTCGTGCTGGCCAAAAGCCAGCAAACGGTTGAAGTGGGTGCCAACGAAAGCCCCCTGGAGGCCTTGGAGCGGATCGGTATAGATCACCCCTATGCCTGCCGTGAGGGTTTGTGCGGCACCTGCGAAGTCCGTCTACTCGAAGGACAGCCAGACCACAAAGACAACGTGCTGAGTGAACAAGAACGCACAGCAGGTCAACGTTTTATCCCCTGCATCTCCCGCTGCAACGGCCCCCAACTTGTCATCGAACTTTAAGAACCCCAATGAAACTGAATCAAAAAATTGCCATCGTCACCGGCGGTGCGTCCGGATTTGGTGCCGCGATAGCGCAACGCATGGCTTTGGCCGGCGCCAGTGTGATGGTGGCCGACCTGAATGCAGAAGGTGCGCAACGCATCGCAGAAAGCATCCGCGCAGCCGGTGGCCAGGCCAGCAGTGTTGTTGCAGATGTGTCGGACCGCGCCTCGTTTGAAAACATGGTGGCCAGCACCCGAAAAGATTTGGGGGGCTTGGACATTCTGGTCAATAACGCCGGCACCACCCACCGCAACAAACCCGCATTGCAAGTGACGGAGGAAGAGTTCGACCGCGTCTACAAAGTCAACGTCAAAAGTTTGTTTTGGGCTGCACAAACGGTGCTGCCAGGTTTTGTCCAGCAAGGCAGTGGGTGCATCGTCAACGTGGCATCCACCACCGGCGTGCGGCCTGGCCCGGGCCTGTCCTGGTACAGCGGTAGCAAAGCGGCCATGATCAACCTGACCAAGGGCCTGGCGCTGGAGTTTGCCAGGTCGGGGGTGCGCATCAATGCCGTCAACCCGATGATTGGTGAAACGGCCATGCTAGGGGATTTCATGGGCATGGAAGACACCCCCGAAAACCGCGAGCGCTTTCTGATGCGCATTCCGCTGGGACGATTCACCCGTCCTGCCGATGTGGCTTCTGCGGTCACCTTTCTCGCCAGCGATGAAGCCTCTTACCTGACGGGTGTTTGCCTGGACGTCGACGGAGGCAGAAACATATGATTGGCCAAACCGCATACCGGGCACCCGACCTGCTTATCAATGGGCAGTGGCGCGCAGGTCGTCACGCCATGACGGTGGCCATCGTCAACCCGGCCACCACCGAAACACTGGACCAGCTGCACCTGGCTAACCACGACGACATCATCCAAGCCCTGCAGGCCACCCAGCAAGGTTTTGAAGCCTGGCGGCAAGTGCCCGCCTTCGAGCGCTGCGCTCGCCTGGAAAAGGGCGTAGCCAAGATGCGCGAACGGCTGGAGCACATCGCCTCCTTGCTCACCCTGGAACAAGGCAAACCACTTGCCGAAGCCCGCGCCGAATGCGCCATGGCGGCCGACCTGATCAAGTGGTACGCCGAAGAAGCACGGCGAACCTACGGGCGCATCATTCCAGCACGGCTTCCCAACAGCCGCATGCAGGTGCTCAAGCAACCGGTTGGCCCTGTGGCTGCGTTTGCGCCCTGGAATTTTCCATTGGTGCTGTCCGCTCGCAAGATCGGTGGCGCACTGGCTGCAGGTTGCTCCATCATCCTCAAGGGTGCCGAAGAGACACCCGCCAGCGTCGCTGCCATGGTCGACTGCCTGGCCGCAGAGCTGCCGCCAGGCGCTTTGCAACTGGTGTATGGCGTGCCTGCCGAGGTGTCCGAACAACTGATCGCCTCGCCCATCATCCGCAAGGTCACTTTCACAGGCTCGGTGCCTGTGGGGCGGCACCTGGCGCAAATGGCTGCCAAGCACCTCAAGCGCATCACACTCGAACTCGGCGGTCATGCGCCGGTGATCGTTTGTGCCGATGCCGACATCGACAAAACCGTGGCACAGATGGTTGTGCACAAATTCCGCAACGCAGGCCAAGCTTGCCTGGCCCCCACGCGCTTTTATGTGGACCGCGCCATCAAGGGCGATTTCATGGACGCATTCACCGCAGCCAGCCACAAGTTGGTCCTGGGCAACGGCATGGACTCCACCACGCAAATGGGGCCACTGGCCAGCGCACGGCGCCTGGCCGCTGTGCGCGATCTGATAGATCGGTCAGTGCAGGCCGGAGCCCAACTGCACCAGGGCGCAGCCCCGGCCAGCGGCTTCTTCGCACCCGTGTGCTTGTTGACGGGTGTCACCCCTGACTCCCCCGTCATCCAAGAAGAGCCTTTTGGCCCCGTGGTCACGCTGACGCCTTTTGACAACATCGACCATGCCTTGCACCTGGCCAACCAATCAGCCTACGGCCTGGCCGGCTACTTGTTCACCGATTCAGCAAGCACCATCTTGAAAGTGTCGGACCAATTGGAAGTGGGCAGCCTGGCCATCAATGGCATGGGCGTCTCGGTCCCGGAAGCCCCTTTTGGCGGCCTCAAGGACAGCGGCTACGGCAGCGAATCCGGCATCGAAGGCATGGAAGCCTTCCTGGACACCAAGTTCACCCACCATTGCGCTTAAATCACACCACAACGGAGACAACACCATGCAACGCAGAACCCTCATCACTTCATTGGCCTTGGCCTCATCCCTGCTGGTCGTAACGCCTGCATCCGCTCAAAGCGACAAGACACTGCGCGTGCTCGTCGGCTTTCCCGCTGGCGTCTCGATCGATGTGGTCACCCGCATCGTGGCCGAAAAGATGAAAGACGAACTTAAGCGCCCTGTGATCGTTGACAACCGTCCGGGCGCAGGCGGCAGACTGGCGGCCGAACTGCTCAAGTCTGCTGCCCCTGACGGCAATACCGTCATGGTCACGCCCATTGTGGTTCCGGTGCTGGCACCCATGGTCTTCAGCAAACTCAACTACAACCCGGAAACCGACTTTGCGCCTGTCGGTAAGGTTTGCGACTTTTCATTTGCCCTTGCTGTTCCTGCGAACTCAACCGTCAAGAACCTCAAAGATTTCGCCGCATGGCTCAACGCCAACCCGCAGCAGGCCAACTTTGGATCCCCCGCAGCAGGCAGCTTGCCGCACTTCTTTGGGGTCATGATTGGATCTGCCTTGAATGTCGACATGGTGCATGTGCCATTCAATGGCGGCGCAGCCCTGCAATCTGCTGTGCTCGGTGGCCATGCCCCGGCAGGTATTGATGTGGTGATGGAGTGGCAACAAAACGCCAAAGCCGGCAAGGTCATCCGTACTACCTCGTCTACATCAACAAGGCGGGCGACGTGGTGCACGACCACACCGAGGTCAAGCGCCTGCTGGACTTGGTTCGCACTTGCTGCAAAGGGCAAGACAAACCCATCGCACAGGCCTGCGAACTGTTCAATCAAGAGACTGCCGAAGGCCGAAAGATGCAGGTGTACTCAGACCTGCTGGGCAAGGCCATTCCCTCAATGGTCGAAGTGAAAGAAGAAAAAGACCTGGACAGCCTGTTTACCGGCGGCAAGACCACGGCGCTGACCAACACCATTTCCGGCTTAGATGACTTCGAACTCATCACCTTCGTGGTCATTCAGGAAGCCGGATGAGCCAGCTCAGCGTTGCAATGACTTGCCCAGCTTTGGTCAGCTTCCCCAAGCAGGCCGAGTTCGGTCGCACGCTGCCTAAGAACAAGATTTACGAACACAGCGGTGCCAACACCCGGCTGAGAGACATGTTCGTGGAGCAGGTCGAACAGATCGTCTGGCGCTATAAGTTGGCACCCGAGACGACCAACTTGCCCGCCAAGCCCGGGGTGCCCGAGATTCAAGTCTTCGCCATTCAGTTGAAGACACCCGATCTGCACCACGACGTTCTGCGCTGCATTGACGGCGCGGTGCAGTTCCCCATCATCTTTGAGTTGACTTATGGCAGTGGTGCTGACGCACGCACGCAGGTCGTGGCTGCCTATAAGCGCCCGAGTGATGCGGACGCAAGCCGTTGGGTGCTCTCAGACTACTTCGCGACGGACTGGTGGCCTGCGCCCACCACACGAGTGGCAATGCCGTTGGCACTAGACCTGGCTGGACTGTACGAACAACTGCTGCACCGTTTGCTGCCATTGCCCTCGCGAGCCCATGAACCGTTGGCTGCCCTGGTCACCCGCATTGAGAAAATCACGACCAAGCGCCGCGAAGTAGAGCGGGCTGAAGCCCACCTCGCCAAAGAAAAGCAATTCAACCGGAAGGTCGAGATCAACGCGACCTTGCGGCAACTTAGAACCGAACTCGAACAAATGAGTCGCTGATATTTAGCAACTCAGAGGAAAAGAATATGGAAAAACTGAAGATGCACTCCAACAATCTCACGCAAGACAACATCGAACGCATTCGGTCACTTTTCCCTGGCTGCGTGACGGAGGCGAGGGCTGCCAATGGCGGTCTGCGGCTGGCAGTGGATTTCGATCAGCTTCGCCAAGAGTTGGCCGAGTCTATTGTCGAAGGTTCTCAGGAACGATACCACCTAGACTGGCCAGGAAAGCGAGAGGCCATGCTCGCAGCCAATGCCCCGATTGCCAAGACCTTGCGCCCAATGCGGGCAGAAAGCGTGGACTTCGATACCACGAAGAACCTGTTCATCGAAGGCGACAATCTTGATGCATTGAAGCTGTTGCAGGAGACATACCTGGCCCTTGAAGCATTCCACCACGGACTGCACTGCTGCAGTTTGGTAGACCTGGGTCTTGAATTTGAGTTTCATCGCCAATCCTTCAGATGCATTTCACTTCGGTGGCGGGCGATAGCAGCTTGAAGATTTGCTCCACGTTGATCTTGACCGAACTGTCTTTGAAGCCAGCGTCACGAAACACGACGCGCAGCGGCTGCACCTTGGCCAGTTCCTTCACAAAGTCCTCATCGACACAGCCATCGCCCTCGAAACAGACGACAAGCGCGGTTTCGTCGACTAGGTAAACCTCTTTGCCTTGCATGCTCCTTTTGGCGATTGGCAAGGCCAGATCGATTCCCCAATCCAGCATAACTTGGAACAGCAAGTCTTCCGCAGTTCGGTCGGGCCTGATGTTATCTACGAACATTTCGACATTCGATCTGTCCAGCGCATCCGGTGCGTAATAGACATCCGCCATGTTAGAGGTGTCGATCTTCAGGACGCGAAATCCCGTATCCACGGCATTGCCACCTGAAACAAGGTTCGCTCCGACCCGGCGAATTCGTTCCTTGCTGATCTCAGCGATGGTCAAGGGTTTCTTGATGGATTTCAAAAAATCTATGGCCCTTTTCGTCGTCTGCCTTGCAACCGGCGTGGTGGCGGCTTCAATATCCAGGATTTCGGGGATCTGAACCAGGATGAATCGTCGATTCCCGCCGTCGGACTTGTTGAGTTCAAGCACGGCGTGTGCTGTCGAGCTTGATCCCGCGAAGAAGTCGAGAATGATTGATTCCCGGTCCGTCTGAAGGCAATATGAAATGACGTCCGCAAGGACAGAGTGGTCCTTCGGATTGTTGAATATAACTTCTCCGAAAATTCCCTTCAAGGCGACCGACGCGGCGCGACCGTCTCTATATATGACAGGCGTTTTTACGATGGAATCGACTTCCAGTAGATAGCTCTTCTTTAGTGGAATAGTCGTTTCATCAGGGCCAAAGAACACCTCATTGTTCTTAATTCTTTCAAGCATTACAGGCTCGGTTGCGCCCCATCCGCGCGACGGCTTCTTTACCGGCTGGTTCGTCACCGGATGAATGATCTCGTAGTCCGGAATGCTGGTACTGGCTGAAGAGATGTTGTCTCCGAAGAATAGCCCCCTGTCATCGGATCGACTGAAGTGAGCGAGTTTCTTCGCTGCGTCCGATTCTTCAAGGCCGGCGTAGAACTTACGCATGCCTTCGTCATCTTTTTGATTGGAGCGGCGCAAGTACGCTTCAGAGTCCTCTGCGAAATCATCGCTGTAAATAAAATCGCTGCCTGTGTTGTACGGAGGGTCGATATAGATGAGTTTGACTTTCCCCAGCCACCCGCATCAGCGGATGCCATCACCTACCAAGCAAGCCACACGGCATTTGAAGACTACAGCCTGCTCAGTCAGCCCGGGGAAGGCAGCTTTCTCGCCATGGCGAGTGAACAGACTCTTTTCCAACCCCTTAAAGGACTGATCGACCAGCCCTTGGAAGAGTGCCTGGTCAAGAACGTGAAGCAATTGAACAACGCTGCTGGATACATACTTCGCCTGCGCCACGGTGAATCCATCGTCTATTGCGTGAAGAAAGCAAATTCCGACTGGGCTACCCGCAAGAAAAAAGGGATGATGAATATCGTCTTCAACGGGGCCGGGCTGGACATTGTAGAGAACCCGTCATTCAGTATCTCTCGCAGTTTTGACTTCTTCGTTGCTGGTGGCAGCGTACTGATGGTGAACAAATCAGCATTTGAATCCGTTCTCAACCACAAAGACACTTACGAAGAAGCCTACGCTGAGCTTAAACAAGAACAGGGGTTCGTAGCAGCAATCGCTGACTTTGCGGTCTTCGATACCTTCATAGGACGGAACGCCACCCACTTGCGGAGAATGGCCGTTATCAAGGCCCGTGGCTATTACCAGAACACCAACTACATGGCCCGCTTGCGTGAGATCAATGGCTTGCGCAATTGGGGCATTCAGTTCGACGGAGAAGGTCGAATCGTGGCTACCCTGGAAACCATGAGTGACATCCTGCATGTACTGCTGGACCATCGCTTGCGTTCTGAGCTTTCAGACAACCAGTACGACGTACCATCGACTACGCCCGTTGGTCAGTAGTGTTTGGCAGCAGGGTTCATTTAGCGAGTCATGGTAGGGTGCGTTTTTGTAGTCGGCCATCTGGGTGCTCAAAAGCGTTTGAGTTTCTGACTTGCCACACTTAGCTTCTACTAATAAGGAAATGTCAGTAACAACGGAAAACCACTGTCATAACAAATACAGTTTTGACACTAGTTTCGTATCCCTATGTTTGGCACTAAAAAAGCTCGGAATTCCGGGCTCTTGGCTATTTGCAAAAAATTGAGAAAATTTGCACGACTTCTGAGAACCTACACGATCAAATATCGATATTCCCCGCCCGCAACGCGTTGCTCTCGATGAAGTTGCGGCGTGGTTCGACCTCGTCGCCCATGAGCATGGTGAAGACGCGGTCGGCTTCGATGGCGTCGTCGATCTGCACGCGGAGCAGGCGGCGCACGGTGGGGTCCATGGTGGTTTCCCACAGTTGGGCGGGGTTCATCTCGCCCAGACCTTTGTAGCGCTGGCGGCTGGTGGTGCGTTCGGCTTCGCTGATGAGCCAATGCATGGCTTGGCGGAAGTCGCCCACTTTTTCTTCCTTCTGGCGCTCGCCTTCACCGCGGCTGGCTTTGGCACCTTCGCCCAGCAAACCACGGAAGGTCTCGGCCGCTTCGGCCAGAGCCCCGTAGTCGGCGCCGTGCACAAAGTCTTGCGTGATGATGCTGCTCTTGATGTTGCCGTGGTGGCGGCGGCTAATGCGCAGAATGGGTTTGTCGGTGCGCACGTCAAACTCGGCGCTCACTTCGGCCGGGATGCCTGTGGTGTTGAGTTCGCGCAGTTTGGCTTGCAGTGCGGGGGCGCATGCAGCGGCTTGCTCCATGGTGTCCAGGTTGAGTG
>JACCDS011036343.1_pt1 | contig 10594 bp, 7 predicted proteins | sample 7446441 | NCBI WGS metagenome assembly JACCDS01 (sample SAMN15323445, study PRJNA562643) | freshwater metagenome | isolation source: river surface water | place: USA:Blue River Watershed | collected 2017-08-17 | reverse complement strand
TTCGGTAACGGTTAATGAAACAATTTTAATCGTTGGTTGCGCGATGGTGGCTACCAGTGCAGCGGGATTTTCCGGTCCAACCAGTGTATCGGTAACGGCGCCAATAATTTGCAGCTTTTCGCCTTCACCGGAGCGCTCTACCAAGGTATACAAACAATCTTGCGGTACCAGTTGATCGCGCACGCTGGCGGAGCGCAGGCTGCTGCCAATAATTCCCCAGTCGCCGCCAAACTGATTGAGCACCGCCTCGGTGTAAAACGCTTGATGCGCGCGATGAAACGCGCCTATGCCCAAGTGCACAATGCCAGCGACCAATTTCTCGCGTTCATATGTCGGGAGCGCTACATCTTTAGGTAATTGTGACAACAAGTTTTTGTTTAAACGGTTCATTATAGAAATCCAGCAAAGTTAATAGCTAATGTCGAAAGAATGAAAAAATAAATCCATAAATAAATTTCCCGATTTCATTATCGGGAATTAAAAAATTAATTTGTAAAAACCTACAGCAACTCAATTAAAATCGCACAAAATTCTAGGGTTGCCATTTAACAAGTGTTATAGTTGACGGGTTAACAATTGCTATTTTTTAGCACAGCCCATAACAACTTTTTTAACCAGCATTTCTGTGGATACATAACATGGCACACATAGCAGCAATTGGCGAAGTCATGGTGGAGCTTTCCCCTTTTCCAACCGCCGACAGTAATGGCCGCGAAACTATGGCCCTCTCATTCGCTGGCGATACCTACAACACTTCCGTTTATATGGCGCGCCTGGGTTTAAAAACCGATTATGTTACCCAGCTGGGTGATGACCCTTACAGTGCGCAAATTATGCAGCGTATCGCCGATGAAAGTATTGGCACTGGCATGATTAAACAAATTCCCGGCCGCTCGCCCGGGTTGTACATTATTCGCAACCGCCCGGACGGTGAGCGCGAATTTTTTTACTGGCGTAAAGAAGCCCCGGCGCGCGAATTATTTCAAACCCAGGAAGCGGCAGATCAACTCTGCCAAAAACTGGTTCACTGCAATTGCGTTTACCTAAGCGGTATTACCCTGGCAATTATCGGTGAAAAATCGCGTGAGTTTTTGTACAACGCCCTGCACAAGTTGCGTCAGCAGGACGTGATAGTCGCCTTCGACAGCAACTATCGCCCGCGCTTGTGGCGCGACAAAAGCGAAGCACAACAGGCTATGCTCGCGATCATGGAATACACCGATATTGCGTTACTCACACTCGACGACGAGCAACTGCTCTGGGGTGACGACACTATCGAGGGCTGCAAAAAGCGCTACTCGGCCTACAACCTGAGTGAGCTGGTATTAAAGCGCGGCGCCGATGATGCTGTGATTATTACCCCGGATGCCGAAATTCGCGTGCCTGTGCCACCGGTTCAAGGTGTGATTGATACTACCGGTGCGGGCGATACCTTTAATGCAGGATATCTCGCCGGCCGCCTGATGAAAAAATCCATTGAGGATTCCGCCAAGCAGGGCATTCGCTGCGCCGGTATTATCATTCGTCACCGTGGTGCGATTATTGATAAAGCTGTGTTTGATAAAGAACTGGGCGCATAGGCCACTCAATATAATTTCAAACTCAAAAAGATCATTTGGCACATTGTGAGTTTGTGGTCGGAAGAGTCTATTTCAAAATCATCGAGCCATGGATGGCGAAATGAAGCTACATGGATGTATTTATGCGGTTTTGAAATAGACTCTTCCGATCACAAACGTATTCTTGGTACTTGTTTTTAGTTAGAAACTCACTGCTGAAACTTCAGCATTTTATTGCCGCGTTTACACAATTGGATTGCCAGCCCCCAGGGGTCTCGCATCATCACCAAATGTGAACCATCTTTAATGTGTACTTCTTCCGCAAAGCTTGCGCCCGCCGCTTCCAGTTCGGCGCGTTTTTGCTCCGGGTTCTCGCACACAAACGCCAAATGCAACAGCAGCGGATTCATATTCTTGTAATCGGGAACCTCGTCCGGTGGATTGTTATAAATTTCAATCATCACATCGCCGGAATCATCTGCCAGAAAATGGGTATTCGCCCCACCCTCTTGTTTGCGCACTACACGCAGCCCCATGTTGGTAACGTACCAGGCAGCCATGGCAATGGGGTCGGCAACGTTTACTGCAAAATGCTCTATTTTCATAAAAGTAATTCTGATTACCGGGTTAATTCGTTGGAGCTAAAAAAAGGAGTGCCCTCACTGAGCGGCACTCGCTAAATGCTTTTTAAAAAAGCAGCTCCATAAAAACAACTTCATCAACGTTTCTTGCAAAACAATAGTGAGCAGGCAACAACCGGTGTTGCTACGCGATATTCTTAACGATGGATTCCACCATTTTTTTCGCATCGCCAAATAACATCATAGTGTTATCGCGATGGAATAATTCGTTTTCCACACCTGAATAGCCTGAGGCCATGGAGCGCTTAACAAACAATACCGTGCGCGCTTTTTCCACTTCCAGAATCGGCATGCCGAAAATGGGGCTTTGCGGATTGGTTTTTGCCGCTGGATTGGTGACATCGTTAGCGCCAATCACAAAGGCTACATCAGCAGTTTGGAATTCATTGTTAATGTCTTCCAATTCAAACACTTCGTCGTAGGGTACATTGGCTTCAGCGAGTAGAACATTCATGTGGCCGGGCATACGGCCCGCCACCGGGTGAATGGCGTAGCTCACTTTTACACCCGCGTGTTTTAATTCATCGGCCATTTCACGCAAGGCGTGTTGCGCTTGTGCCACTGCCATACCGTAACCGGGAACAATAATCACCGAACCGGCATTTTTCATGATAAAGGCGGCATCTTCCGCGCTGCCTTGTTTTACGGGTTTGTCTTCGTCACCGCTCGCCGTGGCTGCGGTCGCATCGGCACCAAAGCCACCGAGAATTACATTAAAAAAAGAACGATTCATGCCTTTGCACATGATATAGGAAAGAATGGCGCCGGACGAGCCGACTAGTGCACCAGTGACTATTAACGCGTTGTTATGAAGTGTAAAACCTATACCGGCGGCGGCCCAACCTGAGTAGGAATTGAGCATGGAAACCACCACTGGCATATCGGCGCCGCCGATGGGAATAATCAGCAGCACACCAATCACAAATGCCAGTGCGGTCATGCTCCAGAAAATCCAGGGCGATTGATCGATGCAGAAATACACGATCAAACCGATAATCAATAAACCAATTAACGCATTTAAAAAATGCTGGCCAGCAAACACAATGGGCCTGCCAGAAACCAGGCCCTGCAATTTGGTAAATGCAATCACTGAACCGGAAAAAGTAATTGCGCCAATCACTACGCCCAAACCCATTTCAATGCGGCTGGCGATAAATATTTCACCGGCGGCATTGGCGATACCAAATGCCAGTGGATTGCTAAATGCGGCACCGGCTACTAATACTGCCGCCATACCCACCAGACTGTGAAAAGCCGCGACTAATTGTGGCATGGCGGTCATGGCAATCTTGCGCGCGATAAAAATTCCAATCACCGCGCCTATCGCCAGTGCAGTGAGAATCCAACCGTAGGAAGTGATTTCAGGACTGAGGATGGTGGTGATAATCGCGATGGCCATGCCGATCATACCGAGCATATTGCCGCGGCGTGAAGACTCGGGTGATGACAAGCCGCGCAGCGCCAGAATAAATAGCACAGCGGCAACCAGATAAGCGAACGCGGTTAAATTGACGTGGAAGCTGGTCATAATTATTTGCCTCCCGCTTTATCTTTCTTTTTGTACATGGCGAGCATGCGTTGGGTCACGGTAAAACCACCAAAAATATTAATCGCCGCTAGCACCATTGCAACGAAGCCCAATATCTTGGATAAACTCATTTCTTCCGGGCCAACGGCTATTAATGCGCCCACAATAATTACGCTGGAGATGGCATTGGTTACCGCCATGAGCGGCGTGTGTAGTGCTGGCGTTACACTCCAGACCACGTAATAGCCCACAAAAATGGCGAGCACAAAAATGGATAATTGCGATACGAAACTGGTTTCCATAATGAATGCCCCTTAAGCCGCCGTTGCAGGTTTAAAGTTGGGATGAACAACATCGCCATCGCGCGTGAGCACTGTGGCAGCAATAATTTCATCGTGCCAATTCACCGCCAGCTGTTTATCGGCATTCACCATGGGAGTAATAAAATTCAAACAGTTTTTTGCGTAGAGTGCACTGGCATCAGCAGATAAACGGCTGGGAATATTTAATAAACCAATAATACTTACGCCGTTCACTTCTACAATTTCACCGGGTTTGGTGAGTGTGCAGTTGCCGCCTTGCTCTGCGGCGAGATCCACAATCACCGAGCCTGGGCGCATGGAATAAACCATTTCATCGTTGATCAATGTTGGCGCCTTGCGGCCGGGAATCAACGCGGTGCAAATTGCAATGTCTTGTTTCTTCAATGTTTCGGCAACTAATTCTGCCTGGCGACGTTTGTAGTCATCGCTCATTTCTTTGGCGTAGCCGCCAGCGGTTTCCGCATTTTTAACTTCTTCACTGTCCACCATCACAAATTTTCCTCCGAGGCTTTCCACTTGTTCTTTGGAAGCCGCGCGCACATCGGTGGCAGAAACAATTGCTCCCAAGCGGCGTGCGGTAGCAATGGCTTGCAAACCGGCGACACCCGCACCGAGTATCATCACGCGCGCGGGCGCAATGGTGCCCGCGGCGGTCATCATCATTGGCATTGCGCGGTCATAAACATTAATCGCTTCCAGCACGGCGCGATAACCGGCGAGGTTGGATTGCGAGCTCAATACATCCATGGATTGCGCGCGCGTAATGCGCGGCACAAATTCCAGGGTCATGGTAGTAATGCCTGATTGCGCGTATTGGTTAATCGCGGAAGGATCGGCGTAGGGCGAGAGCATGGCAATTAATAGTGCGCCGCGTTTTATCAACGCAAGTTCATCGATATCGCCTTCACCGGCTAAGAGTGGGCGCTGTACTTTTAATACAATGTCTGCATCGCGTAATAGATTTGCCGTATCACTTTCGATACTGGCGCCGGCTGCTCGGTAGTCGCTATCGGGAATGCGACTGGCTTCACCTGCCCCCTGTTCGATAGCGACGCTAAAGCCGAGCGCGATAAGTTTTTTTACGGTATCGGGTGTGGCGGCAACACGGCGTTCGTGTGCCCGTCTCTCTTTGGTGATGGCTATTTTCATTATGTCGTTCTCTCTGCGGCAAATTTGGGCAATAGGGGATCACATCAATAGTTGTATTAATGTGACCGATGGAACTGCCGTAATTTGCTTTCTAGTTGATCCCGAATGAGCTCGGGTTTTTATTGTTTGCACTTTTGTAATTGGTGCATTAGGTGTAGCTTTTAATTTTCGATGATTCCGCGATCTTTCACTTGGACTGCGGCATTTCTTTCGGGACCATCGGAGACATGGATGTCGACGATGAGCCTACAGGGACGTATTTACGGCGTGTCCCGGAAGGAATGCCGGAGTCCATAGCAATCGGACTGAAACTATTTAAACAACCGCCCCAATTTTCCAGGGAATAAATTCATTATCGCCATAACCAAGCAATTCGCTTTTGGTTTTTTTACCAGAGGCCACCGCTAGAATTTCTTCAAAAATTTCCTGGCCGTTTTGTTCCAGTGTTACTTCGCCGTCCAGCACCTTGCCGCAGTTCAAATCCATATCTTCATTCATATGAGCAAAGATTTTACTGTTGGTAGCAAGTTTGATACTCGGTGCTGGCTTGCAACCAAAGGCAGAGCCGCGGCCAGTGGTGAAACATAAAATTTGTGCGCCCGACGCAACTTGCCCGGTGGCGGATACCGGGTCATAACCTGGGCTATCCATAAACACAAAACCTTTGGTGGTGATGTCTTCGCCGTAAAGAAATACATCGGTCAAATTGGTGGAGCCGCTCTTGGCCTGCGCGCCAAGCGACTTCTCAATAATGGTGGTTAACCCGCCCGCTTTATTGCCCGGCGAAGGATTGTTATTCAATTCAAAATCATTGCGCGCGGTGTAGTCTTCCCACCAACTGATGCGATCCAATAATTTTTGTGCAATGGCAGGGCTTTCGGCGCGACGTGTCAGCAAATGTTCCGCACCAAAAATTTCCGGCGTCTCGGATAAAATCACCGTGCCGCCATGGCGAACCAAAATATCGCCCGCAATTCCGAGTGCCGGGTTGGCCGTGACACCGGAGAGTGCATCAGAACCGCCGCACTGCAAACCAATAATCAATTCACTCGCGGGTACTGTTTCGCGTTGGCATTCATTCACCAGCGGTAACATCGCGCGCAGGGTTTCAATGCCTTTTTCAATCGCGAGGCGAGTGCCGCCCACATCCTGAATGGTGTAGGCCGTAAATGTTTTGGAATCGGCGAGGCCGCACTCTTGCATCACGCGTTGGATCTGCATGGTTTCGCAGCCCAGGCCCACCATCATTACGCCGCCGAAATTGGGGTGGCGCGCGTAGCCGTTAAAAGTGCGACGCAGGGTCTCGTAGCCCTCACCGTCGGAACGCATGCCGCAACCGGAATCGTGAGTCATGGCCACTACGCCATCAATGTGCGGATATTTTTCCAGCTCGCCGGAAAAGGTGAAGTGTTGGGCGATGGCTTTGGCCACGGTCGCGGAGCAATTAACCGTGGTGATAATGCCCACATAGTTGCGTGTGCCCACTTTGCCATTCAGGCGTTTGTAGCCTTGAAATGTTGCGCGTTTTTCAGCGGGGAGAAAGGCAGTGGGTTTGGTTTCTTCGCAAAAGCCGTAATCTTTCTCGAGTTGACCCATGATGCAATTGTGCACATGCACATGCTCACCGGCGGGAATGTCCTGGCTGGCAAAACCAATGGTCTGGCCGTATTTTAAAATCGCTTCACCCTGGGTAATGGGGCGGATCGCAAACTTGTGCAAGGCGGGAATGTCGCGTTGGAGGGTGACATCTTTTTCTGCATACAGAACCCCGGCTGGCAGGGCCACTTTACAAATACCCACGTTATCTCTGTCATGCAAAACAATAATACTGCTGCTCACGCGTCTCTCTCTTTCGATGCTGTCGAAGTAATGGATCGAAGTGCTGAATCGAGGTAATAGAACCGAACAGGATTGATGCCTTGGTGATCTTTTCAAGTGTAGCTGGCTTATCGAACCGCTACTGCCATTCCACGGTGGCCCGCCAGAGATTGGCGTGTTTATCCACCTTTATAAATCGACCCTAAAAAAAAGGCGCCTTGCGGCGCCTCAAAATCGGCAATGGTATTCGGTCAATACCGGGATCAAATCTACGCTCGAAATTTACGTCTCGCAACCGCCCCAAATGGCCAAAAAATAGCAATGTAACCGATTTCATTGGCAGTGAAACCAAACTTGAGCCTGTTACACAAAATGGGGCTCAATCAAGCATTATATTCATCCTAATAAATCGAATATTTTGGGATATTTTAATTTTAAGAAAAGTTAAATATTTTTTAATTTTTTTCTATCTCATAAGTAGTGTATACGTTTACATTTTAATTATTAAATAAAAGAAAACGGTTACATGACAAATATGGCGCAAAAATCACTAAATTGGCGCTGGAAAGGGAAATTTTTTGTGCTATCGGCTTGCAAATATCAAACATGACATACAGAATGATTTTCGTTCGATAGGAGGATAAACATCTTCTTTGATGAAAACCGGGGTGAGCCGCTTGCCAGTCAGCGAAACGTATCTGCTATTTTTTTAGTGTTTATGTGGATGGCGTTGCAAAAAACGGGCGTAACGCCTGATCACCCCGGGCAATAACGACAAAAGCAATCAGCCGACCAGAGCGACACACGAGAGAACACGCAGTGACTAAGATGTACCTGGAACACGCGGGCCATCGTGCCTTTATTCATCGTCGTGCCTTTATCCAACAAGGTGCGATGGCGGCTGTTGGTTGTACAGCACTCGGTGTTTTAGGTGGTTGCGCGCACAGCGCCAAGCCGTCTGGTGCGGGTGCTGATGTTTGGGCTCAAGCAGCGCAGATTCGCCAGCTGGTCCAACTTCCGGTCTTCCCGGCACGCACCTTTGACATCCGCGATCACGGCGCTAAAGCCCAAGCGGGTTTTGATAATAGCAGCGCAATCGCTGCAGCAATTCTCGCCTGCCATAACGCCGGCGGCGGTAAAGTGCTGGTGACGGGCGGTAGATACCTGAGCGGCCCCATTCATCTGCGCTCCAACGTAAATTTACATGTTGATGAGGGTGCGACTATCGCCTTCATTACTGATCCCAAAGCCTACCTTCCGGCGGTATTCACCCGTTGGGAAGGGATGGAGATCATGGGCTATTCGCCCCTTATTTACGCCTATCAGCAATCCAATATCGCGGTAACCGGCAAGGGTACGCTGGATGGTCAAGGCAATCGCACTACCTGGTGGCCCTGGAAAGGCGGCAACTTCAGCAGCGTTAACTGGAGTATTCCCGGAGTACCCACACAGGAAGCAGCGCGCAACAAACTTATGCAGGACATGGAAAACAATGTGCCTGTAGCAGAACGTATTTACGCCGATGGCGCTTACTTGCGCCCACCCTTTGTACAACCCTATTCCTGCAAAAATGTATTGATTGAAGGTGTCACCATCACCAATGCGCCCTTCTGGTTATTGAATCCGGTGTTGTGTGAAAACGTGACGATTGATGGCGTTAAGTTGGTGAGCCTGGGGCCCAACTCGGATGGCTGCGATCCCGAATCCTGCAAAAACGTCATTATCAAAAATTGTTTATTTGACACTGGTGATGATTGCATCGCCATTAAGTCAGGCCGCAATGCGGATGGCCGTCGCATTAATATCCCGTCTGAAAATATTGTGATCAGCCATTGTGAAATGCGTAACGGCCACGGTGGTGTAGTGATCGGCAGCGAAATTTCCGGCGGTGTGCGCAATGTATTTGTCGAACATTGCACCATGAGCAGCCCGGAGCTGGAACGCGGCATTCGCATTAAAACCAATTCCGTGCGCGGTGGTGTGATCGAAAATTTTTATATTCGCGATATCACCATTGGTGAAGTGCAGACGGCGATCGTGATTGATTTCCATTATGAAGAAGGCGATACCGGAAAATTTACCCCGACAGTGCGCAATATTTCGATAAGCGAACTCAAGTGCGGCAGCGCGCAACAGGTATTCCAGGTGCGCGGATACAAGCGTTCGCCTATTCAAAGCCTGCAACTTTCCAACTGCGATTTTAAAACCGTAAAAAATATTGGTGTGTTGGAAGAGCTGGATAAATTTGTCGCCAAAAACGTAAAAATCCAGGGCGTTGAATTTAAAGTTTTATGCGTGTTGTGCCAACTGCATCAAATCGTTTTGTTATTTGTTTTTAATACAGCAAATTGAAATATAAAAATTTTTGATTAGTGCTAATCCCTGTATAAAAAGGAAATGCACACAAAATTCGTCTAGGCTCAATGCATTTGCAACAAACTGATTACAAATAACCGCGAGCTTTGTGCCACCAGAGTTTGCTCGTTTGTGAAACTGTACTGCGTGCTGTCATCCACCCGGCAACACAGAGTGCAGCTCTTTAGCTCAATGATTTAATCACAATAAAGATGGGGAATAGCTATGAGAAAGTTTGCCTTTAACCCGCTCGTACTCGCGATGGCTGCAGCGGCATTGCCAATGAGCGTTTACGCGCAAGACAACCAAAGCGGCGACAACACTGTCGAAGAAGTACTGGTAACCGGTAGCTTCCGCGACAGTTTGGCGAATGCCGTTAATATTAAAAAGAACCAGACAGGTTTTGTGGATGCCATTGTTGCTTCCGATATTGCTGAGTTTCCAGATAACAACCTGGCAGAATCTTTGCAGCGCGTGCCCGGTGTTGCAATTTCTCGCTCTGGTGGTGAAGGCCGTCAGATTACCGTGCGCGGTCTGGGGCCTACATTTACCACTGTACGCTTAAATGGTATGGAGACTGTTTCCACCACGGGTGGTACTGACGCTGTAGGCGGGAATAACCGTGGGCGCGGTTTCGATTTCAACACCTTCTCATCTGACTTGTTCAGTTCTCTAACTGTGCGCAAAACCAACTCCGCCGAAGTACAAGAAGGCTCATTGGGTGCAACCGTAGATCTGAAGGCTGCACAACCATTTGACTATGATGGTTTTGTGTTAACCGCGTCAGGCAATGTTGGTTACAACGAGCTATCCGAAGATACTGATCCAGGTGCAGCATTTTTAGTCAGCAATGTTTTTGCTGATGGTAAGTTTGGTGCGCTTTTCTCGTTGTCGGTTTCAGAGCGCAGTGTGAAAGACGAAGGCGCAAGTACCGTTCGTTGGAGCAATGAAGCAGCGAATCAACTCAAAACTGTAAAAGGACAAACTACTCGCACGGGCGGCACTGCTGGTTACACTTCAATGCCAGCTACATTGACTGATTTTGAAAAAGTGAATGGTTGGTGTTTTGACCACGATTCAGTGGCGTCAACCGCGTGTCAAGTTAAAGATCGGGCATTTATTCCACGTATTCCTCGCTACGACTCCTATGAGCACGAAATGGAACGCACAGGCGCAAGCCTTTCTTTGCAGTTCCGTCCCACAGACAGTACAGAAATTAGC
>JACCDS011694581.1_pt1 | contig 10595 bp, 19 predicted proteins | sample 7446441 | NCBI WGS metagenome assembly JACCDS01 (sample SAMN15323445, study PRJNA562643) | freshwater metagenome | isolation source: river surface water | place: USA:Blue River Watershed | collected 2017-08-17 | reverse complement strand
TTATCTGCTTTTGTGCTGTTATTGGTAGCCTGAGCGTTTTGCTCATTGGCACGTCGTACAGCGTTCTCCAGTTCTTTATTACCCGGATTACGGGCCAGCAATTCCAGGTTTTGGTATTGCTGTTCCAGCAATGCCTTTGTGCGCCTGGTACGTTGTTGTTCCGTTACAATTTTTGAAACTGTAAAACCAATCAAACCCGCACCTGCAAGAGCTGCAGCAATCCAGTAAACAATAGCAGGTATTGCAGGCAACACACCAATTCCTGAAATGGAACGTGGAAGTACACGGGCAATCAGCACTTTTAATTCATTGGGGGTTTGCTTTCTGAAAGATTCAACCGTTGCATTGTGATTATTAACCAATTGAATCAGCGCCTGCGTAACTGCAGGAGAGAGATTTTTTATTTTGGAAAGCTCAGCTATAAGTCTTGCATTCTTATTTACCTGAGCGCCCAGCTCTGCTAAATCTTTTTCAAGCGATGAAAAGGCTTTAATTTTCTCAGCATCGCTGCTGCTTTTGGTACTCATTAAAACAAACAAACTATTCTTAGGCTCAAACCGGTGAAAGTATTGTTTGCCATTGTAAAATACACGAACGTTAAAAGGCTTTGCAGATATAGCGGAAGGATCAGCGGCCGTCATCAGCTGCGTTGTAGTGGATTCAAATGTTTGTACCGGTAATTTCAAACCTTTACTTACATCAACCAGGATAAAGTTTTTACCTGCAGTAAAATCTTCCCATTTCTCAAACAGCATGATCTTATTGGTAGCAGGCTTTCGTGCAGGTGTAGTACCTGCAGCACGCACCAGCGGAAGATTAAACCAAAGCTCTACCGCAACGATATAGCGTTTTACGGCCATCCTTGCAATAAGCGATGCTATCTGACTATAAAAGTTGAAAATTAACATCGTTACATTTTTAAAATTTTCTTACCCATCTTCCACTGCATAGGGTTATTGGTTTTAATGTCTGCCAGTTTCTCTAACTCACGCACCACATCTGCATTGTTTTTACACAACGCATCAACCGCTTTCATGATACGGTTACGATCATCTTCCGGCAGTTTTTCGAAAAACATCAGTAATGGTTCACTCATCGCTCATTCCTTTTAAATAATCCAGCCCCATGTTAAATGTCTCCGGGCTTTCTGTTTTTACTTTGGCCAGCAGCTCCAGTTCATCTGCCAGCTGCAGTGCATTGCTTGTATTAAGCTTTTCCAGTGCAGCGGCAATACGGTTGCTGGCTTCTTCCTGTTCAACCTCACCTATTGTGGTAGGTTGCGCCGCCGGCGCTGGTGTTGAAGGTGTACTACTTCCACCTAAACCAAGACCTGCCACTGTAGCAAGCAATTGCTTTCCTGCAGGCGTTTTTTTAAGTATTGGCAGCACAATAGCACCAATACTTTGAAGCCCTGCATTAATGCCGCTTTCCTTTTCCTGTAACAGCTTTTTTAACTCAGCATTTTCACGTTTCAGGTTTTCTTCATCCTGTGCCCGTTTTAACTCAGCCTGCATTTTTTTGAACTGATCGTTAATTACGTCATTCAAATTTTCTGCAGTTACTTCAGTGCCCCCCAGGAAAAGAGGCTTTACATAACCATGTGTACTGCCAATAGCCGCAACAGATCCATTACCATCTTCAATTTCAATGGGTGTTACAACGTTGTCTTTCTTCGCACTAAGGGTTTTTTGCCCCGTGAGGTAATAACGTCCGGGAGTTAATTTATCGAGGCAGGAACGTAAGGCATCGCATACGTCTTCAATACCTGCATCATCATCTTTATATTCAGTGCTCCAGATGTAGTTACCTCCCAAGCGCTGGTTTTCATTTAAACAGATTTTCAGATGCTTGCACCCTTGCAAACGCACTAATGCGATGATATTGTCTTTGCCTCTGATGGCTCCCATAGCAATTACTTTTTAGTTCGGTTGAAATACAGCGTTAACACAAACGCTTCTGTACCAGCGGCACCAAGCCCGGCACGGTCAAACATGCTGATGAATGATTTATTTACATCAATCGGAAACTGATCAAACTCTAAGAACAGTTTTTCATCTGCCAACAAATTTTCAAGAGGCAACAGTTTAACTTCCTCTTTACCATTGTTACGATTTACCAGCGTGAGAAATGATTTTTTTAAATTGGCCAAACTGAGCAGATTTTTTCCCTTAGGCGTTTTACCTAATGCATTGGAGTTTACTGCAATGCCGGTAAGGAAAATATCATCCAGCAACTTTTCATTATCGCTGAACGTACTTCTTTCACTTCCGGGGTTAGCAGGAACCTCTAACAGCACTACGTTTGAAACGGGAAACTTTTGTAAGGTCATACAAGAAATTTTATAAGAAAGCCGCCGCATACGAGCAGCGGCTTTACTCAGGTTTTCAAATTATTTACGCTTATGCTCCTTTAGAACCATTGAGTGCCTTATAACCATGCAACTCAAGCACAGCATAGTGCACATCACCAGCTGTTTTAGGAGTAGCACCCGCCCACGCTGCATGTGTTGGGAATTCCACTTCAATTTCATTCTTCTTATCACCATCAATGATGATATTAGGAATACAGGCAATAAGTCCTGAAGTGTCTCCGCTACGCTGATCGTAGTTCGTACCAGCAGTTTGCTGTGTTTCAGGAATATCCAGGAAGCGGCTGATGGGGAATGCTTTTACATGATCTTCATCATTGATATTCATACGCAGAATACCATTGTAAAAACTCCACATGTCAGCAGCTGCAGCAGCACCCAATAAGAAGATATTAGGATAAGTAATTACCTGTCCATTGGTTTTACCGGGAGTAACAACCATTAAACCTAAACGCCAACGTGTAGCGATAAACGCATCGTTACGGTCCAACCGGCGTTCAGTAGGTGTTACAGTACCAGGATCACCGAGATAGGTATTAAAGCGAAGCTTATTGTTGTTTGCATTAAACAACGCTTCCATCCTTAAAATATCGGGCACCAGTTTTTTTCCTCTGAACCTATCGCTGGTTGAATGGATGGTATAATCAGCACGCTCACGCTCATCATTGATAACCTGTACCATTTGAGCGCCTGCACCTGCATTCATACCAACGTAGTTACCGGCAATACCCTCAGGCATTACACCTAAGCGGTTTAATGTGTAAAAAACAAGTGATGCAACTGCGTTAAAAGCAACAGACGCTAACATTGCAGTTTCAGGTGCTACATCTGCACCCATGGCAATACCACCTGCAAAGAGTAATGATACCACCAGAAAACTTAAGATAAAACTCAAACGTTTCATTGTTGAGAATTGTAATTGTGAAATGATAAGATTTTTAAACACTGTTTTACTGCTGTGTTTATACTTAAGCAGGCGCTCCCGTGAGCACAGGTTCTTCTTCAAAATCTCCAGCAAGCGTATCTTCATAGATATCGCCTACACCGGCATCACCAATACCGGGGAGATTCAGTGCTTTAGCCAGCTGTACTGCGCCCTGGGCCATGATACCATCACCCACGCTTTCAATAAACTGACCTTTTTTGCCACCGCCTACAAGGCCGGGCAATAATGCACCTACTGCAATCTGGATGGCAGGAACGGCCATTGCACCACCTTTACCGCCAAGCAATCTGCCTGACTGAGTGGCAACAATATTGGCAGCCATGCTACCTACGATTAAACCGGGGGCTTTTGCAACCACACGGTCTGTAATTTTTTTGAAATTCAACTTTGCCATTTTTAGCAATTTGAGAATGAAACAAATAAGGTTTAATGATAACGGTACTTCTTAGCCGACAACGGTTATCTGCGTTTGCGGCGTGTAGTGCATCCTTTTACAGAACGAAGCTTGCGTTTGAGGCCTTCCACTTCACGCTTCAGTTTCTCCGCTCTCTGCTTATCACGTTTTTTCTGATTGAGCTTGCTCAATTGATTTCTCAGTGATTGCTTTTGACGTTGTAAACCTGCTACGCCTGCACTGCTTTTTTTGTGTGCCATTTTTAAATGGTTTTGTTGTTTACTACTGTTGTTTGCTATTAACAATTGCAGATACCGCCACGGGTACCGCCACCATTGTTCATGTTTACTTCATTTACCGGCAACCCTTTGGTTTTTATTTTATAACCAAGGCTGCGACCGTCTTCCACATCGAGCGCTTCCGGACCTTCTTCAATTTCTTCCACTACTTCTTTACGTTGTTTATCATTAAGGAACGGAAGTCTTTCCTTCACCTGCTCTTCAATCTTTTTTACAATCTCATGTGTAACCGGGCTTTCTTTAATCTGCTCAATAATTTCAGTGGCTACATTCTTTGTTTGAGCTTTCTGCTGTGTATCCAGGTTACTATAGTCCTGCTGCATATCCTGCCACTCAAATGCATTGGATGCATCACGCTCCAGATCAGGAAGATCATCAGCTGTAAACGGCTCCGGCTTTTCGCCTTTACCGGCACCGGTAATTTTAGAAATGAGCCAGTTAATGGCCGAGAGGATAGCACCGGCAAGGTTGCCGCTTGCTGCATTTTCTACGATGCCTTCTGCACCACGGAAAAAGCCTTTTTTCTCTTTAACATCGCTGGTAGGAGTTACATTTTGAGGTTTCACAATATTGGTAACCATCGTAGCTGCAGACGGTAACCCTGTAGGCTTAACATTTAAAGCTGTGGGAGCCGCAGTACCTTGTTTTTTCAACTGCTGCTGCACCTTTTTTAAAGGCTTACTTTGCTTCCTGGCAGCTTTTTTATTATTGCCTGCAATACCACTAACCCGGTTGCCTAAACGCTCCTGCAGGTAAGATTCCGGGCTTTTACCAAAACGTTTTGTAAGTGCATTACGGATGATGCCCATGAAATGGCTTTCCTTCATGGAAATACCTTTCACCACAAAATTTTTGAAACGCTCTGCTTTGGCTTTTTTACGGGCCATCAGATCGGGCAACTTAACACCGGCCGGAGCAAAGAGGTATAAAAATGCAGGTGCTGCTTTTGGCAGGTAAATTTCAAGAGCGCCTTTAGCAATAAGACGCACAGGTGCTGTAGCTACTTTAACAACGGCCTTACCGGCTTTTTTAATCCCCTTCCCTATTTTTTGCAGGAGCTTACCGGCTCCGGTTTTTTTACCTGCCTTTTTAGCTTTACCAATCATGGCTTCGCCACGGGCGATGATAGCATCAGGATTATCAATATTGCCAATGGCATAATTAAGCTCTGCAATGGCAGCATCCCAACGGGAGGCAAAAGGGCTTCCGATTTTTGCGTGATTCATTTTTTCAATCTCTGCACGCTGGCGTGCCAGGTAGAGATCAAACTCTGCATCACTCATATCGTGATAGTCTTTTGGCAGGTCAATAAGTGTACCTGCTATATGACCATCAGCAGCGCCTAAGTATGAAATTTTTGACATAAGAACATCCTTTTTATGAGCAAAAGGTTTTTGACTGTTAAACGGGCCTTTCCAAACTGCATCCAGAATAATTTCTTTTCCATCTTTGAGCGGCACATACACATACACGTGTGTAGGTGTAGCATCATCCTGGCGGTAGCTGGTAAAGCGGTAGCCGTAAGGAACGCCCAGGTTTCGCAGGCAGGAACCGATGAAGAGCGAGAAGCTTTTGCAATCTCCCTGCTGATCGGCCCAGAGGCGGCCCGGACTTTTGATCCACTGGTAACCCGGTGTATCAATTTTGTAAGGGATCTGTGTTTTTACGAATTCCCAAACATTACGGCAAGTTTCAATGAGCGTGCGCCCTTTTAAAGTGGGTGCAAACTTTTTTGTGAACGATGCGGCACTTGCATCTGCAGCCAGCAACACGTTCATAATATCCTGCGTGTTACCGTTTTCGTGCTTCAGGTCATTTTCACCCGTGGCACGTGCTATTAAATGCGTTTGCCAGCTCTTCATTTCACCACTACTTTATGCCCTGCACTTTTTACAGTTACAGGAAAGCCTTCTTCTTTTTCTCCCGCTTCATACGAAGCAAAACGCTGGCTGTCTGCAATCTGCCGGTTAAAGCAGGCTTGTAACGCTTCATCAGCATCAGTAGCCCAGGAACGGCTTTTAAAGCCGGTGGCCGGCTTGTACACGTGAAAGCCCTTTGCATCTTTACAAACAAACACCTGCCTGTTTTTGGCATCGTGTGCTTCCTGTACGGGGTTAAACAATTTATCCATTGATTAAAAAATTGACGTTTTTATACTACCGCTCCGGTACTTGCATTCCAGGTTCTTACAAAAGGAATTTCCAAAGCACCTGTAAAAAGCGTACCCTTAACATCTACCACGGCACCGGGCACTCTTTGCAGCAATGCACTTACCACAGCTCCCAGGCTCAGTACAGCACGGCTGTCAATAGCTACGGTTCGTTTAGGCGCTACGGTAATGTTTAAATCGTTGGTGGTGTTGAAACTGGCAATGGCTTTATCTTTAAAAAACACATTGCCCATTACGCTGCGGATGTTTACCGGCTCCACATCAGGATTGTATGCATTAATGCGGAAGCTGAGCACGGGAGTAAACCCCTGAAATGAAACTTTAAAGTTGCTCAAACTCAGCTGCAGGTTTTGCAGGCTGCGTGACATGGCCCGGCTGCGTAATGCCAGGAAACCGAGGCCCAAAACACCTAAAACAATCCCTGTCCGTTTCATTGCTTCTTAAATTTTTGCTTAAGCTTTGCAGCAATATGTTTTACACCTTCACCAATGGCAGCGCCTACAAACGCATATAAACCTACCTGCAACAGCTCTACCAGTATGGGAGGCATCATTGTTAAAAACAGGTGGTCATGAATCCAGGCCATTACCGCTCCTCCTGCGCCGCCTATTGCGGGTGCTTTATCTTTATCCATGCTGCTGAAACTTAAATTAAGAGTACAATCATAAAAAAAGCGCTTACGAGTGGTAAGCGCTTATGCGGTAAAATGCGGATAATGAGGGTTTTTGCGGCCCTAAAATGCTTTTTTTACAATGATTTCACCGCTGGTGTAGCGGTACTTAAAAAATTTCTGTTTGCTTTCACTTCCCACACATGCACCCCACAGATGCATTAACCAAAACCAATACCACACCTGCAGCCAGTTCATTAAATGAGTTTTACGAAGCTGATAATCTACCAGAAACTTTCCATTCTTCCGGTACAACACCATGGGCACGTCATGATGTGTAGTATGCTTTACCAGCAGCAGGCAATAACGTTTTTTCAGCATACGAGTTTTAATTGCTGCAGCACTTCCTCGAAGGGAAGGCCCCAGTATTCACAAAATTCTTTGAGTGTAACCACCTGGTGATCATGTTTGCCCAGCGCTTCACGTGCCTGTACTATTTTACGGCGGGCGGCATCGTCGCTGCAGTCAAATAATTGCTGTACATCTTTACTTACAATTTGCAAACGGAGTTGCTTATGCATAAAATTTGAATGGATTGCTTTTTTGCGGAGAACTAAAAAAGGATGCGGAACTGATGCGGAAACATACGGGGTGGGGTTACCCGGGTGTAATTGCTTAAAAACGGTACTATGCAGGGTACCGTAGCATGTTATAAGCAGTAAAAAAATAAGACGCAGGGCCATTTTTTGAATGGTTTGTTTGCGTCTGTACCGCAATATAAAACATTTTCAATTCATTACTTTGCCCATAGCGTAAATTTTTGCGGCGGTTATTTGTTTGTCCAGCTCAGTAACCAAAGTGCTGCACAGGTTGAACAAATAAAAATTTTCTTTATTTACGGGAAAGGAATTGAGCAGCTCCATAAAAATAATTGCCTGGGCATCGGTAAACTTTAATTTTACTTTGGCTCCGCTGGTGTTGATTACTTTTTTGTTGATGTGCAAAATGATTTCATCCGTAATACAATTTACAGCCAGCACTGTTAAATGCTCCCGGCTTTGCAAGCTGTGATGCGCCACGTTTTTAATGCGTGTTGTTTTTGCCAGTTTAATGAACGGCAAAATAAAATCCTGCAGCAGTTGCAGATCAGAACGGTATAGTTTGAGGGAGATCATTTATTCCACTTTTGTTTATACCTATCAATAAATTCTTTTTCAAACTGCGACTCCCAACCACAATAACCACAAAAAAACTGAGAGCCGTTAAATTCTGTTCTTGGAGATCTACAACCACCTCCAAACATGAGAGGCAATGGATTTCCGCAATAAGGAGTGTAACCTTCAATACTCATAAGGTTTTTTCTTACAATATCACCATCATCATAAACAATATCATCAGCAACACCGTCAACACCTTCATCATTAACGTTTACAAACTTCTTTGCACAATCATAGCAGTAATGCTTGCCTTCATGCTCTACAAACTCATTCCAATACTCTGCCATACTGAAAGCTTCTTCTTTTGAACTATAACCGGCGTTCTCTGATTCTTCAAAAGCATTTTTATTGCAACCATCGCAAATAATGGTGTAACACGGTAATTGTTTGAACATATAAATTTTATTTTTACTTTTATGTATGAACTCCCCTTTACCAACCCTCCGAATCTCCGAGATCACCGAGAGCATTTATAACCCTACTTTACCATACTCTCAAAACTATTTTTCAGACCTAATCCAAGAAGCTGCTCATATTATAAAAAACAATAGCTTAGGCAAACAACACGATTGGTTCAGCAACCAATTATATAATCAATGTAAATTGATTTTACAAACTAAAACAACGACAGAAGCATTTGAAATTGCAAAAGAAACAGCAGCCCAAATAAATCACTATTTAAAAAATTAATTGTCGTAACCCTTCATTATACGCAGCGGTTAGCTTTTGAAACTCCCCGGCATCACCCCCCATGTCAGGATGATGAATTTTACACAGCTGCCTGTAAGCTACTTTAATTTCAAACTCATTTGCACTTTCAGGAACCTGCAGCACCTGGTACCAGGGCTTGTAATCTGTAACAATACTTTCCGGCAATGCGGTGAAACCTGTAAAGGCACGGTCCAGAAAATCAGCTACGCCGTAGCGGTCAATGGCACGGAGAGCCTCAATGGTTTTACCAATGGCATAGGTATTTTCCCAAACGTAGCTGTAGGTATCGCAGCATAGCACACGATCTTTGCCTTTGTGTTTGAAGTACACGGCCACGCCTGGATCATCAATTTTGCGTTTCATCCAATCGGTATAAAACATTCCATCATTACGCACAGGTATATTGCTGCTAACAATGATTGCAGAGGCTTTAAGCCGCTCCAGTTCTTTATGAAGAAACTGCTGCGCTTTTTCCATTGTTTGTTTAAACTGGCTGTGGCCACGCTGCTGTGTGCGTTTATAACCGGCTGGCCAGTGCAGGGGATATTTTTCCATTACTTGCTATACAGTTGTTTGTACTCTTGCACATCGGGCATTTCTTCTTTGCCCGTTACAAAGAGTTGTTTTTTGAATTTTAGTTTTAACCGCTTGCCGGCTTTGAGTACAGTGTGGTATGGCCGGCTCAGCAACGTGGCTACCTGCATTGCAGATAATTCCCTATGATGCTCCAGCATAAGCCGGTACTCCCACTCCTGTATCGCATTCGGCTTATTAGAACGTGGCAGAATTTGCATTTCAATCAGTTAATTCTTCAAAAAAGCAAACTGTTTCTTCACAGTTCTGCATTACATGGCCTAAAGCATCATAGAATGCTTCTTTTGTGCAGGGCTGATAAACAATACTGTCATTGTAAACCCGGATCGTAACAGGATCTGTTGTAACGCCGCTGGTGTATTCATTAGCGGCATTTACTTCTACAATGATGGCACGGCCATCTGCAATGGCTACATATTTTTCCCGATCAGTAGCCTTACGGTAAGTTATCTGGCTCATTTTAAAATTTTATTTAATATTCTAACTGCAGCTGCAGGTTTTTTATGAGGTTTCTTTTTATAAGTGCGTTCACCATTATACTGTAACTGTAGCAGTGCCAATGATCTTCCGGGTAAATGTCAAAATCAGCCGGCAACTGAACTATATCTAACTCTCCCGGAACCAGCTCTCTTTTTGCTACACGGTTCCAAACATCAGCCGTACTGATGGTAAAGTCAAAACAATAGGTAACACACACTTCTCCAAACTGTATATACCATCCACCATATTTGGACGGCCAAACAGCATCCGGTATTAAACCGTTACGTGTAATAAAACAATTCTTTGCCATTACGCACCAATTGGTTTAGAATGCTTTTTTACAGCAGCTCTCAATTGCTTATACTGTTTTTTGATGTTGCTGTTACCATGCAGTTTTAAAACAAGATGCCTGCTGAGGTAGTAGCAACCTTTCTTATCTTTCAGCAACACCTGCATTAATGGTTTTACCTGACTTTCTTTATACCATACCACCGGGTTTTCTTTCCCATTCATTAAAGTATAACCATCCTTGCCGGAGTGGTTTACCCTTTTGCGGAGGTAACAACCATTGGTTAAAAGATTCAAGAGTTGCTTTGTTTCGTACAGCATGGGAACAGCTTTTGGTTAAGAGAGTTAGAAATTATTCTTCGCCTCTGTAAGCGTTGAGAGATGAGGTTACGAGGCGAAACACATTGCGGCCTTTCAATTCCTTTACCTGCTCACCAATCAATATTCTGCCGCTATAATATTCGCAGTTTACAGATTTAAAAATGAGCCTTGCAAGTGCTGTTGAATTGAACAGATTG
>JACCDS010440407.1_pt1 | contig 10595 bp, 11 predicted proteins | sample 7446441 | NCBI WGS metagenome assembly JACCDS01 (sample SAMN15323445, study PRJNA562643) | freshwater metagenome | isolation source: river surface water | place: USA:Blue River Watershed | collected 2017-08-17 | reverse complement strand
GATGGAATATCTAAAAAGTCGAGGAATCGCTCATGATATCATGCCGGTTCACACAGAAGGTTCGCTGGATAAGAACGCCCAGATCATCCGCGAGAATGTTTTAAACAAAGAAAACATTGTGGCCTTCTGTCATTCAAAAGGTGGCATTGATCTTCTTCACGCCCTTATTACTTATCCTGAAATCCAATCTAAGTTTAAAAAGATAACATTCATGCAGTGTCCGTTCTGGGGAACACCGCTCGCCGACTTTGCTTTGAATTGCCGCAGTTCTTCATTTGCAACGAAAGGAATTTTTAAAGTTCTTTTAGGTGGAGATATCGTTTCTGTGGTTGAACTCACTCGAAACTCTCGAGCGGTCTATATGAACCGTCACGAATCAGCGATTCAGGAAATTCTTTATAAGATTGAGATTGAATGCATTGGTAGTTCTAAGCTACCTGAGCGCGGACGGTTTGATTCAATTCTTAAAATTCCCCGTGACTTCATAAATTTTAAATACGATGTCCCGAATGATGGAATGATTCCGACATCGAGTGCCTTCATTCCTGGTGCTACCCGCACTGTTTATGAAGATCTGGATCATGCGTCGGCAGTGATTCGTTTAACTCCACAATTTTTTGATCGCAGGGCCTTTTCACATAAAATCTTTGGAGAAGTGATCGCATGAAAGCAAAATACTTCCTTCAGGAAAATCGCTACCTCTTAAACTTTTTCGCTGCCAAATCACCCTGGACAGTTTTGTATTTTGTGTTGCCGCTCCTGGTGATTTTGTTTGTGCTCATGCCGGAGATTCGTCTGACAGGTATTCTCCTGGCACTTCCCCTTTCTTTTCTCTATTGGTCGCTAGTTGAATACCTCATTCACCGTTGTTATTTTCATTGGCTCCCAAAGAATGAGATCCTGAGGGCCATCACAGGTTCATTTCATCTCTATCACCATGACCAGCCAAGCGATCTGGAAGTCATTAACTCCGGATGGGTGACAGGTGTATTAGGTGCTTTGTTGCACTTTTCAGTTTTCTATTTCGTCTTTCAGGCTTCATATCAGATTGCCCTTGAACTTACTTTTTCACTGATCATCGTTTATTACCTATATGAATGGGTTCATTACCTTGTTCACCAGAAAATCTGGGACAAAGGATTTATGAACTATCTTCAGAATTTTCACCTGACTCATCACGTGTCTCCACGTAAGAATTTCGGCCAGATCACACCAATCTGGGATTTCCTCTGCGGAACAATGAGGGACAATCTTGAAACTCGTGACAATCCTCGTATGCGTGCATACGTTAAAGGAGCAGATAAATGAATTTTGCGAACACGCAATTCATTTACGTTCTGGCACTTTACGGGATTGTGGTTCTCATTCCATTCCTGTTGCTTTGTTATGCACCTTTAAAATCGATGGCGTCGTGGAGAATGAATCTTGGGGTTCGAACGAAAGGACATTCCAAAGAAATTCTTCCGACTCTCGGATCTTTCATCGTTCTGTATGCTTGTTTGTGTCTAATCCCAACTCATAAGTTTGTGTCACTCTCCGGGTGGAAATATCATCTCTCATTCCCTCTGGTGGTTTTGATTCACGATGCTTACTTTTACTGGACCCATTGGGCCATGCATAAGTCAAAATTTCTCTATCGCTTTCATGAGCAACATCACACAAGCTCAGATGCAACTCCGCTTGATGTGCTGGCTTTCCACCCGGTCGAGGCGTTCGTTCATTTTATTTTCTTCGCTATCTATCCGATGGTGATTCCTACAGATCTTTCTGTCATGCAGTTCATGTTTGTGTGGATGCTCGTTTGTAATTCGGCAGGACACTTGCCTTATGAATTCTATCCTAAATTTCTTTATGACTTCCCGGTGATCAGACAATTCAATGCGGCCACTCATCACCAGATGCATCACAAATACTACACGACAAACTTTTCGATCTATTACAACTGGTGGGATCGCTGGATGGGAACAAACCACAAAGACTATTTCACTACTTATAAAAAAATTAAAGCTGCTCAGTCTGTTCTTTCGTCTTCTTCGTCTGCCGTTGTAGAAGTGCCCTTTTCAAGAGGGGCACATGAAACAACAAACACTCAATCTCTTCAAGGGTAAATGGGGCGGTCGTCGTCCAGGATCTGGTCGAAAACGCATTCATTCAAAAGGTGTTGCCCATCGAAAACGCGATCGCGTGCATTTGAAGCATCCTCTTCACATCAATTTCAAAGTTGAAGCATCTATCCGAAACAAAACATGCCTGCGACTCTTGAAAAGGGCAATTTTCACTCACTACTCGTCTTTGCAGTTTGTAAAAGATCTTGGGGCTCTGGCAAAGCTGGTTAAAATGACAATTGTGTTCGGACCACGGGATGCCGAGTTCCTGGATCCTGCGAGATCCTGGATCCTTAAGAAAGCAGAGACTCTTTCCAGCGCGTGAGAACTTCTTCGGCCACTTTTTTATCACGCGTGAGACTTGGATGAAAAACCACTGTCAGAGATTGCTCGCCATTCATAGAGCCGGTCATCGCGCCAAACGGTTGCGCCTTAATGACGGGTGGAAAACCAAACCAATGGGATTTCATTTCAGTGCCAGGAGCCGTTTTCCAATTTCCGAGATTCGTGAAGACTCCGGTCCGGATCTGGATAAAGTCATTTGTATAAACGAGAATTTTTAAGAGTGACGGCCCAAGGAATCTACCGAGAGTAATGCCGACATAGCCTCCGAGCGCTTCACCACGCATAAGAGCCTTTTTCAAATTACGATCAAGGTCAACGAGTGACGTTTTATTTGTGATCCGTGCATCGACAAATCCCGTGATGTTACCTTCATGAGATTTAAAATCAGGGCGAAGATTAACAGGGATCAACCAATACCGCGGAAGAAAAGACTCATGGATAAGAGGCGAAAGCGCCTTATTCAAGTGATAAAGCAAATAAGCATTGCGACCTACACCTGCTTCCTTGGCCTTTCTCCAGAAAGTTTCTGTTTCATCAACTGACATCGAAGCATAGGCCCTCGCAGAAGGCTTTTCCGATTTTCGTTTCCACGGCACTTCGATTTTCCAGTCCGGACTATAAAAAGGAAGTCTCGCAAGATAACGAACAAAGTTTACGGCATATACGAACCAATGAGGATTGTCTCTTTTGGGAAGTGAGGGCAGAAGAAAGTCAGTTTCTCCACGCTCTTTCATGATGGAAAGAAATCCACCAATGCCATCCATGTTTCCGTGAAAGAAGTCAGTTTCAATTTCTCGTTCAGGAGTTTTTTCAATAACTGTGAAGTGAGAGTACTCTCCCCTTTCTTCCAGAATCCTGAACCACTCCTTAATTGAATCTTGCGGCCTCAATTAACCACCAACTTAATCGGAAGATTGGGATAGAGATTCACGAGGGGTTTAGGTTTGATCTGTGAAAGATCACAATCCGCTTTCACTGAGAAAGTCTTGAAGAAATGAAACAAATAAAGCTGGATTTCAAATTGCGCGAGACTCATCCCGATGCACATTCGGGGTCCTTTTGCGAATGGAATAAAGGCATCTTCATTAATGCCCTGATCAAATCTTGAAGGATTAAAAGTATTCGGATTCTCCCAATGTTCCGGATTTCGGTGGAGAAAATACGGAGAGATAATGACCAGTGAATCTTTTTTGATCTTAACACCTTTTAAGTCATCATCCTGGGCCGCTTGTCGTGAGAATAACCAGACCGCCGGATACATACGGAAAGTTTCATTGATCACCTGACTCATGAAAGGGACCTGTTTCAAAAATTGAAACGTGTTTTCCTCTCCAGTCGGGAGTGACATTTCCTTCACTTCTTGAATAAGGCGATTCTGGATATCAGGATTCTTTGCAAGCTCGCAAAGCGCCCACGAAATTGTTAGGGCCGTGGTTTCATTCCCGGCAATAAGCATCGTCACAAGTTCATTACGGAGTTCAGTCATCGAGAAATTTTTATTCTCAGATTCAATTTGTTTCAAATATCGCGCCAAAAGATCTTTGTACTCGCGACCAGGATTTTTCAGACGCTTCTCAATAATGCCATCAACAATTCTGTGAATGATCGCAGAATACTTCTTAAATTTAATATTGGCAGGGAGAGGCATATGATCCATGAACTCAAACGGATAAAGCGCCACTACTGTACACTCATTCTGGATTTTTAAAACTGTGTCATGAAATTCATCAAACACTTCATCGATATCATCAGAGAACATGATTTTACTGATTACCCGGAAAGTAAAATGCGCAATATGAGCGTAGGCCTCAAAACTCTGTCCGGACTGAAGGTTCTCAATGGAATGTTGTACTTCCCTCTCAATCGTTTCCTGGTAACCAGCAATAATTTTCGTCTGGAAAATTGGTTGCGCAAGAACACGACGCTCACGCCAGCGATCACCATTGGCAGTAAGAATACTATCACCGATTAGCGGAGAAAGTGTTTTATATCGTTTTGACTTAGGATAATTGGCCCATCTCTCCATCATGACCGTTTTCACAAGATCAGGTTTATTCAAAAAGAATCCGCCCATGGAGCCGAAAGAAAAATAGAATGCTTCGCCATTTTCCTTGCGAAGACTTTCAATGTAATCCACAAGACTTGAATGATGCTTCCACACGCCGCGAATGAGAGATAAGTTTGAAACCTTCTTCATTTTTTGTTCGCTTCAACCAGGACGTAATCAATAAGACCTGAGCGATAGGCCCATTCAAGAATATGATCAATCACATGACCTATGCGGCCAGCAAACCATCCACGGATACGGACGAGTTCCTGAATACATTCTTCTCTGTTTTGTTCTTCACAGTAGCCTGGAATAACGTTTTCACCTACGCAGTGAACGACAACATCCGAAAAGCCATTTGATTCAAGTTTTGCTTTGTAACGATCAGGAGTATCTGCGTTTTCAAAAGGGATATTCCAGACTTTCGTGACAAGCCTAAGAATAAATGTCTCGAGAGCATTCGATGGTTCTTTCTTGGCCACGTAATCAGCGAAGACCACTCGGCCACCCGGTTTTAAAACGCGATGACACTCTTTAAAGAATTTCTCGCGCGTATCAAAGTGAACAATCCCCTCCACACAAAGAACATGTGAAAAAGATTCGCTCCCAAAAGGTAGATCGGTTGCTGTTCCTTGTTTCAGGTCAACTTTATGTAGAAGCCCTGCCTTCTCAATGCGATTACGAGCGTGATTGAGATGTTCATACATAAGATCAAAAGCAGTGATTTTATCCAGAGGAAAACTTGAAGCGAGGACAACGTCCTGGCCGCCCATGCCACAGGCAACATCAAGAATCCGGGATGAAGAATCAAGTTTCATCATTGTGCCGAGTTTTTTAATAAGTGTTTCAGCAGCAACGACATAATCCTTATTGCCGTTTTCCCAATAGCCAAAATTGAGATACCCACCATGGAAGTCATCGAAGTTTTCTACACCGTGAGCGTAGAACTTTGTGACTTTGTGTTCATGACTTTCAGGACTGAAGACTATTTTGGCATCCATGCCGAACCTACCATTTTTGTCGGGTTTCTTTATATAGTAATATTCGTAATTTCATTTACCATTTTATTACATATGAATTTCATCACCAAGAACATTCCGGGCCTCAAAGCAGTTCCAACTTCACCATGGAGAAAAATCTCCCTTGGCACGTGGAGAATTACTGGAGACTCAAGCGTTTATGGAATGACTGAAATCAACGTAGCTCCAGCACTCAATTACCTGGAGAAACTGGCCAAAGATCAGAACGTAAAACTTACCCTCACTCATTATGTCGCCCGTGCCATTGCACTTACCTTTCGTGATCATCCTCAAATCAATTCGATTGTAAGATGGGGCAAACTTTATCGCAGAAGCGATGTAGATATCTTTTTACATGTGGCCATGGATACGACTGGCGAAGACCTTTCAGGTGTCGTCATTAGAAACCTTGATAAAAAAAATCTTCTAGAAGTCGCACAAGAAATGAATGAACGCGTAAAAGACTTAAAGCTTAATGGTGATCCCGCGTTCACGAAAATCAAGAGTGTCATCCGATACGTTCCATCTTTCATCCTGAGGCATGCTCTGGACCTCACAGGGTTTGTGCTTTACTCGCTTAACCTCTGGACTCCCGCCCTTAATGTCGCCCGTGATCCCTTCGGTAGTGCGATGGTCACTAACATCGGCTCCCTGGGAGCAGACTTCGCCTTTACACCAATCCCTTATTATTCGCGCGTTCCTTTTATCCTCTCGATCGGAGCTGTCAAAAAAGCTCCATGGGTAAATCCTCAAACGAATGCGATTGAAGTTGCTCCAATGTGTAAAATAGGCGTGACGTTCGATCACAGGATTATTGACGGTGTTCATGCCGCGAATATGTCTAAATCTTTTAAGCGATACATGGAAAATCCGGATCTCGTATGAGAAAGAGTTCGATCTTTCAATACGCCATCAAATCCATTTTTAGACAGAAGTCCCGAAACTTTTTCATCATCCTCATCGTTTGCCTAACAAGTGTATTTTCACTTTTTACCTCGAGTTTATTCGAAGGTAAGAATGCCCAAATTGAACGAAACATCATCGAAACGGAAACTGGAAACTATCAATTCATTGAAAAAAACTATTTCGAAAAATATGATCCTCTAAAACCTTATACATTAAATTCAGAATTAAAAAGCCAGATCAGAGATTATGCGGCCACACCGGAACTCATTCTTAAAACAACGATTCTACATCCTGAAGGTGCGCAGGAATTAACTCTCATTGGGATTGAACCCGAAACTCACGAAAAAGTCTTTCCTCTCAAATACTATGTGACTGGCAAGTGGCCTCTCTCTAATGATCTTTCAAAAAATGTAGTTATTGGAAAGAAGTTTGCCGAGAAACTCAAATTAAATATCGGTGACGAGCTTATCATCACCTATCAGGATCACAACAAGGCCATTCTCAATGAGGCCTTGCCGATCGTTGGGATTTTTCATAATTTCGGTCCTGGTTTTGAAAGTCATAATGCTTTTGTCGCGAAGAACTTTGTGGGTTCACTTATCAATGACCACAATCCCGAAGCTTTTCACAAACTGATCCTTCGCTCAGAGACTTTATCGAAACCGGCGCACAAAGACACAAACCTCATTATGAAAACTTGGGATGAACTTCATCCGGAACTCACGGTAATGATGAAGTTTCACAATGGAGTAACGAGGGCACTCATCGTTTTCATGCTGGTGATCGCTTATGTTTCAATTATCACACCTGTCAATGTTCTTTGGGATGAGCGCAAGGATGAGGTCAAACTTTTGCAAACAATTGGTGCAAGCGAGAACACACTTTACAAAATTGCAAGCGTAGAAGCTTTGGTTCTAACAGTTTTCGCTCTTGGTTTTTCGATTTTCATCTGGATGTTTTTCCATTCTCTGGCAACTCTGCATGGACTCGACTTTTCCATTATGGGAGAAAAGTCTGTCGTTAGAGGCGGTATCCTCATTTCGTCCGTTGTCTATCCGGTGATCAGTTTCACCCATTCTGCCATCATCATCCTCTTCCATGGTCTCATCATTTTCGGGAGTAATTTCTGGTGCATCAGAAGTCTACTCAAGAAGGAGGCCCTTGGAAGCAAATAGGGATTTTCTGATCAAGGTAGCTAAAAGGAATCTCGGACGAAGACCGAGAAGAACTTTATTTCTGATTCTCGGCATTGCTCTCGCTAATGCCCTCACGATCTGGATTTTAACTTTCCGTGAAAGTTCATACAAAACCATGATGGAAAATATTCTGGGTATGAAATACGGTCAAGAGCAGATCACAAAACGCGGCTATTATGATTTTGATAAAGGCGCTATTAATCCGTATGCACATTTTTCAAGAAATGATGTCGCTCTATTACCACAGACCTATACCCTGCGAACCCAAGGAACTGTGCTTGCAGCAAGTGATGCTAATGCTATTCCTGTTCTCTTAAATGGCTACGACCTTCAGCAAGAACTGAAACTTTCTAAGCTTAATACGATTCTTCCTGAAACATTCAGATTGAACAATAAATTTGGACTCATTCTCGGGAAACGACTATCAGACGCATTGTCAGTCAACGTTGGTGATGAAGTCGCCATGATCGGCCAGGCAGTTGATGGATCAGTTGCCAATGAACTTTTTAGGGTGGAAAAAATCCTGGATCTTGGCGGAGGAGAATTTGAAAAAAATTTTGCCGTGACGGATTTATCGAGCATGCAGGAATTTTTATCCATGCCGCCATAAGATGTTCATCTTCTTGTTAACTTTGGACCTCTGATAGACAAAAATCAGGTCAAAGATGAACTGAAAAAAATCAAATGGCAAAACCTCCTTCCTGAAATTGCATCAAGCTCAGGTTTCATGGAAAGGTTCACAAGGTTTTACGCCATTTTCTTTGCACTCGTTGCGGGTCTTGCAATGGCCAATACATTGTCACTATCATTTCTTGAGCGAGTGAAAGAATACCGGATGACAACGATCATCGGCGCACCGGTTGAATGGCTGAGAAAATCCATGGCCCTTGAAATTTTTATCATCTCTGTAATCAGTATGGTTCTCGGTAATATGATGATTCTTCTGGCGATTGGTTTTTTCTATTTATTCCCTCTCAATCTCTCACTTTTAACTGGTGGCTCTCCCCTGCAAATGGGAGGAATCATCCTCACCCAGGACGTCATGATCAGGCCCGAAGGCTGGATTTTTCTAGTCTGTAACATCTTCTTTGTCATCATCCTCACACTCGCGGCTCTCTATCCCATGCGAGTCGTAATGAAAAAGTGCCAACAATGAAACGCCGTCAGCTCTTTGAAATTCAGGATCAACCATGGTGTCCCAAGGCCGTTCGCGATGGCGTGACAGATTTGTTAGTCCTTAATTTAAAAATTGTCCCATTGTATGAGCCGACCATTCCCAAACTTGCGGAACTGGCCAAACTCTCTAGAGGAACATGGGTCGATCTTTGTGCAGGTGCCGGTGGCGGTAGCCTGCTCTTAAAATCTAAAATGCCAGGCCAGATCAAAGAGCTCACGCTCACTGATCTTTATCCTCATGCCGAAATGAAACTTCCGGAGAATACATCTTATTTTCCTGAACCAGTTGATGCCCAGAACGTCCCGGCCACACTCAAAGGTCTCCGAACACTTTTCACATCGTTTCATCATTTGCCAGATCCAGTCGCAAAAAAAGTCTTGGCAAATGCTATGGATTCCAAGATGCCAATAGGTGTCTTCGAATTCACCAATCGCTCTCCGTGGACATTTCTCATGGTCATGCCGAGCTTCATTTTTTCATTCTTCCTCATTCCGTTAGTCTTGCCCTGGAAGCTTTCGCGTTTCTTCTGGACTTACATTATTCCTGCGATCCCGGTTGTGACATTCATCGACATTGTGCTCTCATGCTTTCGCACGAGAAATGAGTCAGAGCTAAGAGCAATGACAGAAGATTTGAGAAGCGATGACTACATCTGGGAAGTGGGAAGAATTCCTACATATTTTGGAATGAAAATCACATACCTGACCGGAAGGCCACGGTAAGATTAAGTTCATTTTGTCATAGGCGATATGGTCTACTATCGGGATGAAAAAATCTTCACTCTTTGTAGGTATTGATGTCGGTTCTACAACTGTCAAAGTTGCTGTGCTCGACCAGGACTTAAATATCCTTTTCTCTAAGTACGATCGCCATCATACAAAGCAAGCTCAGTGTGTGTATGACTTAATTAAACTTCTTGAAGAAAAATTCCCTGAAATTTCAACCGCTAAATTTTACATGACAGGTTCTGGTGCTTCCACGATTGCACCAAAAATTGGAGCTAAATTTGTTCAGGAAGTGAATGCTGTGGCGATGGCAGTCGAAAGACTCCATCCAAAAGCTCAGAGTGTGATTGAACTTGGCGGCCAGGACGCGAAGGTTATTATTTTCAAAGAAAAAGAAAATGGTGAGAAACGTGTCCTCACTTACATGAATGATAAATGTGCGTCTGGTACAGGAGCTACTATCGATAAGTGCATGCTGAAAGTCGGCATGGATCCCTCAAATCTCTCTACGATCAAGTTTGATCCGGAGAAACTTCATCACGTGGCCGCTAAATGCGGAGTGTTTGCTGAAACAGATATCGTGAATCTCATCAAATCAAGTATCGCTAAAGAAGACATTCTGAACTCGCTGGCCGATGCCATCGTTAATCAAAACTTATCGGTCCTTACAAGAGGAAATACACTCAAGGATCAGATCATTCTCCTGGGAGGCCCGAATACCTATTTGCCGTTCCTGGTTGAATGCTGGAAGTACCGTATTCTTGAAATCTGGAAAGAGCGCGGTTTCACTGAGCTTCTCGAAGGTGATGTGAACGAGAAAATTCTCGTCCCGGATAATTCACTCTACTACGCGGCTTTAGGTGCATGTTACTTCGGCATGAAGGGATATGAAGATGAAGCGTACAAAGGTCTCCTTGAGCTTCACAACTTCATCCAGGGTGGAAGAAAGGAAGAATTAAAACAAATTGCTGGTGATCCTCTTGTCTCTGGACCCGATGAATTAAAAGAATTCATGGATCAGTATGCCATTGCGGCCTATAAGCCTATTGAGCCCTCAAAGGGCGAAACAGTTCGT
>JACCDS010363955.1_pt1 | contig 10596 bp, 8 predicted proteins | sample 7446441 | NCBI WGS metagenome assembly JACCDS01 (sample SAMN15323445, study PRJNA562643) | freshwater metagenome | isolation source: river surface water | place: USA:Blue River Watershed | collected 2017-08-17 | reverse complement strand
TGGATATTAAAACGTTGACGGTTTTGGAGGATTTTTTAGAATCGTATGAAGGATGTGTGATAATTGTAAGTCACGACCGATTTTTCATGGATAAATTAGTGGATCATTGCTTTATTTTCGAAGGAAATGGTGTTGTACGTGATTTCCCTGGAAATTATACAGACTATCGTGATTCTGTTGATTTTTTAGAGGCTCAGAATGAAGTTAAAAAGTCAAAAGGCGATGCTAGCAAAGTGAAAGGTTCAGAAAATTCAGTGCGTGGCATTGAGGTAAATAACGATTTACAGGATCGTGTATTTGAAGATGTTCAATTGAATTCTGTAAATGGAAGTGTCAATAATTCTGGAAATATTCATACCCAGTTGGCTGTGGATTCTGGAAAACCCGTTTCAAATCAACGCAAATTGTCATTTAAGGAAAAATTTGAGTTGGATACTTTGGAAAAAGAACTTCCCCAACTACAAGAGAGGAGAAGTTCTTTAGAAAGAAGCTTGAATGATGCTGACTCAGACTATGAACAAATTTTGCAAATCACTCAAGAGATAAGTGAACTCAATCGAAAAATTGATGATATGGAATTCCGTTGGTTGGAATTATCGGAAGGATAATTTGTTAAAAGTTATTAACCCTTAACGAATTGCACGTTTGCATGCAATTTAACTACAGGTCCAACTACAACTCCACCTGCTTCAGTTACTGCGTTCCAAGTTAATCCGAATTCTTCACGAACTATTTCTCCGTTTAATTCGAAACCTACTTTGTGATTTCCCCATGGGTCTACCATTTCACCACCTAATTCTGCAGCCATAGTTACTGATTTAGTTGTTCCTTTGATGGTTAAATCACCTACTAATTCAAATTGGTTGTTCCCTTTAGATTTGAAACTTGTTGATTTGAAATTTAATGTTGGGAATTGTTCAGCGTCGAAGAATTCAGCAGACTTTAAGTGATTGTCACGATCTGTGTTATTCGTATCAATGCTATTGATATCAGCAGAAAATTCAATATGCGCGTTTTCCCAATCTGCACCTACTTGACTGATGCTAGAAGAAAATGCATTGAAACTACCTGTAACAGTTGAAATTACAAGGTGCTTAACTTTAAATTGGATCTCAGAGTGAGTAGGATCTAGGTTCCATTGAGTTTGATTTTGTGTAGTCATAATTTTTAATTTATTGGTACAAAGATAACCAAAAAACTTCATATTTGTTTGAACAAATATTAATTCTCTGTAAAAAAATTGGTTAATTTGCTGTTATGAGTAAGCACGCATATGTATTTCCAGGCCAAGGATCACAATTTGTGGGAATGGGAAAAGAGTTATATGAACAGTCAAACAGTGCAAAAGAATTGTTTGAAAAAGCAAATGAAATACTGGGATTTCGTATTACAGATTTGATGTTTGAAGGTTCTGCGGATGATTTGAAAAGAACGGATGTTACGCAACCAGCAATTTTTATTCATAGCGTTATTGCTGCAAAGGAGATGGGTGAAGACTTTAAACCCGATATGGTTGCTGGTCATAGTTTGGGTGAGTTTAGTGCCTTAGTTGCTTCAGGCAGTTTATCGTTTGAAGATGGATTAAAACTGGTTCATCAACGTGCTTTGGCAATGCAAGAGGCGTGTGAAATTCAACCAGGCACTATGGCAGCTGTATTGGCGCTTGATGATGATAAAGTTGAATTAGTTTGTGAACAAACAGAAGGTATTGTCGTTGCTGCAAATTATAATTGCCCCGGACAGTTGGTGATTTCAGGCGCAGTAGCAGCAGTAGAAGCTGCATGTGAAGGAATGAAAGCAGCTGGAGCGAAAAGAGCGTTATTGTTACCTGTAGGAGGTGCCTTCCATTCACCGTTAATGGAGCCAGCTCGTGAAAAATTGGCAAAAGCCATTGAAGCGACCCATTTTAACACTCCTATCTGCGCAATTTATCAAAACGTAACAGCAACTGCAGAGACCGAACCTGAAACGATAAAGAAGAACTTAGTTGCACAACTGACTGCTCCAGTGAGATGGACGCAATCTGTTCGAAATATGAAATTGGATGGTGCAATAGAATTTACAGAATTAGGACCTGGCAAGGTATTGCAAGGATTAATTGCTAAAATCAATTAATTACATTTACACTTCCGTTTATTTTCTTCGGATAGTTGGGATTTGATGTCTCAATGATATCGAGAATATAAAAATAGGTACCAGACGGAACTTTTGGACCGCTGTTTTCTACTCGTCCATTCCAGCATTCCGTTGCGTCTTTTGTGTAGAATATTCGTTCACCCCAACGGTTGTATATTCTTAATTCAAACTTATCGCATTTGTTGCTTAATCCATAGACTTTAAAGCAGTCATTCATGCCATCGGTGTTGGGAGTAAAGACGTTAGCAATTTTCAACTCTACAGGCTTAAATGATGTGTCATTTAAAACTAAACTAAATGTATCAATACATCCTGTTTTTGAATTTTTGAATATTGCGGAACAGGTAAAAGTTTGACCATTTTGATATTCATGCGAAATAGGATTTTCGTTAATTATAGTTGGAGTGCCATCTCCTAAGTCCCAGAATATAGAGTCAAATTGTTTTGCTGATGCCGTGAATTGGACCCCTTTGATGCAGGGACTTATTTCAGCAGTAAAGTTGCCATTGGGGGATTCTACGACGTTGATTTCCCGAGAAAACTGTGCAAATACATTGCAACTTTTCGGGTCTTTTACATTTAATGTAACTAAAAACTTACCTGTCTTTTTGAATACATGTTGTGGATTAAACAAGTTTGAAGTGTCGCCATCACCGAAATCCCAATGATAAATGGCATTGTATTTATTTAATGGGGTGAAAGTTCCCATTCTATCCATACACAAAATAGGACTGGCGGTGAAAATAGCGTCAATTGAATAGCCCAATCTAAAATCCAGTTTAAAACTAGCATTGGAGCATCGTACGCTTACATTTTGGGGGAATACAGAGTTGGATGTAGTGGGAAAATCGTTCAATCCAGGAGGACTATCCGGGCAAGAAGCGCAAACGGATTGATATACAATTCCTCTTTTATCGAAACGCGAAGTGCCTCCATCAACATGATCGGCACTTTCATCTCCCCCAAAGTAAGAAGCATATTGCAGTAATTTCGCGTCGCGATTTAGTGCCAACAGGTAGAAGTCATCACCATCAGTCGATGTTTGATGTGCATCTGATGTGGTTTCGAGTCCTTGAGTTGAACCGATATTCCCAACACCGACAAAAGATCCCCAGCCTGAAAAATAGATATTATAACAATCATCCACCATGAAGGCTGATGGGCTAAGATTGGCATAGAATCGATTCGAAGTACCAAATGTGGTAATGAATTCTAGGTTTTCTAGGTTATTATTTAGTTTGCCAATGAATTGAGGAGCATTGTCTTGGCCATAAGTACCAGGTGTTCTTGTAAATATACCTTCAGTTTGTCCGGTGAAATAAACATTATTATCTAGGTCGACATCAATAAAATAAATTTGGTCATAGAGGTCTGTTCCCCAGTGGGTTCCAGCCTTGTAATTGCCGTTGTTTTTGTCTAATTTTAGTATGAATCCATCAATATCGCCATTGGATTTGGGGCTAAATGCTTTAGATGAGTTCTTGATTGGAAAATTCGCAGAATGTGTTCCACCACCTATAAAAAGATTTCCGCTGTCATCGAAACGGCAGGAGTAGGCGGCGTCGTCAGATGATCCCCCGAAAAAAGAAGCCCAACGAAGTTTACTTAAATTAGGACTCAGCGCAATGACTAATGCATCGGTTCTTCCAGAATTGGCCATTTGAAATCCGGATTTTAACCAGCTGAATGAAGTGTTTCGAGTACATGTTGCGATATACACATTACCATCGTAGTCTACATTTATATCGCCGCGATAATTATCAGCGTAATTATAGAGTAAGGTACTGGTATTACCCAAAGAGTTTGATTGAAATCCATCCTCACGTGGGCCACCCAAAAATGTACTCCCAATTAGTTGTGAGCCATTAAAATTGAATTTTGTGATTAGGATGTCATAACCGCCTGCATGGGTATTGGAGATAAAAGAATCTTGATGAATAGGAAAGTCTTTTGATTCGGTTGACCCAAACACAAGTAGGTTATTGTTGTGATCTGTGCACAGGCTATGCGGGTATTCGTTGTCGTTTCCGCCTAAAAATGTTGCAAAAATCAGACTACTACCATCGGGGGAATATTTATTAATTGTAATATCGCAGGGCAGATTGACAGGCTCAGAGCCATTTACGCTTCCTCCGTAAACCGTTTGAAAAGCGCCTGTTGTTACCGGATAATTTCTGAATTCGGCATCAGCAATTCCTCCGGCATATAGGCATCCAGCGGTGTCGTAGGTAGCGGTGAAACCGAAATTATCAGCACTCGATCCACTGTATGTGCTAAAAACTAAAATTGGGTCAATAATTATTGTGTCTTGAGGATTAAACGCGCCTAACTGGAAAGCAATTGTATTGTTCTTGAGCTTTTTGTAATGACAGTTTAATGCTTGAGAATTTATTGAATTTCCTGAGAATGATGAATTTGGTTTGGTTTCAAAATTCTGTTTTGAATTGTGATATATGGGTGCTTTAGAATATGCTACAGGGGCATTTAATGATAAAGATGCGTTTTTCCCATTAAGTGTTAGTGATTTTTCAGAAATCGAAATGGAACAATGCTCATCCGTTTTTAATTTGATCAAATTTGGATCGGCACCAGGATGAATTATCCAATCAAATTCAATGGATTCGTTCGAAGTATAAATTACGAAATCAATTTTGGGATATACGTTTTTTAGTATAATTCTTTTATATGGAGTGATGTGTGTCAGCCATTTGTCTGGATCATTGGTTAGATAATAATTGAGATAATAAGGTTGGGGATCTAGGTATTGGATTTCGCTAGGTCTTTGACAGTTTACAAATCGCAGATCGAATGTTTGTTTGCGAACGTTAAATTGACTATCGGTTCCTTGGAAATGAAATGCTTTATGGATTTTGGGCTTATCATTTGAATTGGTTACAGTAATTCGCAATCCATTGTGATGGAGATAAATATTGGCTAATGGTAGATTCAAATAGGCAATTGGAGGTTGAATGTTTGCCGGAACAATAATTTGTCCTTTGTTAGGTATGAAAGCCGTTGGATTGGATGCTGAAAAACAGAAATGAAAACTTCCCAAAATTAATCCAAGAAGGATATAGGGGAGGATTTTTCTGATTTTAAGCATAATAACAAAGTTATAAAAAAGAAAGTGCCATTTACTATGGGGCAAATGGCACTTGAATAATATTGCATTAAATTGATTAATCGAAAACTATTTTCTATTAACGCACGAATATTTCTGTGTTGAGTGCTTTTGCTAATATCAAAGAAATTTCTTCAGGTTTTTGATTCATGTCAAACGAACCACTAAATTTCTGATTTGAACCGGCGTTGGGTGCTGAGAAGTTCTTACCTGTAAAATCAGATAAGCTTTGAAGTACAAAACTCAGATCTGCGTTTTTGAAACGAACCATTTTTTCGTTCCATTCAATTGGGTTTTCAGGTAATTGGTAGCCTGAAATACTTCCATTTTGAATGGATGCACCCAGGTTCTGGGTTAAGATAATCTCTTCGTTTTTGGATTCAACTTTGACTTTACCGTGGTTTACAAAAACGGATTGTTTGTCTTTATTGTACGAGGTTATATCAAAACCAGTACCTAAAACAGTAACTTTTGAAGTGTTGAATTGAACTGTAAAGGGTCTTTTTTCGTCACGAGATACTTCAAATCTTGCTTTTCCTGTAAGCTGAATTTCTCTTTTTTCATTAGAAATTGAATAATTAACTGAGGAATTAGCTGCAAGTACGATGCTAGAACCGTCTTCTAGTTGAATGGTTTTAGCTTCATTTAGCTGTGTGCTATATTTTCCAGTAATGGTTTTGTCTTGGTTATTAAAGAATAGCAAACCGGATACAGCAAAAACAGTAATTGCGGCAGCGATGGAAATCCATTTGGTATAGGAAACTTTCATTACCGGCTGTTGAATTGCAACTTCTGGTTGCATTACTGGATTATGATTATTTAGTTTTGCTTGCAATTTTGCCCAAGAATCATCGTTTGATGAAGCTTCTTTGGGGATATATGATTGAGCTAAATCCCAAATATCCTGGAATTCACTCTGAGAGTCTGGAAGATTGTTTTTTTGATTCATGGGATTAGTCATTTAAAGCAAATTGAAATTCAGTTGACATAGCTCGAACTTGTTGTTGGATTAGTGCGAGTGTGTTAAGGTATTGTGGATTTTCTTTTAACCATTCTTCCAAAATGCGCAATTCATCACCTTCCATAAGGCCTGCTGCGTATTTAGTAAGTGCATTGGATTCCAGTTGTTCTTTCATGAAATTTCGGTTAACCAATCTTATAACAGCAGAAAATGGTTTATCCCCCAAAAGAAATTAAAAAAAATTATAAAATTCTTTTTTGATAGACTGTTTCAATGATGTTCACTACGTCTTTTCCTTCATTTCCTGAGGTTTTTGGGGATGTTTTCCCTTGAATTGACTCTATGGCGTTTTGGATAACAAAATGGTGATTGGAAGCAGATCCTTGATATCCGTCGTATAAATTTGGTGGTGGGGCAGGATCTAAGCTGGGTAATTTATAGTTTATAATTTGACAATATTGGACTTCGTTCATGTATTGGCCACCCACTTTAATGGTGCCTTTTTCTGCAATTATATGTATACTGGATTCGAAGTTTGTTTCAAAAACTGCCGTAGTATATTGAAAAAGCCCTTTAAGTTTTTCAAAATTTGGCGAAGTAAAGGTGAAAAATCCTGAATCTTCAAATTGAGTTAAATGTTGATGGTTAAAGTTGTAAAATTCACTGTGATTTACATCAATTTTACCCAATAACCAATAGATTAAGTCAATGAAATGAGAGAATTGGGTAAAAAGTGGACCACCGTCAAGTTCTAGGTTTCCATGCCAGTGATTGGGTTTATAATAACGTTCATCGCGATTCCAAGCGCACAGCACAGAGATAGAGTATATTTCACCTAAAATATTTTCGTTGATTACTTCTTTCAACCAAGCAGCAACAGGAGAATATCGGTTTTGCATTACACAAAACACATGTTTGTTAACTTTTTGAGCCGTTTCAATTATTTCAGTTGCATCCGAGGTTGACAAAGTCATGGGTTTTTCAATGATGACATGCTTGTTTTGATTTAGTGATTCTAAGGCATGTCTGAAGTGTAATCCGTTAGGTGTGCAGATGCAAACTATTTGAACATCTGGATGGTTGAGTAATTCTGCCAAGTTGGCAAAAGAGCAGGCATACTTAGTCTTGATTTCTTCTTGCTTCTGTTGGTCTGAGTCAAATATTCCCACCAAACGAGCGTTTGAATTCAAAAGTATATTTTCTACGTGTTTTTTGCCGATATGACCGAATCCAATAACTGCAAAACCTACGGGTGGGAGAAGAGTACTCATAATGTTGTGTTTAGAACGGCAAAAATGCGAAACTTTATATTAAGCTGAATACTTATTTACAATAAGTTTTGAAAATCCGTTTGCATGTGCCTAATTTGCGGTTAAATAATTTTATGGGTACGGAAAAGATTTTAATTATTGGTTCGTGTGGGCAATTAGGAACTGAGCTGGTTGAATCATTAAGAGAGATATACGGAGATGCGAATGTTGTAGCATCAGATTTGAAAAAAGCAGACAACCCGGTATTCGATGGGGGTCCATTTGAGGAGTTAGATATTCTTGACAAGAAGCGATTTACAGAGGTGCTTGCGAAGCATAGACCTACCCATATTTATCATTTGGCTGCATTGCTCAGCGCAACGGCTGAGAAAAATCCAGAATTTGCTTGGAAGTTGAATATGGATGGCTTGTTCCATGTTTTAGATGCGGCCAAAGAAGACAAATCAATTGCTCGCGTGTATTGGCCAAGTAGTATTGCAGCATTCGGTCCAAATACTCCACGTTTTGATACACCCCAATATGGCCCTATGGATCCAACAACGGTTTATGGTATAACTAAATACACTGGCGAATTGTATATTCAATATTATTATAATCGTTATGGTGTAGATACTCGTAGTTTGAGATATCCTGGTTTAATTGGATATAAATCGCTACCAGGGGGTGGAACAACTGATTATGCTGTTGCTATTTATCACGATGCACTTAGAGAAGGTAAACATACTTGTTTTTTAGGGGAAGGGACCACGCTGCCGATGTTGTATATGCCTGATGCGTTGAAAGCAACGTTGGAGGTTATGCATGCTCCGGCTGATCAAATCAAAATGCGTATGAGTTACAATTTGGCTGGAATGAGTTTTGCCCCAGAGGAAATTGCAGCAAGCATTCAAAAACACTTACCCGATTTTAAAATTGATTACGCGCCAGATTACAGACAACAAATTGCCAATTCTTGGCCTGCTGTAATTGATGATAGTTTAGCAAGAGAACATTGGGGATGGAAGCCTGAATTTGATTTGGAAGACATGACTACTGACATGCTTTTAAACATCAAGCAGATGTATTTCCAAGGTGGAAATTGAATTCAAAGTGTCTAAAGGGTGTCTAACTTAACCTAATTTATACTCACTTTACTTGGGTTCGACTTACTCCTTACCCCAAATAGTTTCAATATTTTAGATATTGAAATTGAATTTGTTAGAGAAGTACAATCTATGTTTTTTTGTAACATTTTTTGAAAATTTCAATTTTTGCACGGTTTTTGCTTAGGACAAATCCTATTTGAAACAGTTAATGTTACATTTTTTAAGTAGAGTTATGGATTTGTTGCTTTTTTGGAGATCGAAAGGAAGTAAAACGCGTATACCAAATTGGTTGAAAGGATATCAATATAGCTTGTCAGTTTCAGAGCAAAATGCTGCGAATAAAGTAATAAGTTATGTTAAAAAACATAAATTAGATACTGCGCATATGAAATCTATATTCAAATTTGAATTGGAATATGAAGCAAAGAAGCTCACTGCTCAGCATAATTTTCCGCACATGCCGGTCATTATGAAAGAAGATATCCATAAGGCAAAAGAAATTAAATACAAACAGATTCGCGAAGTGTTAGGAGAAGAAATATATCACAAATATAAAACTCATCGAGGTCACGAAAAAAAACGCAGAAACTGATTTATTTAATGCAATACTATTATCGAAACACAGAGAATTAATTGCTTAAAGAATTTGATACAATTATAATTCGGTTAATCCAATAGCTTTGCCAATTATTGAAGTAGTAGTAGATCTCTCAATTAAAACCTCTACCAGATCTCCTTTTTTGAAGGATTCTTTCGGGAAAATAACCACAACATTTTGGTCGTTACGCCCCACCCAATCGTTATCGCTTTTTTTACTATTTCCTTCAATCAATACTTTTACTGTTTTACCGATGTATCGAGCGTTTTTCTCTTGGCTGGTTTTGTGTTGAATGGAGATGATTTCTTGTAATCTGCGAGATTTAACATCCTCAGGAATATCGTCTGTGAATTTTTTAGCTGCAGGCGTGCCAGGACGTTCGCTGTATTTGTACATATAACTGAAATCAAACTCGCATTGCTCTATTAATGAAAGTGTATCTTGATGTTCTTGCTCTGTTTCAGTGCAAAATCCTGCAATGATATCGCAGGAAATTCCACAGTCAGGAATAATCCTTTTAATCATTTCGATTTTGTCTAAATACCATTCACGAGTGTAGTTTCGGCTCATGGCTTCCAACACTCTTGAATTACCGCTTTGAGCTGGCAAATGGATGTAATTACAGATGTTTTTGTATTTTGCCATAGTTTCAACCACTTTCTCGGTTATGTCACGAGGATGGCTGGTTGAATAGCGAATTCTCATATTGGGTACAGCAAGAGCAACTAACTCCAAAAGGTCTGCGAAATCTACAGAGCTAGCTTGTTCTTCAGGGGTTAGAGATTTGAACTCTTTCTTGGGTCCCCCGCCAAACCAAAGATAGCTATTCACATTTTGCCCCAAAAGGGTAATTTCTTTAAAACCTTGTTTTTGGAGTTCAAGAACTTCATTGCGAATGCTTTGTGGATCACGGCTGCGTTCTCTTCCCCGAGTAAAAGGAACAACACAGAAGCTGCACATGTTATCGCAACCTCGCATAATGCTGACAAAAGCACTAATTCCGTTTGAATTTAAACGAACTGGATTCAAGTCGCCATAAGTCTCTTCGCGAGAAAGTAATACATTAATTGCTCTTCCTCCCTCATCAACTTCAGCGACTAATTTGGGTAGTTCGCGATAGGAGTCAGGTCCGGCAACAACATCCACGAGTTTTTCCTCTTCGAGGAGTTTACTTTTTAAACGTTCTGCCATGCAACCTAAAACCCCGATAATTAAATCGTTATTCGATTTTTTGTTATTTCTAAGATGTTTTAGGCGTTCTCGAATACGTTGTTCCGCGTTATCACGAATTGCGCAGGTATTAAGAAATATTACATCGGCATCTAATTCATCGTTGGTATTGACAAAACCGTGTTCATTCATAATGCTGGCAATAATTTCACTGTCCGAGAAATTCATCGCACAGCCATAGCTTTCGATGTATA
>JACCDS012148686.1_pt1 | contig 10599 bp, 8 predicted proteins | sample 7446441 | NCBI WGS metagenome assembly JACCDS01 (sample SAMN15323445, study PRJNA562643) | freshwater metagenome | isolation source: river surface water | place: USA:Blue River Watershed | collected 2017-08-17 | reverse complement strand
GCACCGACTTGCTGGGGTAGTTCTGGGCCTGGGCCGCAGTGGTGGCGAGCAGCAGCACGGCGAGCAGGCCGCGCAGGATGGGGAATCGCATGATGCAGTCTCCTTGTGTTTGCACCCATGCTAGCCCGGCCCCGGCCGCGGCACCCCCGGGCTATCCCTAGCCAATGTTCAGGTTTGCAACTTTCCTTGTTTGCGGCCTCAGACCAGCAAGGGTTCTTCCTGCATGGCCTCGATCTGGTCTTCCAGCATCTGCGTCTGGCCCTGCCAGTAGTCGCTGCTGCCGAACCAGGGGAAGTTGATGGGAAAGGTGGGGTCGTCCCAGCGCCGCGCCAGCCAGGCGCTGTAGTGGATGAGGCGCAGGGTGCGCAGGGGTTCGATCAGGGCCAGTTCGCGGCGGTCGAAGTCGCGCAGCTGTTCGTAGCCGTCGAGCAGGCAACTGAGTTGATAAGTGCGCTGGGCGCGGTCGCCGGAAAGCAGCATCCACAGGTCCTGCACGGCCGGGCCCATGCGCGCGTCGTCCAGGTCCACGAAGTGCGGACCGGGGCCGGCGGCCGCAGGCACGTCGACCGGCGTCCACAGCACATTGCCCGAATGGCAGTCGCCATGCAGGCGCAGACGGCGGATCTCGCTTTGCGCGCCCGTCAGGGCCGGCTGCTGCGCGATCAGGGCCAGGGCGGCTTCGCACTGGCGCTGCCAGGTCGACTGCACGTCCAGCGGGATCATCTCGTGCCGCAGCAGCCAGTCCATGGGCTCGCGCCCGAAGGAGGCCAGGTCCAGCGCGGGGCGGCTGGCGAAGGGGCGCGCCGCGCCCACGGTGTGCAGGCGCGCGAGGAAACGGCCGATCCATTCCAGCACCTCTTCATCATCGAGTTCAGGCGGTCGGCCGCCACGGCGCGGGCAGACGGAGAACATGAAACCGGCGTGCCGGTGCAGCGTGGCGCCCTGCAGCGCCAGGGGCGCCACCACGGGCACCTCGGCGGCCACCAGCTCGGCGGCAAAGGCGTGTTCCTCCAGCACCTGCGCCTCGCTCCAGCGCGCGGGGCGGTAGAACTTGGCCACCACGGCCTGGCCGTCTTCCAGCTGCACCTGGTACACCCGGTTCTCATAGGAGCTCAGGGCCTGCAGGCGGCCGTCGCAGGCCAGGCCCAGACCCTCCAGCGCGTCGACCACGGCGTCCGGCGTGAGCAGCTCGAAGGGATGGCGGGTGCTGGTGTCGGATGTGCGCATGCCCCGATTGTCGTCTTTGCAATCCGTGTGCAATGCCGCTGGCGTTTTCCCTAGGCCGGGCCCACAGGGGCGTGGCTACACTGGTTTGCATGTCCCCCATGCTGCCCTTCCACCGCAAGCTTGCGTTTGGCACGGCCGGCGTGGCGCTGGCCGTGGCGGCGCTGGCCGGTCTGGCGGCGGGTTTCATCGCCCACGACAAGGCCGAGGACACGCTGGTGGCCCAGGCCACCGAGGACACGCAGCGCCTGCTGCGCCACGAGACCTACCGCCCCGACGGCGAGCAGGGCACGCGCAACGCGCAGGCCGCGACGCGGGCGCTGGCGGCCTCCTACTTCGACATTGCGCAGATCTACACCGCCGGCGGCCTGCTGATGGCCGAGCAGTTCGGCGCCGACGGCCGCGCGCTCGACGCCGAGCTGCCGCCGCGCGGCGCGCGCAGCTACACGCAACCCTGGTACGAACGGCGCTGGCTGCCCGGTCGCCGGCCGGTGCTGCGCCTGTTCATCCCGCTGCGCGACGAGGGCCAGGCCCTGGCCGCTTATTTCGAGGGCGCGCGCCTGGTGCCCGACTGGCAGCGCGCGCGCATGCTGGCCGACGCGCGCCGCGCGGGCCTGCTGACGGCGCTGGCCGTGCTGCTGTGCGGCGTGGCGCTGTACCCGCTGGTGCTGCGCCTGAACCGCGACAGCCAGGACCGCCAGCGCGAACTGCTGGAGTCGCACATCGCCATGATGGAGGCGCTGGGCCGCGCGATCGCGCGGCGCGACTCGGACAACGGCATCCACAATTACCGCGTGGCCTGGATCTCGGCCACGCTGGCCGAGGCGGTGGGCCTGCACGGCACGCGCATGCAGGAGCTGATCGCCGGCAGCTTCCTGCACGACGTGGGCAAGATCGGCATCCCCGAACACATCCTGCTCAAGCCCGGCCCGCTGAGTCAGGAGGAAATGCTCATCATGCACACGCACGTGGCGGCGGGCGAGGACATCGTGAGCGGCGCGGGCTGGCTGGCCGGCGGCCAGGCGGTGGTGGCCGGTCACCACGAGAAGTGGGACGGCAGCGGTTACCCGCGCGGCCTGGCGGGCACCGACATCCCGCTGGTGGCGCGCATCTTCGCGATAGCCGATGTGTTCGACGCGCTGTGTTCGCGCCGGCCCTACAAGGAGCCGGTGCCCCTGGAAGAAGCCATGCAGGCCTTGCGCGCGGAGGCTGGCAGGCATTTCGACCCGCACCTGGTGCAGGTCTTCGACCAGCAGGCCGCCATGGTCTACCGCACGCTGACCGAGACCGACGAGGAACAACTGCAGGCCCTGCTCACGCGCATGGTGCGCAAGCACTTTAGTCTTTGAGCCCCCCCTGAGTCGCTACGCGTCTCGGGGCTCACAGCCCCCTGAGGGGGACGCACCCAGCGGCCTGGCAGAGCCAGTTCCGCGTGTGCCCTGGTTTCATGCGTCTTCCACCACCGTAGCGAGCTGCTCGAAGGGCAGTGCCTGCTTGACCAGGATGACGGTGCAGGGCGCCGTCATGGCCACCTGGATGGGCACGGTGGCCAGGAAGCGCTGGGTCTTCAGGCCGTGCGTGGCCGCCCCCAGGACGATGACACCGACACGGTTGCTGCGTGCGTAGTCGATCAGCGCCCGCGCCACGTCACCGGCTTCGAGCACATGGCAGGAAATCTGATGACCGGTCTGCTCCAGCGGCTGAGCCCACAGTCTGAGCTGCGTCAGGTAGCGCCGGTGCACGCTGGTTTCGCTGCGGCGCTCGCTCACGGCGCTGCTGGCGCCGGGGGAGATCACCGTGACGCAGGCCAGGCGCGCGCCGGGCCGCGTGCCCAGGGCCCGCGCCGCCGCCTCGCGCAGGGAGTAGAGCGTGGCGTCGCTCGCGTCCTGGTGCGGCACGGCCACCATGACGATGGGCACCTCGGCGATCAGCCGCTCGGGCAAGGGACTGGGCTGGTAGTGCAGACCGGCCGCGCGCACCCAGCGCTTGAACAGGGCCCAGGCGCCGGCGCCGTAGCGGCGTTCGCCGCGCGCGCTCACCCGCACCTGCTGCGGGTGCTGCAGATCAAAGGCCAGGTGCGCGGCTGACGGATAGCGCTGCGCCGCCTCGGGCGCCAGGCAGCGCAAGACCACCTCCTGCAGCCAGGCCGGCAGTTCGGGACGGTAACGACGCGGCGGCGGCGGCTCCATCCACAGGCGCTGGCGCAGGCCGCCGGTGGTCTCGGGCGCGCCGAAGGGCAGCTCGCGCGTGAGCAGCTGGTAGAGGATGACACCCATGGCGAAGACGTCGCTGCGCGGGTCGCCGCGCACGCCCACCACCTGCTCGGGTGCCATCCAGACGGGCGAGCCCACCGCGCGGCGCAGCTGCTCGGCCAGCAGGTCGGGGTAATGCGCGTGGCAGGACAGGCCGAAGTCCAGCAGCACGACCGAGCCGTCTTCGCGCACCAGCACATTGGCGGGCTTGAGGTCCAGGTGCACGGTGTTCTGCTGGTGCAGGCTGTGCACCGCATGGGTCAGGGCCACGCCCAGACGCACCACCTCTTGCACCGCGGGCAGCGCAGGCTGATCGAGCCAGTGCTCCAGGGTGCGGCCGGGCGCGTATTCCATGACCAGATAGGGCAGGCGCTCCAGATCACCAGCGGCGACGAAACGCGGCACGTGCGGGCCGCTGAGCACCTGCAGGATCTGGTGCTCGACCTCGAAGCTCACGATGTTCTCGGCACCGTCGCCCTCGGCCATGCGCGGCACCTTCATGACCAGGGGGAAACCCGGGTCCGGTGCGCCCTTGGCATAGTGCACGCGGTAGATGTGGGCCATGCTGCCGTGGTGGATGCACGCGTCCACCACGAAACCGTCGAGCTCGCTGCCCGGCGCCAGCAGCTTCATCGCCCGATCTCCAGGCGGTCGGCGAAGAAGTCGGGCAGGCCGGCGTGGCGTATCGCCTCGGCCGCGGCATGATGGTCATAGGCCACGCGGTGGAAGGTCAGTTGCTTGTGCGCCGTGTCGAACAGGGCGTACATGGCGCGCGGGCTGCCGTCGCGCGGCTGGCCGACCGAGCCGATGGTGGCCAGCCAGTGCCGGCGCGCCGGCACCGGTACGGCCACGCCGGGCGTGGGGATGAAGGGGATGAGCTTGTCGTCCGTGCCGCGGTAATAGAGCGACTGGCGATGCACGTGGCCGCCGAAGACGTAGCGCACGCCCTCCAGCGCGCTGGCGGCGTCCAGGCTGAGGGCGGCCATCTGCGCATCGTAGACGTAGCGCCATGACTCGGGATCATCGGCCGTGGCATGCACCAGCAGCAGGCGCTCATGCTGCACGGTCATGGGCAGCTGCGCCAGGAATTCGCGCTGCACGACGTCGAGCTGGTCGTGTGTCCACCAGGCCGTGCTCTCGCCCAGGGTGCTCTTGCCCGCGGGTGGATGGGCCGCCATGTCGTCGTGGTTGCCCTTGAGCACCAGGGCGCCCTCGCCCGCCAGGTCCATGATGCGCCGGACCACGGGCCCCGGATCGGCGCCGTAACCGACCAGGTCACCCAGAAAGGCCAGGCGCTGCGCGCCCTGGGCCTGGGCATGACCCAGGCAGGACTCCAGGGCCTGGAGATTGGCGTGGATGTCGGACAACAAGGCCAGTCGCATGCGGGCAGTATGCCCTGCCCCAGGCAGCAGCGCGGGCGTCCGAACGCAAGTTTTGCACACTTCGGGCCGGGATGCGGGGTTCAACCGGGACCGCGCGGCAGGACTGTGGCGCTAACATGGTCACTGGAGGCTGCATGTACGACTACATCATCATCGGCGGTGGTTCGGCCGGCTGCGTGCTGGCAGCCCGCCTGTCCGAAGACCCCGCAATACAGGTCGCGCTGCTCGAAGCCGGTCCGCCTGACGACAGCGTGCTGATCCACTGCCCGGCCGGCCTGGCCCTGCTGGCCAGGAGCGGCCAGGCCAACTGGAAGCTGCAGACCGTGCCGCAGGCCGGCCTGAACGGGCGGCGTGGTTACCAGCCGCGCGGCAAGGTGCTGGGCGGATCGAGTTCGGTCAACGCCATGATCTACACGCGCGGCCATCCACGCGATTACGACGACTGGGCCGCCGCCGGCAACCCGGGCTGGGCCTGGTCCGACGTGCTGCCCTGTTTCAAGCGCGCCGAACACAACGAGCGTGGCGCCGACGACTTCCACGGCAGCGGCGGCCCGCTCAACGTGATGGATCTGCGCAGCCCCAACCGCTACAGCCCGCACTTCGTCCAGGCGGGCATGGAGGCGGGCTACGCGCACAACACCGACTTCAACGGCGCCGAGCAGGAAGGTGTGGGGCTGTACCAGGTCACGCACAAGAACGGCGAGCGCTACAGCGCGGCCAAGGCCTATCTCACGCCGAACCGCCACCGCCCCAATCTGCGCGTGATCACCGGCGCCCATGTCACGCGCATCCTGCTCGACGGTCGGCGCGCCGTGGGCGTGACGTTCCTGCAGGACGGCCGGCAACGCGAATTGCGCGCCCGCCGCGAGGTGCTGCTGAGTGCCGGCGCCCTGCTCTCGCCGCAACTGCTGCTGCTCTCGGGCATCGGCGCGGCGGACCCGCTGCGCGCGCACGGCATCACACCGCAACACGAGCTGCCCGGCGTGGGCCAACACCTGCAGGATCATGTGGACGTGGTCCTGGTCCACGACGCGCCGCAGCTGACCGACCTGTTCGGCCTCTCGGTCAAGGGCGCGCTCAACATGGGGCGCGGCATCTTCGAGTGGCGTCGCCAGCGCAGCGGCATGCTGACCACCAATTTCGCCGAGGCCGGCGGTTTCATCCGCAGCCAGGCCAGCGAGCCCCTGCCCGATCTGCAGCTGCACTTCGTGGTGGGCAAGCTGGTGAACCACGGCCGCACCACCACCTTCGGCCACGGTTACTCCTGCCACGTCTGCCTGCTGCGCCCGAAGAGCCGCGGCAGCGTGCGCCTAGCCAGCGCCGACCCGCTGGCCGCGCCGCTGATCGACCCCAACTTCCTGGCCGAGCGCGACGACGTGGAGCGGCTGGTGCGCGGTTTCAAACTGATGCGCAGCATCCTCTCGCAGCCGGCGCTGGCGCGTTTCGGCGCGCGTGAACTGCCGGCCTCGGCGGCGGCGCACAACGATGCGCAGATCGAGCACTTCATCCGCAACCACGCGGACACCCTCTACCACCCGGCGGGCAGCTGCCGCATGGGGCCCGGCCCCATGGACGTGGTGGATGCGCAGCTGCGCGTGCACGGCCTGCAGGGCCTGCGCGTGGTGGACGCCTCGGTCATGCCGGCCCTGGTGGGCGGCAACACCAATGCGCCGGTGATCATGATGGCCGAGAAGGCCGCTGAGCTGATACGGGCTGGCGCCTAGGCGCAGGCACCAACTGTTCACCATGTTCAACCTGAGCCGTTATTTCTCGCTGCTGTCGCTGGTCCTGATCGCGCTGGTCAGCGTCCTGCTGGTGCAGTACTACCGCCACATCACCCAGGAACAGCTGCTGGCGCTGGAGCAGAACCGGGCGGCCGAGTTCACGCGCCTGTTCGAGAACTCGCTGTGGACCGAGTTCAAGCCGCTGGTGGATGCCGCCAGCGGCGCCGACACGGCCGAAGGGTTGCGCCAGCGCGCCGCCGGCAGCCGCCTGCACGAGGCGCTGGCGACCCTGGCGCGCGGCACCACGGTCATCAAGATCAAGATCTATTCGAACAGCGGCATGACGGTGTTCTCCAGCGATCCGCGCCAGATCGGCGATGACAAGTCGGGCAACCCGGGCTTTCGGGCCGCCCTGGGCGGCAACGTGGCCGGCACGCTCACGCACCGCAACCAGTTCGACGCCTTCGAGGGCACGCTGACGGAGCGCGACGTCATCGCCACCTACGTCCCCATCCTGGCCGGCGAACAGGGCGGCGCGGCCGGCGTGTTCGAGGTCTACCAGGACGTGACGGATTTCGTGCAGCATGCCCAGCGGCAGCTGGCCTGGGTCACGGCCACGGTGATCGGCGTGCTGGGCGGGCTCTACCTGGCGCAGTTTCTGGTGGTGCGCCGCGCCCAGATCATCCTGCGCAGCCAGGGCCGGGCCCTGCAAGAGGCCAACACCGTGCTCGACCAGCGCGTGCGGGAACGCACCCAGGAACTGGAAAAGGAGATCGGCGAGCGCCGGCTGGCCCAGCAGCAGCTGGACCACCTGGCCCATCACGATCCGCTGACCGGTCTGCCCAACCGCACCCTGTTCAGGGAACGCCTGACGCAAAGCCTGCTGCGGCTCGACCCGGCACAACCGTCCCCCCTGGCGGTGCTGTTCATCGACCTGGACCACTTCAAGGACGTGAACGACACTCTGGGCCACCCAGTGGGCGATGCCCTGCTCGTCAGCGTGGCGCGCCGGCTGCAGGCCAGCATGGCCGCGGGCGATCTGCTGGCCCGGCTGGGCGGCGACGAATTCACCTGCCTGCTCATCGACAACGGCGGGCCGTCGCAGGCCGAGGCCATGGCGCGGCGCCTGCTCGCGCTGTTCCAGCAGCCTTTCACGGTGGGCGAGAACCGCCTGCATCTGTCCGCCAGCATCGGCATCAGCCTGGCGCCGCTCGACGGCATGGATGTCGATGTGCTGGTGCGCCAGGCGGACGCCGCGATGTACCAGGCCAAATCCCAGGGCCGCAACCGCCACCATTTCTATACACGCGAAATGACGGCGCAGGCGCATGAACGCATCCAGCTCGAAGGCAGGCTGCGCGCGGCCATCGGCGCCGGAGAGCTGAGCCTGCACTACCAGCCCAAGATCGAGACCGGCAGCGGCCGGCTCACCGGTGCCGAGGCCCTGCTGCGCTGGCACAGCGCGGAGCTGGGCAACGTGCCCCCGGGGCGTTTCATCCCCGTGGCCGAGGAGACCGGTTACATCGAGGAATTGGGCGCCTGGGCCCTGCATGAAACCTGCAGCCAGCTTGCCGCCTGGGACGCCGCCGGCCTGCGCCTGCCCGTGGTATCGATCAACCTGTCGGTCAAGCAGCTCGAACGCGGCAACTTCCCCGCGCTGCTGCAGGCCTGCCTGCGGCAGTGGGGCGTGGCGGCGCAACGCATCGAGATCGAGATCACCGAGTCCGTGGTGCTGGTCATGGAGGACGCCTTTGCCCGGCTGACCGAGCTGCAGGCCCTGGGCGTGCGCCTGGCGCTGGATGACTTCGGCACGGGGTATTCCTCGCTGTCCTACCTGAACCGCCTGCCGGTGCAGGTGCTCAAGATCGACCGCAGCTTCATCTCGGGCATCGGCGTGAACCGCAGCGATGAAAGCATCGTGCAGGCCATGGTGGACATCGCACGCAGCCTGGACCTGGTGAGCGTGGCCGAGGGGGTGGAAACCGAGGCTCAGCTGGCTTTTCTGCGCCGCCTGGGTTGTGCCGAGGTGCAGGGTTACCTCTACGGCCAGCCCATGCCGCCGGACGACTTTCTGCTGCGCTGGCAACAGCGGGATGGTGCGGGGCAGCCCCAGCCCGCCTGAGAAGGAAGCGGACAGCGTGTCAGGTTTTTTCCGACACGACAAACCGGCAGATGCCGATTCAAGTTAAGAGACACGGGGCCTACAGTCATTTCACCACATCGCCTGCTGGTGTGATGCAAGGAAAACCCGTGAGAACCAACCCCATTTCGCTCAACCCCTTCAGCCTCATGATGGAGCCCGAACTCGTGCTCCAGGCCATGGAACACTCCAAATCCTTGCGTGCGCTGCGCCGCCACCAGCTGCGCCCGCTGGACAAGCCCCTGATTCCCTACGCCGTCGATCCCCTGGACGATGAACTGGACGCAGAGACCATCCCGGGCGAACTCAGCAGCCACTGAGCTTCGGGCCTGGCTGCCGGTGCTAGCATCGGGCACATGCCTGTACTGCCTCTGTTGACGCGTTTACCCCCCGTTCTTTCTGTCCGTCCTGGCCGAGGGATTCCCGCGGCACCCGCGCAGGCCGCGCGGCCATGAACTTCTGGCCCGCCTGCGGTTTTGACCGCCTGCAACGCAATGCCCAGGGCTGGCTGGCCATCACGCCGGACTACCTGCGCCTCTACCTGGACCGCCCGGAACTGGCCCTGGTGCCCGAGTCCTGCAAGGCCGAGCGCCGGCTGCACGCGGCCCTGCGTGACGATCCGCTGCAGGCCGTGCCTGCCGAGACGCTGGAACGCTTCAAGGACGCCGACGCGCGCGACAACTACCAGCTCTTCCTGGGTTTTCGCGACGCCCTGCGTGCCGCCGGCACGCTGGAGGCCTATTACCTGCAGCTCATGCGTGGCGGGCGCATCAGCATCCCCCCGCTGTTCATTGATCTCATCGTGCAGGCCATGCTGCGGGGCCTGCTGGCGGACTGCGAGGACGCGCAGCAGCTGCGCGCGGCCGAGCTGCTGTTTCGCCCCCAGCGCCTGACCGTGCAGGAGGGCCAGGTGCTGGCCGCCGACCAGGCCGTGGTGGACCGCTACAGCCAGAACGCCGGCCTGGGCGAGATCGGCCGCCTGCTGATGGAAAACAAATCCCGGCTGCGCGAGGCCGAGCTGTCTGTCCTGGACTCCGGCAACGCTGCGCTGTACTGGGAACGCAGCGAGCGGTATCACTACCTGCTGGACCTCACGCACGAAGTGCAGCAGGAGCTGAGCCACGGCCTGACCCTGCGCATGACGCGCGCGCGCAGCGGCCTGAAGGCGCTGGCACGGGTGCTGGAGCTCTGGGTGCAGCACCTGCTGGGCGTGGAAGTGCAGATCGAGCCGCTGGCGCGCGTGGACGATGCCGCCTGGCGCTGGCACCTCGGCCTGGACTCCGAGGCCACGGCCATCCTCAACGATCTGTACGAAGAGCAGGTCGTGGAGCCCGAGCGCATGCAGCGCCTGGTCAGCCTGTTCCGCCTGACGTTTTCCGATCCGGCCCAGGTACAGGCCGAGCTGGCGGGCAAGCCGGTCTACCTGGGCCTGGCCATGAACGCGCAGGGCCTGCTGCGCCTGAAGCCGCAGAACCTGCTGCTCAACCTGCCGCTGGCTGCGCGCCAGTAGCGATTACATGTTCCGGCGGTACTGGCCGCCGACCTCGAACAGCGCGGTCGTGATCTGGCCCAGCGAGCAGACGCGCACGGCGTCCATCAGCACCGCGAACACGTTCTTGTTCTCGATCACGGCCTGCTGCAGGCGTTGCAACTGGGCCGGCGCTGCGGCCGCATGGCGGGCGTGGAAGTCGGCCAGGCGCTGCAACTGGCTCCGCTTTTCCTCTTCGGTCGAGCGCGCCAGCTCCAGCTTCTCCAGCACGGTGTCGCCGTGCGGGTTGCGGAAGGTGTTGACGCCGATGATGGGCAGCTCGCCGGTGTGCTTGAGCATCTCGTAGCTCATGCTCTCGTCCTGGATCTTGCCGCGCTGGTAGCCGGTC
>JACCDS011171534.1_pt1 | contig 10599 bp, 6 predicted proteins | sample 7446441 | NCBI WGS metagenome assembly JACCDS01 (sample SAMN15323445, study PRJNA562643) | freshwater metagenome | isolation source: river surface water | place: USA:Blue River Watershed | collected 2017-08-17 | reverse complement strand
TTTCAACAGGCTACACGCTTCCGACTTGTTGAAATTTAAAGTATCGCTATTTTCAAGTATACTAAATATGGCAATTCAATTAAATTAAATATTTTTATTGAATTTTCGATAAATCGTTCAATCCCACTCTGAAAGGCTCCTCGTGTTCCAACAAGTCGTACCTGTTAACAAAGAACGTCATGCCAGCAAGAAAATTAAAGATATTGCCAACTTTAACTTTGCGTCCCAGTTCCACATCGCGTACGTCACGATGCACGAATTTGCTCGTGCTGCATCCATTTTTCCGATAGTATTTTTGGAGGACAAGGACAAAGATGAATTCCGTCCTGTCGCTTTGATGGGACTGAATTCGGGCGAAAATTTGTTTGTTGATGCCAGCGGCAAATGGCAGGCCTCCTATGTCCCTGCCATTATTCGGCGCTACCCTTTTGCCCTGACACCGAGCGGCCAAGATGGCCAATACGTTGTGTGCATCGACGAAGCCAGCTCTTTGGTGACTGACACCGAGGGCGCAGCCTTGTTTGATGAAAAAGGCGAGCCTACGCAAGTCATTGAAAACGTAAAACGCTACTTGGGCGAACTCCAGCAAATGGACGCATTGACACACAATTTTTGCAAGTTCTTAGCGGCTAACAACATGTTTACACCTTTGAACATGCGTGTACGTGACAATGACAAGATCAAGAACGTATCCGGGTGCTATGTTGTAAATGAAGAGCGCCTGAACAACTTGTCAGACGAGTTGTTCTTGGAAATCAAAAATAAAAGCTACTTGGCTCCCTTGTACGCCCATTTGATTTCATTGGCCCAAACAGAGCGCTTGGTAAAGCTTCAAGACGAGAAGTCCGCAGCTGCCAAATGAATATGAAACGCTGGGTCTTTTATGGCTTGGCGTTTTGTCTGCCTACAGCCTTGGCAGAAACCACGTCAGTCACTGAGCAATTACCCCGCTTGGCTAAGCTGGATCAGCAGGGTTTTTTGCAGTTGCTGGTAGCACGCAGCGTCGAAGTTGAGTTTAGCCAACTCAACACAGAGGTGACTCAACGGTTAATGCAAGCCGAAGCAGGCTTGTACGAAGTTAGTCTAACTATGGGCCTTCGCGGAGAAGGACGTCGACGTCAACGTACCGCCACAGAACGAACGCAAAATTTTTCTACTGCCGCAACTGAGGTACTCGATGAAAATGCAAATACCGATGAATTTGGTATTCGAAGTAAGCTACCTTGGGGCAGTGAGGTAAGCCTTAGTTACAAGCCAACACGTAAAACCAATAATCTGATTCCACAAATAAACAGCGGTCAATACGACACCGAGTACAACACATCGCTGAGCCTTACGGTCAAGCAACCTCTGTTGCGTAATGCTGGGCGTAGCGTGACCGAAACCGATCTGGCTGTGGCTGAGCTGGAAAGAAAAATTGCACTCCAGCAATTCAGTCAGCAACTTTTCAAAAGCAGCATCGATGGACTGGGACTGTATTGGCAGCTTTACAGAGCAGAAGCCACTCTTACATTACGCCAAAGCGCCTACACTAGTACACTAGCGCTTGTGGAAGATTCCAAATGGCGAATCGAAGCTGGCAAGCTACCCGCATCTGCAGTGCTCGAAATTCAAGGAGCTTTGCTCAACCGCCAAGCAGAAGTCACACGCAGTCAACAAGCTTTACGCGAGGCTCAAGCCAGAGTTGCGACCGCACTCAACATGGTTTTGGATCCTAATTACCCGCTCAGCACGCATCCAAAGTGGGTTGAACAAAACGACTCGATGTTGCACCGGCCGCTCGTCTTTGAACAAGCCTTGCAGCTTTGGCCGCCCTACCAAATTGCTCAACTCAAACTTGCACAGGCGCAAATTCGCCTTAATTTCGCAAGGAACCAAATGAGACCCGTGATGGATTTGATCATGGGTTACAGCGGCACAGGTTATGACTACAAAGGTCAAGCGGCACGCACCACAGCTCTGCAAAATAAATTTCCGGACTGGTACTTGGGTGTCAATGTTGAAATACCACTGCAGGGTAACCAGAAAGCAACGCAACAGTACTTTGCACAGAATGCCAGGCTATCCCAAGCTCAGCTGGAAGTAACGGCCATTGAAACGTCATTCTCGAACGACTTGAGTGTGCGCCATAACGACATGCTCTCGGCACGGAAGGTGCTTAATGCCAGCCGTGACGAGGTCGCTATCAGACAAACACTGTATGACAATGAACTTAAAAGGCATCAGATCGGGGTAGGTTTGCTAAGCACCTTGATTCAAAAGCAGATTGACTTTACAGAGGCTCAGCAACGCCAACTGGAAAATCAGATCCGTTTTGAGGTTGCCCTAGCAACTTGGCAATACACACAAAGCAGCCTGTTTAACGAGCATCAAATTCAGCTTACGTCCCGGGATGTATCGCAAGACACTGCACGGGAAACGGCTACGCAAACAACCCGGACGACTGATCCTTAAAAAAATGTATATCACTTTTAAATGTCATCGGTTACGAACGCGTCCACAGACTTTACGGGTATCTCCTTGTATTTTCATGTCGCTTTGGATGACGATATTTTTCCCGTTCTCCGCGCACGCCAAAAGTTTTGCGGGATTAATCTACCCTTTGCATGACATCACGTTGAGCGCTGGGGTCTCAGGGTTGGTAATGAAACGATTGGCATTAGCTGGTCAAAACGTCAAAGCCGACCAACCGTTACTTTTGTTAGATGACAGGATGCAAAACCTCGAAAGCAACCGGCGGCGCATCATTTTTGAAGACCAAAGTGATATTCAGGCAACTCGTGAGCGGCTCCGTATCCTCGATACACTGCTCAGCGATTTGCGTGCGGTATTCAACAAAACAGGCTCCATAAGTAAAGATGAGTTGTTACGACTGGAGGCCGAGCAACTTGCCAGTCACGGCCGATTGGCACAATTGGTAGAACAAAAAAAACGCGAACAACTTGACTACGAATCAGCCGAACGCGAACGTTTGCAACGCCACATTCTGGCGCCAATCAATGGCGTGATCACCAAAGTTCTGCCCCAAGTTGGCGAATGGGCCAAGGCTGGAGATCCCATGCTGCACATGGTGGACACCTCTGTTGCCGTGCTGCGCCTGGCCGTACCCTACAACTTAGCGGGTTCGCTCAAGGTCGGTGCCAAACAATTGATACGCCTTGAACCCGGCAGCAGCGTGAGCGAGGTGACCGGACAAATCAAGTTTGTATCGCCTGTTGCAGATGCTGCCAGTGGTCTGGTGCAAGTGGAGGTCAGCTTCAACAATCCCGGTCAACGCATCAAGACTGGGATCAAAGGCATGATTGATATAGCGCCATGAATTCAGTCACACCATGAGCATTGCCACGCCACCCAACCAAGTGCCCCCCAGCGTTGGACTGGATGCACGCAGCCTGATTGAGCAGCTGCAACAAGTCCGCAAAACCAGCACTCCCGAGATGGACTGGCAGCGCTATTGCTCATTGATGCGTCAGTTATGCAAGGCAAACCACTGCGCGGTTGTGCGCCGATTGCCTGAGACACAGAGCTTAGAACAACTCGGGCGCGCCTCCGACCTCGAGATATGGTCCCCCATGCAAACCATGCCGGTAGGGATTGATCTGCTGAGCAAAGCTGCAAGCCAGGGCTATGCCAACGCTCCAGCACAGGGCGCAGACGGTCAAACATGGCTGGTGTTGGTTTTGGCCCTACAAGGCATAACCGATGGCTACCTGATCCTTAACATCAAGCCCCAAGAACGTCCCCAGCTCAATGAGTTGACTCTGCGTGCTTTGTTGTGCGTGGATTTCAACAACACGGACCAAGCCGCACCTGCACTGTTGCAGCCTCCAGCCGAACTGACGGCCATGCTAGGCATGGCGGCAGAAGTGATGCAGCAGCCTAACTTTGCTGCCGCCTGCCTGTCCCTAGTCAACGGACTGGCGGCCCACTGGCAACTGCTGCATGCCAGTATGGGTTGGGTCGATAAGGGAACAATGGAGGTGGTGGCTATTAGCCATCTGGACCGGTTTGAGCGCAATGCGTCACAGACCCAACGCATTGAGTCTGCCTTGCTGCCCGCCGTGATCGAAGGGCACGAAGTCTGGTGGCCCACAAACGATGCCTCGTTGCATGACACGGATGCGTTGAGCAGTTTGGCTCAAGACCTCAATGCCCAACACATTGCGTTATTGCCCATCCCCAATGCCCAAGGCATCACTCAAGCCGTTTTACTGTTGGCGTTTGGAAATGCAGAAGCTCTGCCCAGCTTGAACACACTGCAATTGGCACTTGAGTTGATGCAGCCACGCCTCACAGACTTGCGTTCGCATTCCCTGAGTCTGAAACGTCGCGTCAGCCTGCGCCTGCAAAACACGTCCGAACGTCTCTTTGGGCCAGAGCACCCTTTGCTCAAGTTGGCCGGCATTGCCGTGATGCTGCTAGTCCTTTATATGGTCTTTGGGAGTTGGCACTACAGGGTCGATGCCAGCGCCCAACTCAATACCGATGCCACCCGCTTGATCAGTGCCCAGTTTGACGGTCGCATTGATCAGGTTCATGTCACTTCAGGCGATCTTGTGAAAGAAGGCGCTTCGCTGGTCACACTGGATACGCGGGACCTGATTCAGCAACGCAACGAACTCAGTGCCGAGATCAGCAAGAGCAGCACCGAGGTCAACAAATACCGTGCAGAAGGCCTCCTGGCCGATACAGAAATCGCACAAGCTCGGCTCGACCAAGCGCAAGCCAAAGCCGAGCGCATAGACACCTACCTGTCGCAGTCCAGTAGTCATGCTCCTTTTGAGGGGGTGATTGTTGAGGGTGAGAGAAAAGACTTGTTGGGTGCGCCTGTCAAAAAAGGGGATCGGATTTTCCGCATTGCCAAGGTCGAGGGGCTGTACATCACCCTGATGGTCTCGGAGAAGGAAATGCGCCACATTGCTCCCCAAGCGCAAGGCGAGGTGGCACTGCTCAGTCACCCAACGCACAACATTCGCATCCGGGTCAGCTCGGTGATCCCGGTCGCGCAGGTCAAGGGTCAAGAGGGTAATCAGTTCATGATCAAAGCAGAGTTGCTGGAAACCCCTCAGCCTTGGTGGCGCCCCGGAATGACCGGCCTCGCGCGCATTGATGTCGGTGAAAAAAACGTGGCATGGGTCCTGAGTCACCGCGTGGTGGACCGGCTTCGTTTGCTTCTGTGGTGGTGAGCCTGTGAATTTGAGATACAAAGCGCTCTACTGATATGGCAACCACCATTTTTAGCGACTCATGGTTTCGGGTATCGGGCCTGCGAGTGGCCCTGTTACCGAGCGTGGAGGTGGGCACTCAGCAGTTTCGCGGCCGCACTTGGTACGTATTGCAAGACCCTTACACCCAGCGATATTTTCGCGCCTCGGTGCAAGCGTGCCGCTTCATCCAGAGCCTGCAACCCAATAGAACCGTCGAGGAAGTCTGGGAGGACTTCGTCAACAACCACCCGCACGATGCGCCCAGCCGCGAAGAGGTCATCCAGTTACTCTCGCAACTGCACATGTCTAACTTGCTGTATTCACTTCAGCAATCAGACAACGAAGCGATCGTTAAACGCTATAAAGCGCAAAAAAACCAAGAGTTGATGGGGAAAATTTCCTCCTTCCTGTTTTTGCGTGTGCCCCTATTCAATCCCAATGCGCTATTGGACCGTATACGACCTCTAATCATGGCCCTGACAGGTTGGAGCGCTTTGTGGGTCTGGTGCATCACCCTGGTATGGGGTGCCTGGGCGGCTTTTGAAAATCGAGCAGCACTGATGGACCAAACTGAAGGGGTTTTGTCGATCAGTAATCTGCCCTGGCTTTACGTGTGTCTGGCAAGCCTAAAGATGTTTCACGAGGCAGGGCACGCCTTTGTCTGCAAACGCTTTGGCGGTGAGGTTCGTACTGTCGGGTTGATGTTTTTATTGTTCACCCCCCTGCCCTATGTCGATGCGTCAAGCAGCTCGGGCTTTGTCAACCACTGGCACCGAATTTATGCCACCTTTGCAGGCATGGCCGTTGAATTCTTTTTTGCCGCTGCCGGAGCCATTGTCTGGACCTACACGGCCCCTGGCTTGGTCCACAGTCTGGCTTTCAATGTGATGCTGATCGGCTCTGTCTCGAGTTTGCTGTTCAATGGCAACCCTTTGCTGCGCTTCGATGCTTATTACATGCTCAGCGATTACGCTCAAATTCCCAATCTGTATCAAAAATCTCAGCAGCAATGGAAGTACTTTGGAGATCGCTACTTGCTTGGCACGGTCTCAGCTCAAAGCAAAGCCACTGACCGCAAAGAGTGGGTCTGGCTCACGCTTTACGGATTGCTCAGCTTCATTTATCTGATGTTCATCACGATTGGTATTGCCCTGTTTTTAATGGACCAATGGCTACCCTTGGGCCTGTCGGTGCTGGCCATGACCCTTTACAGCCGCTTGGTGAGTCCGCTTTACCAGTTAATCAAACACATGCGCGGTCCAGCCACCCAAGGCAACCGGCAACAAGCCCTAACGATGGTTGGCAGCATGGGGCTGGTCTTGTTTGTGTTGCTGGCCGTTGTGCCGTTTCCAGTCACCATGCGGGCACAAGGCATCGTTAAAGCCAACAACGCCACAAACATTTATGCAAAAACTGCCGGTCAACTCGATGCGCTGTTGGTGCGCCACGGTGAGCGGGTTCAAACTGGCCAAGTTTTGGCACGGTTTTCAAATCTTGACCTCGCAGCAGAGCTGCGCTTAACCGAGTCTGCCCAGCTTGAAACACAGGCCCAAATCCGCCAAGCTTTGCACAAGGCCGGGCAAGACCTGTTTGCCTTGCAAGACAAAGCCGAAGCACTGGAGTTACGCCGCATCAACCTGCAAGAGCAACAAGAACAACTGCTTGTTCGCGCCAGCCAAAGCGGCGAATGGGTTGCCCCCGAATTGCATGAGCAACTCGGCACATGGGTTCAACGCGGGCAAGCGCTGGGTGAAGTGGTGGATGCCAGTAGCTTCCGCTTTGTGGCCGTGATGCCCCAAGAGCAAGCCGACATTATGTTTCAGAACAAGTTTCGCCATGCTGAGTTACGGCTGAACGGTCAGGTCGACACCACTCTGGCACTGCCCCAAGTGAACATCATTCCCTTTCAGAGTGATAAATTACCCTCCACCGCCTTGGGTTGGGTGGGCGGCGGCGACATCGCCGTTAACACGCAAGAGCCCAGCGGTGCTAAAACAGTTGAGAGCTTTTTTCTGTTGCAAAGTGAAATCCCAACCGAACATCGTCAGGGTTTGATGGTGTTGCACGGTTTATCAGGCACGCTCAGGCTGCAGGCTACAGCGCAACCTCTGACCAGCCAAGCCTACAGAGGACTGAAGCAATTGGTGCAAAAGCGGTATGCATTTTGAGGCCTAGGCCAAGCCAGATTCACCACTTCCGATGAACGCCCCCAACAACCCAAGCCAGAGTCATTGGTGCGCCCCCCGTAATGCAACCCTCACCCCTTGGTTCAGTCCGCAGGGTTGGTGGCATCTGGCCCGTCACCATACGGGTCATGGGTATCGCAGCTTATGGCAGGCAGTATGGGCCTTGCACCAAAACTTGCACGCAGATCCCGCGCTGGTACCTCATCCCTCCGCCGCCGATCTGGCCCAGGCGCGCCAAGCCATCGTCAAGTTACAGCTCAATGAACAAAGTCGCCGGCAGCGCCAAAGTGTCAAGCTCCTAGCCTTAAGGCAAGTGGCCCAATTGGCATGCCAGCACATGGGGCAACGCCCTTCATTTCCGCAATTATTGGCCTCCATTAGCATGAGCGAGGGCTACCTGATTCAATTGGCACCAGGCGAAGGCAAGACCCTGGCCGTGGCTATGGCCGCCGTGTTGCAGGCGTGGACAGGCAGGCCCCTGCACATCGTGACCGCCAATGACTATTTGGCCGCGCGTGATGCGGAGTTAATGCAACCACTCTATTTAGCCAGCGGGGTCACCGTGGGGGCCATTACCGACAACACGCCGCCACACGAACTCTCGGCTTGTTACCGCAACGGCATTGTTTACGCCACAGCCAAACAGTTTTTGGCTGATTTTTTGCGCGATGATTTATTACTCAATGGTGCCCGCGACCCTGTTCGCCGCCGCCTGTGGCACTTGAACAACCAACAGGCTGAAAAGCAGCCGGTCATGCTGGGCCTGCACGCCGTCATCATTGACGAGGCCGACGGCATCTTGATTGATGAAGCCACCACCCCGCTCATCATTGCCAGCCCCGAAAAAGACAAAGCCAACATGCTGCAAGCGATTCGACAAGCACGCGACCTGGTCGATAACTTGAAACTGAATGTTGACTACACCCTTTACGCCAAGGGAGGCGGGTCGGTTTACTTTACGGAAGTGGGCAAACAAAAAATTGAACACTTGGCACAGGGCTTCAGCAGCTACTGGCAGGTCCCCACCCGACGCGAGGAAATTTTTACGCTGGCCATCATGGCGCGCGAAGTGTTTCAACTGGACCGGCACTACATCATTCAAGAAGGCGCGGTGGTGATTGTGGACGAGAGCACCGGGCGCAGCATGCCCGGACGATCGTGGAGCCACGGAATTCACCAGTCAATCGAAGCGCGGGTCGGGGTCGAATTGACACCACTGACCAAGATCTCTGCGCGGATGACGTTCCAGGAGTTTTTTTGCCACTACCACCAGCTCAGCGGTGCAAGCGGAACCTTGCACGGACTCGACATGGAGTTGTGGAAAACATTTGGTCTGCACATTTTGCGATTGCCACCCCGTACAGAAAGCCAGCTCAGAGTCCTGCCCAAGCGCTGCTTTGTCACCCGGCAAGACAAATTCGAGGGGTTTGTTAAGCGTGTCGTGGATTTGAACCTGAAAGGCTTGCCCGTACTGGTGGGTACCCGCCGCATCCTGGACAGCGAAGAAATTGCCGACCGCCTGCGCGCTGAAGGCATGAGTTGCACCGTTCTCAATGCCAAAGAGCACAAATATGAAGCTCAAGTCATTGCAATGGCCGGTGAACCAGGTCGAATCACAGTGGCCACCAACATGGCCGGGCGGGGCACCGACATCAAGATTACGCCGGAAGTTGAAGCCGCAGGGGGACTGCAAGTGCTGATGTTCGAGGCCCATGAGTCACCACGCATTGACTGGCAATTGTTTGGCCGCTCAGGCCGACAAGGCGCGCAAGGCAGTGCACAAGCCTTTGTGTCCTTGCAAGAAGAACTTATCACCAAATTCACCCCAGCTTGGTTTAAACCTCTGGCCAAATTGCTGCCAGACCAACGCGTGCAAACCAAGATTGCACTCACGCAGTGGTTGGCCCAAAAAGCGGCCAGCAACCTGACCCGACGCCAACGCAGCCACCTCGCGTTTGTGCAAAAGCAGCTCAGAGAACAATTGGGATTTTCGAAGGGCTAATCAAGGTTAGAACTGAAAAAATGCGCATCAGCAAGGCTGCTGATGCGCAAGTTCAGGTCAGACGTGATTACTGGCCGGCACGAACCAGACGAATGTATTTGTTTGTTGCGGAACCAACTGCAATGGTGCCATCGAAAAAGTTCACGAACCAGAACTGCGAGGGATCATTGACATTCTTTGTTGCAGTGACATACGAAAACGACATGCTGTTTGGGAAAAACGTGGGGTCAATTCGAGAGCTCGTACTGCACCGATCCACCAAAGATGCGAGCTCTTTGACCGATGGAAGACGCCAATCGCTGAAGCCCGCGCCTAAAGTGGCAGGATTTTCATTGACATTTTTTAACCAATTAAAAATGTAAGTTGCTGCCTCGGATCTCCTTGTATCAAATGGCACGGTGCTGGTCAAATTACATTGAGCACCTTCACTGCCTTCTGTGCACTGCTTCCACATCAAGCCAGATTTAGAGTCGTAAACGGTGCTGTCAGGCGTACCCGTTGAATTGCGTGAAACAATAAAGCGGTCCGCACTATCACCGCAGGTCGAAGCCGTCTTCACACCACTGACCAATCGAACAAACGCCGTAGAGGCTGTCTTGGCCGACAACGTAACTGAGCCCCCCTGACCAGGAGATACAACCCAGGCATTGTCTGTTGCCGTGGCCATAGTTTCACTGGTCCAAAATTCACCGGTCATCCAATCCCCAGACAAAAGAGAATTAAGTGCATCTGCATTAATTGGATTATTGACAGGCACACTGAAATTCATCAGGGAAAGGAGTTCGTTACTCGTGGGAACGCGCCAGTCTGTTTTCCCACATAAAAAAGAGCTGTTGGCGTTATCCACCAAAGCATCCACCCCAGAATAGACAATTCCAGTGATGGGCCAATTTTTTTGCCAAGTCAAACCAGTGACCTTGTCTTGAATGCAGGCACCGCTGTTGACCGATGCGAATGAAAAACCCAACGCACCATCACCATTGTCTTTGGTCAAGGTATTGACATCGCGCCCAAACGCCGACAAGCCACCCAGCAAAGAGCTTGCACCCGTGCTGTTAAGGCCTCCCGCGTCGTCGTTGATGATCGTCCCTTTCAACGATCTCACCTGGCCACCCAAAACGCTCCAGTCCACATAAAGAATTTCATTGGGCTCAAACGTTGAGTCCTGACAAACCTTGACTGTTATTTGACCGGAGCTTGAACC
>JACCDS010027745.1_pt1 | contig 10600 bp, 9 predicted proteins | sample 7446441 | NCBI WGS metagenome assembly JACCDS01 (sample SAMN15323445, study PRJNA562643) | freshwater metagenome | isolation source: river surface water | place: USA:Blue River Watershed | collected 2017-08-17 | reverse complement strand
TGCCCGGTGATCTGCTTTATGGACTGCATCATGATTACTTTTTGGTGAAGCTCAATCTCGAAAACGACCCCTCGCATCCGAAGGAAACCATTGAATTCATCTACGCCAACATCGCCCAAAAACTTGGCATTGACATGATGCCTTGCGAACTTTGGGAAGGTCAGCACTTCGCCACGCATCGCTTTGACCGACAAAACAACCAAAAACAGCATGTACTAACGGCATCCGGATTAACAGGCTGGGACTATCAAAATCCAGAGGATAGTAGTTATGAGAATCTGTTCAAGTTGGCGATGGCCCTAAAAATACCGCTCAACGAACTGCAACAGCTTTTCAGGCGGATGGTTTTTAACGTGGTGTTTAACAACATCGATGACCATTTGAAAAACCACAGTTTTACTTATCATCCCGAAACGGACCAATGGCATCTGTCGCCGGCCTATGACCTAACCTACGCCCTCAATCCAAAGTTGAAGTTTCACAAGGTGAGTCGGGCCCTTTCCATCGGCGGAAAACGAGAGCAAATCTCACGAAAAGAACTATTAAAAATTGCGGACACATTTAGCATCGAACAGGCAGAACAGACCATCCAAGAAATTCTAGAATCACGATCGCTATGGTCGGATTTGGCCTACCAGAACCATTTGTCACCAACACTGATCAGCACGATACAGCAGCAGATGGTCAACATCTAAAGTGGGAATCCCCGAACTCAGATATTCTTCAACACATCTACAGTACGCTGAATCATTTCAGGAGTAACTCCCAAATGGGTAACCATCCTGATGTGCGTGGGCGACATGGCCGAAACGCGGATGTTTTGCGAATTGAGGGCCGAAATGATCTCTGGAGCGGTTTTGAGACTTGAACTAGAACCGCTGGCCGAATTCCCATTTCCCAAAACCTCAAAAATCACAATATTGGTTTCCACTGGGAAGATTTCGCCCACCCAATTACAGTCCGCCAAAGCCGATGCCAATTGCTTCGCATGTGCATGATCTTCCGCCAAACGGTTGATGTTGTTTTCCATCGCAAAGAGTCCAGCCGCAGCCAGATACCCCGCCTGTCGCATCCCGCCGCCCATCACTTTCCTCACCCTGCGCGCCTGTTTGATAAAAGCCGCACCGCCCAGAAGCACACTCCCAACTGGCGCTCCCAAACCTTTGCTCAAACACAGCGATATACTGTGAAACATCTTTCCATACTCCTTGGGATTTTCTTGGTTCGCCACGATGGCGTTCATCAGTCTCGCCCCATCCAGGTGAAGTCCAAGTCCATGCGCATCGCAAAGTGAGCGAATTTTTGCGATTTCCGCCAAATCATAGCAGCTCCCACCCCCGCGATTGCAGGTATTTTCCAAACTCACCAAACGCGTTCTTGCCCTGTGCACATCGTCTGGATTGATCAATGGCAAAATCTGATCGGCCGATATCTGTCCGAAAGACCCCTGCACCAACCGCACTTGCGCCCCTGAATTCTTGGCGATACCACCGCCTTCATAGAAGTACACGTGAGAGCCCGCCTCGCAGATCACTTCATCGCCAGGTTGGGTATGCACCTGAATGGCGATTTGGTTTGTCATGGTGCCGGAAGGACAAAATAATCCCGCTTCCATCCCGAAAAAATCGGCCACACTGCGTTCCAAAGCATTTACGGTAACGTCTTCCCCGAACACATCATCCCCCACTTGGGCCGCAAACATGGCCTGCAACATGGCTTCAGAGGGCTGGGTAAAGGTATCGGAACGAAGTTCTACGGGTGTGGGATTTTGACTCATGATGGGGTAAAATTACAAAATTGACGTCCATCTATTCTCTGACAAATCGAAAAATCGTTTCCGACTCAGGCGAAATAGACGGACTCATCGGTTTCAGCGCTATTTGATATACCCCAGCTGTCAATTGACTTACATCAATATATGGCTGACCTTGGAGCGACCCGCACTGAAGTATCCTACCGTTCATTTCTGAAATAATATAGGAAGTAAATGCGTCCATTCCTTTAACAAACAACTTATCCGATGCGGGATTTGGGTATGGCACTTCAACGTTGTCTTTCGGCACATCATTCAACGAGGCCGTGATTTCCTTTTGAAAAACCCGAACGTAGTCGATTTCCATTCTCGATGAATCGAACTTTGCATCCACTTGGGATAACACAGCGATGTTTAGCAGGATGTATTGATCCTTTGAAAACGGCCAATTTTCGGATGTTCTCACTTCGGGACCGTAGCTATGAATCTCTTTATCGTCCACAAGAAACCATATTTTCACGGGCGACCAAACCATGGAATACACATGATAATTGTTGTATGGATCAGTCAGCGAAATACCGCCAGTTTCAACACCCCCATAACGCGCCTTGGTATGCACCGCCGATGACACATAGCGCGGATTATGCCCCCAACTCTCCATAATATCCAACTCCCCACACGCAGGCCAACCCACCGTAGAAGCGTTTTTACCCCAATAGTTCCCGGTCTCACCAACATTGGTGCCCAGGGTCCAAATCGCTGGCCAAACACCACTCCCCGATGGCAACTTCGCCCGCACATCAACCCTTCCGTATGTAAATGCAAACTTTGAATTCAGGCGGGCAGATGTATACTCTTTGGTGCTATTTTCATAGCTATATCTTTCTTTTTTCAGTACGATTTTCATGCTACCGTTACTCACATTGGAATTATCCAGCTTATCTGTATAGTGCTGAATTTCATTGTTAAACCATCCGCCATTGTTGGGTGGAATCACTTGATGATGCCATTTCTGAGCATTGGGCTTACCCGTATAATCAAACTCATCAGACCACACCAATTTATCATACACCGGCATGGTTACCGATGGTGTTGGCGGGAATTTCGATTCAACAGCTTTGAGGTCATCAACATAATAATTCCCCGATTTCAACTGGTCTGGCTCAAAGAAAATGGTCAAGCGCATGTAACGACCTTTGGCCGAGACAACCTGGTTTGTACCTAGCACCTTTGCTTTAGAAAAATCAAATGAATCGTGATGCCAATTGGTATTTTTAAAGGTTTTCTGTACGTACACATCCGGATCACCCGAGGTGTTTTTTTCTAGTTTGATTTGAAAGCCAAACGAATCACCTTCGGGATGGTAAACAGAAAAAAAGATTTTCTTGGCCGAATCCAGTTGAATTCCATTTTTCAAATCAATGAATACGCCTTCAAAAATATCTCCGCCATTGTTGGTGATGCGCCCTACGTTGTTATTGATTCTGAGGGGATCTTTCACCATCGTAAATTGAGCACCCGCGAAAGCACTGAAATTGTGCACAGAACTCTCAAAATCTATGGGAAGAATTTGTGCTACCGAATTACCAGGTAAAAAAAATGCAAGGGCAAGCAATATGAAAATGCGCATGTCATTCAAATTTAGGTGAAAGCCGCTGGAATAAAATCAAAAACCCATTTACTTCGCTGATCAATCAGCATCTTAAACGAATCAAATCAAAAAACATCAATCTGGTATCAAGGAAAACTGCGTCTTCTTCCTTGGGCTCAGTCAAGTCCACAGCATCTTTAATTACTGTATTTCTCGTATACTTTAACTCTGCAGTTTTATCAGGAATTAAAAAATCAAATCCACATTTCTGATAATATCTAATTGGCCTTTCTTCATTGTAGGCATCCACAACTACAAATCTGCAACCGGTCTTATTTCCAGAGTCAATGAACCAAGCTTTAATAAAATCCATGAGTTCAGCACCTACATTGAGACCTTGGAAATTCTTACTTACGCCCAATCGCCCAATAATAACGGCGGGATAACTATTCTTTTGTTTTAAGCGTGCTACATTCTTATTAACCCTTTTTTTACGTGCATTTGGTAAATGACTCATTTTGATGCTATCATTTGATAGGGTAAAAGCACAAACAATGATGGCAGGATTGGATGATAACGTAAAACAATACGACTTACCCAAAAGATCGCGTGAGTATGCAGCACTCGCATTTAGGAAAAAATCATTTAAATCATCCTTTCCACAATCAAATTCTTCACAAGCTGAAAGTAATTTGATTGTCAGCTGCTTGAATTCACAATGATCTTCAAGAAATCTCAAATTGCTACAATTTTGATTTGGATAAAATTCGCTTCACTGCCTCATTTTGCCTTCTAAAGTCAATGGAATTTCTATTGTCCTTGAGGTTTTTATCCGCCTTCTCCAGAAATTTTTCTGCCTCTTTACCCCGTAAAGTGGGAATATCTTTAATTACAATTGCCATGATTGTAGACTCTAATTTATTAATTAAACGAAATTACAATCTGAAATCGGGAATGCCAATCATCGTTATTCAATTAAACGTTTATTTATCCTTGACCCACGAAATCACCAATTTTGATATGAATCCGGTGAGTATAATCACCAATTTCGATATGTTTTTGGTGATTTCAACATAATTGTTTGAACCATGTTTGAACCGAAAAAAAAAACAGCAAGGCCCCAGATTGCTCTGAGGCCTTGATTTTACTTGGTCGGGATGGCGAGATTACCTACGGTCATCTCGTTGTGGGGTGGCCTCAACGCAAAGCCATTTCCGCTGCGCGGAAAACGGGCTTTTTTGTTCGAACCGCCTTTCAACCTCTGGTTGACTTCAGCTCAAACAAAAAAGCCCTAGACTTCGTCTAAGGCTTTTTTGTTGGTCGGGATGGCGAGATTCGAACTCACGACCCCTTGCACCCCATGCAAGTGCGCTACCGGGCTGCGCTACATCCCGATTTGGTTGTTTGATTTTGGCCGAAACCTAATCTCCCGGTGGTAATGCACATGGGAACGGGTCACCCTTAATGGGACTGCAAAGATAATAAATTTATTACGCTCCCGCAAACCAATTCAAAAACCCAAACACCCCCGCCATACCCCTTCACCCACAAAGAAATTAAAAAATATCGCCCCCAATTCACCGCCCAAATTGATTACCTAATCTCCATTTTGTATCATTGTTATTCGGTTAAAAAACTGCACCCAAACAAAATAAACACCTTGCTAAATCGCCACCCACATATCGCTCAGATACTCTTCACCGCAGCAATAGCATTGCTCACTTCTACAAATAGCATCGCCCAAAAACTCACCCAAACACAAACCACAACCATCCGTAACACCATCACCCGCTACCTGGGCAAAGAAGCCAACTTGCGCGTATTGGAAAACGGAAAAGCCGCCTTCCTCCCCATCGGAAAGGATACTTTTTATAACATTCACGGACTTCGCTACGTATTTCAACTCAAAGGAGATTCAGCCATACGCCTCGATAAAAGCGTTTACCACGGCAGCAATTTCTATCGCTATCTTTTTCAGTACGATGGCAAAATGATGTCTTTGGGCGGTTATGGTCAGTTCGTCACCAACAGAAACCTCGAGGCCTTCAACCCAGAATCCCACGAATGGTACCTCATCCAAACCAAAGGAGATATCCCACCTTCAATCAAAGGGAGCGGACTCCGATTTGGAGACTATGTTTATGTCCTCAACAATTGTATCGATGGCAACAGCGTAAGAGAAACCCAAGTCGACGATCATTTCTATCGATTGGATTTGAAAACCATGACATGGACCGCGTACAGAGAATTCAGAGAAGAACATTTGCTTACAGACCCCCACGATTTCTTCTATCTCCAAGACTATGTGATTGCGAAAGGACTCAATTACAGCTTCGTATACAACCTCAAAACACAAGAGTTTATATATCATAACAACGATGCTTTGGGATTAAAGCAATTCAATGGCTACAACACCAATATAAACAAAAACTCCCTCAAAATTTGGGTTTTAGACTCCGCACAAACCGTGGTAAAAGACCCCCAGCGCGACCTCGATGCCTTGTGGAAAGAGCACCAACACCTCGCGAAACCCCTCATCCTCAACCCCAGTTGGCTGCAACAATACCCCATCGAAACATTGGTGTTCACCTCCCTCGCCATTTGCATGAGCATTTTGGGACTATGGCTCCTGAAGAGAAAAAAATGGCAACACAACGGATCAACCCAACACCCCCTTGTGACAAAAATCCTCGATAGCACCCAAGAATCGTTTACCCAAGAAGAACTTGACCAACTCCTCGGCATCGCCCACATGGAAGGGGAAAGTAAAAAAACGAAACGACATCGTTTGCTCACCGTCATCGACGCACAATATCCCGGTTTGATAGAGCGACACAAAGACAGCGCCGATAAGCGACGTTTTCTATATTTCGTTCATCGAAACGAGGAATAATTGACCCAAATCAACAGTTTGAAATCGGTTACAAGGCATCTGTAACCAATCTTCGTTGCCTCCGAATCGAAATTCGTTGCCGAGTTTCTTTTCCAACATGCACACCTCCAACTGGGCATACATCCTTTTGATTTCATTGAATTTGGTTCGATGGCTTTCGTTGGCTGCCATCTTTTTCGCATTTGTGCAACTCATTCGCGGCAAACTCAAATTACAATTCATTGCACTTTGGTTGTGGGTATTGATCCCTGCGGTCGCCATCACCATCAGCACAAACATCGAATCGAAAAGTAAAGCATCCTTACTCAAGGAACGACTGTCGCAATCGTGGTCATGGACCCTCAATGATTCATTGCATACCTTAACGCTCAATACACAACAGCAAACCTATTTGCATTCGGTTCAACCCACAAATACAACCACGCAAAACACCAAAACTGGCAATCCCTCGGCCATTTCTGGAATATTATCACCCTTCAAGCAGCAAGTGGAAACGGATAGCCAGGAAATCTACTATGCCGTTTACCTGTTCGATTTTCCAAAAGCCGGCCAAACCACCATGATATCGATCTGCGGACTGGACTCCCCCAAAATCCATGTGGGAGAAAATGCCATCCTAGAACTCCGATAACACCAAATTCCCCGTTCAACAAACTGGGGTTCATCACGAAAAAAGAATAATTTCGTCCCATGTTACACCCATGGGTTGAATCCGTTCGCATCGCCTTTCAACAAGCCGAAAACCCCAAAAACGCCGCAGGCATGTCGGCCTACATGAAAAACCATTTCCCGTTTCATGGCATCACATCGCAGCATCGCGCCGAACTACTGAAAGACCTGCTGAGCAAACCCCATTTACCCAAGCACGCCGACCTAAAACCCATCTGCGAACAACTGTGGCAATTGCCCGAACGAGAATACACTTACGCGGCCCTATCGCTGTTGGCCAAATGCAACAAAGAACTACAACCCAGCGATTACCCGTGGCTCATTGAACTCATCACCCAAAGGGCTTGGTGGGATTCTGTTGACACCCTGGCGGGAAGCGTGCTCAGCGGTCTGGTAAATCGATACCCCACCACGCTCTGGCCCATTTTCGAACCACTGATCCAATCGCAGAATTTTTGGCTCAACCGCACCGCCATCATCGTACAGCTCAAATCTAGAAACAACACCGATGTGGAATTTCTCAGCACCGCCATCCTGCCCCACATGCAAAACAAAGAGTTTTTCTTGCGCAAAGCCATTGGCTGGTCGCTCCGTCAATACGCCCGATACAACCCCCAATGGGTGATTGACTTTGTGCAGCAGTACCAAGATCAACTCAGTGGTTTATCGAAAAGAGAAGCACTGAAACGTTTGCAATAGAATGAGATAAAGAAAACATTTTCTGCAAAATCAGGCCATCTCGCTGTAATTTTGTTGTATGGATTCGAACGAGCAACCCAACCCAGCGCAACTGCTCCACAACAAAGCCAAAGCAGCATTGGCATTGGGTGAAATTTACGAAGCCAACATCCTCATCAGAAAAGCCCTTGATTTGGATGCAAACGACGCCAACATCGCCTTGGCGCAGCAAATCAAAACCGTTATCGGTGAGAAATCTTTGGCCAAAGCCCAGCAACTGTTCGAAAAATCACGCTACCCAGAAGCCCTAGAAGAAGCACAAAAAGCCATTCATTGGATGCAACACGCCCCGGAAGCGGAAAACATCGTCCAGCAAATTGAGGCCATTCAACACAAAAAACGCCGCAAAGGCAAAACATGGGTGTGGGTATTGGCCTTGCTATTCATGGGTGCATTGGGCGCGATGGCCGTTTACTATGGCAAATTCTCTGAGGAAAGAAACGCCTGGTCTCAAACCATCCAAGACGGAAGCATCAGCGCGTACCAAGCATTCATACAAAAGTTTCCGAAAGGACAGTTTACGGATGAGGCCCGTGAAACCATCAAAGAGCTCTATCAAAAAGACGAAGATTTGTGGCAATCGGCCATACACCCGCCAGACAAATCCAACCTTGGCAGATATCTCTTGGCCATGGAAAACATCGGCGGAACCCACATTGAAGATGCCAAATGGCTGATCGATTCGTTGGATTTCGACATCGCCGTGAAGGAAAACAACCCCATAGCTTTGGAGAATTACGTCAAAAACCACCCCCAAGGCACCTATGTGGCATCGGCCAGAAAACTCATGGCAACCCTGGTCACCGAAGACGATAAGCAGCAAATCATCGCCCAGCTCACTGCGTTTTACAACGATTATGCCAATGGAAATCACCGCAATTTGATGCAATATTTCTTAGAGGTTACGCCGCGATTCATGGACAAGAAAATGATCGACCAAACCGATCTTTTGGCGCTATTCACAGAAAGTCAAGCCGATGTTGAATCCGAAGAAATCCACATCGACACCACCAATTTCGCGATCACAAAAGACACAGCCGGGGTGTTTACCTGTAAGTTTCTAGTTGATTCTCAGCGCAAAGTGAAGAAAACCATTGAAGTATCCAAAAAACGGGGCCGGAGAACCGTCACCAAAACCGAAACCCAGTGGATGCAATATTATGCCAACCAAGCCGTGGAAGCTCGCTTGAACTCAGAGCTCAAAATCATCCATTATACGGTGCGATTGATAGGTTCACGAAAAGAAATCCTCGAAGATCAATAAAATCAAGGCTCTTTGCGGAACAGCGTGACAGTGCCGTTCAACATCTTGATGGGGCCCGATCCCAACGCGTATTTCAAGGAATATACATAGGTGCCTGATGGCAACTTGGGGCCTTTATTGTCTACCCGCCCATTCCACGAAACAGCGGCATCTTTGCTCTGAAACACCTTCTCCCCCCAACGATTGTAGATTTGAATATCAAACGCCGAACAACCTACACAAGGCACACGAAATTCATCGTTAAACCCATCGCCAGGCTCAGAAGGCGTAAATACGTTGGCAATTTCAATGAGTGAATCGGGCTTTACCACCGGGGGCGGCACCACAAATGATTTACAAACGGTATCGGCACATCCCGCGCCATCTGCCACTTCCAAACACACCCAATGCGTTCCGGGCGGATATTTCCTGCAAATGGGATTGCTCGATGTGAGAGAATCTGGCTTCAATGCACCCCGAGGCACCGTAGACGTGATGTCGTTCTTCTGCTGAAACCCCCATCGCCATTGACTTCCGCCGCCATCTTTACGGGTAAAGCAAACCAATGGTGACGTGGCAAGATCGATGGAGAAATCGGCCAAAGGCGCCCCTTGTATGGCCACAACCACAGAGTCTTTTTTGGCCAAGGAGCAACTCCCCCAAGCGTTCAAATACACTTTCACGTAAGTTATTTTGCCGGGGGTGGATGATTTGGGCAACAATTGCACCTGGGTGTTCAACGCCGTGGGATTGGTCACTTTTGCCAATGAAGTATCGGCCAATGTCCATCGAAAACAAGGCGTACCCGTTACCGTTCCTGTCACGCTAAAAAACGTTGCCCCGCACAAATTCAATACCGGGGTGCTGGCCTTCACCACAATCTTGGGCACCGGGATTCTGCATCCATAGTTGGTATAAGAAGGCTGCCCAGAAAAGGCAAAATCCACCACTGCGCCATCTTCGGCACCCACCGATAAATTCTGTTTGCGCAGCGCACTTCGCTCATATTCAACCGTGTCGCCACAGCCCCCATAATTCAAAATCAACTCACGGGTTCCCGCCGTGCCACTGTGGTTCACAAAATGTCCTGCCGTATTTCCCTGCTTCTGCAACAGCACGTACAAAGTATCCTGTAAATCCGAAAAATCATGCGCCGATGGGTTGAAAGATTCAGAGGTAATGATCAATACTCGAGCGCGAGCCGGCAGTTTCCCATTGCCATTCACCGCCACCAAATAGCCACACTGTCCGGCCGATTTAATGCTTTGATTGAGCTGTTTGATTTTGTTCGATGTGTTTGTGGTATACGTAGCGAAGCCCAAAAACGGATTCTGCGCATTCAAGCCCCAATTCACCCTACCGGATATATATTTGGGCACTGAAATCCCGGAGACATTGACATCCATCGGACCAACATCGAGACGAATCATTTCATTTTGGCCTTCGTTGTTGCCGTCGCAAGCATCTACAAGAATACTTACGATTTCGAAGCATTTGGTTGGTATTTTTCGGGGCGATGTGGTTCCAGAACAGGGTTGTGCAATCAATGAAAATGACATTGCGAATCCCAACAAAAGCAGCATGCATTTGACCATTGGCGAGGGTGTATGAGGGGCGCTTAATTTCACAAATCCAAGGAATTACAAAGATACCGAAAAAAATTGAGGGGCGCCTTGGGCGCCCCTCAATCATCACTCCATATAACTTTAAATG
>JACCDS010552252.1_pt1 | contig 10602 bp, 12 predicted proteins | sample 7446441 | NCBI WGS metagenome assembly JACCDS01 (sample SAMN15323445, study PRJNA562643) | freshwater metagenome | isolation source: river surface water | place: USA:Blue River Watershed | collected 2017-08-17 | reverse complement strand
GGTTTCACTGGAGGTCTATTACCATCCTTCGCATCATTGGAACGTAGACCGGATGATGCAGTCGATGCAGGATTCGCTGGATTATTTCAATAATGCGTTTTCGCCTTATCAGCATCAGCAGATGCGTATTATTGAGTTCCCGGGTTATCGCAGTTTTGCCCAGTCCTTTGCCAATACGGTGCCTTATTCAGAAGGTATTGGTTTTATCAACGACTTACGTAATGAAGACAGCATCGACATGCCGTATTACGTCACAGCACATGAGATGGCACATCAATGGTGGGGCCATCAGGTTGGTACGGCCAATGTGCAGGGCAGTGCGGTGATCCCGGAAACGCTGGCGCAATACAGCGCGCTCAGAGTGATGGAAAACAAATATGGTCAGGCCAAATTACGCCAGTTCTTAAAATATGAGCTGGACCGGTATTTACGTGGCCGCACCGACGAGAAAGTGGCGGAAGAACCGCTGCTGCGCGCCGAAGGCCAGGGTTATATCCATTACCGCAAAGGTTCTATTGTGATGATGGCGATTAAAGACCGCATTGGTGTTGAACGGCTCGATGCCAACTTAAAGGCGTTTTTACAGGAATTCCAGTACAAACAGAACCCTTACCCAACGACGCTCGACTTGCTGCGCCACTTAACGGCCGGCGTCAGCGACGAAGATAAAGCCTTTATCGAACAGCAGTTTATGCAAATCACTTTGTACGACTTGCGCCTGCTGGACGTACAGAAAACCACATTGCCGGACGGTCAGTTGCAACTGGATTTAACCATTCAGGCGGCGCGTCTGACTGCAGACGGTAAAGGTGCGGAAACCGAACAGCCGCTGGACGAGGACATCGATATTGGTGCGTTCAGCGCAGATCCGGATAAATTTTCTGCCGACAACCAGCTGTTGTATTTACAAAAACACCGGCTGAAATCTGGCAAGCAGCAACTGCGGGTTGTCGTGCCCAAAGGCACCACCTACATTGGTGTTGACCCGCTGATTAAGCTGATTGACCGCGATGCGGCGGATAATATCCGTAAGCTTTAACTGCTTGTCAGGACAAGAAAAACCCGCCAGCCGGCGGGTTTCTTTTTGGCTCGGACAGTGTCTGCTACAAAGCCGTTTGTTCTGATGCGACGGCTTAAAAGCGTCGTGTTCAGCCGGTGTTGCTGTGGGCTTATTTGCTGGTTTTGCTGGCCTGTTGCCGGGCTTCCAGTTCTTGCCAGGCGGTGGTGCCCCACAGCGGTACTGTGGTCAGCGAGTGTTTGTCGCTGCCGGCACTTTCTTTGGTGGAATACGACAGATAAATCAGCGTTCTGTTGTCGGCATCAAAAATCCGTCTGATTTTCAGATGCTTAAATAAAATGCTTTTCGAGGCGCTGAAAATCACTTCGCCGGACTTGGATTTGTCGATTTTATCCAGCATGGCGGCAGTGATTTCACCGGTCTGACGGCAGGCAATGGACATATCGGAAGGGTCAGCCAAAGACAAATCGGCCTGAACATGGCTGATATGGCAGGTCACGCCCGGAATAGCCGGGTCATTAAACGTCTGAATTTTAATGTCTTTGGTCGTGAAAAGACCAAGGCTGACATCGCCGACTTCTTTTGGTGAACAAGCGGTGAGGCCGAGCAGGAGCGCAGATAAAGTCAGTGATTTGATGCGGAACATATTTTCTCCTTGTCGCCGGCGGATGGCCGGGACTTACCATTTAGCATAATGATCTTCGGCCAGGCCCAGACAATGCGCCAACACCAGCTCGCGACCGTCACTGAGCCGGATAGTACCACTGAAGTAGCCACAATACTGGCGGAAATTACTGGCCAACAGGCCAAGCCCAAGTTTTTCTTTGCGACAAAAACCGGGTTCAAACTGCAAATCCACTTCGCCACACAAAGTGCTGATGTGCCAGCGTTCGTTCTGGCCGCGGTTGAACTCAAAAGTGACCGGGCTCAGGTGCTGTCGCTGTCCCTGATACCACAGCGCGTTTTCGCAAAGACCGGTTTCGTTGACACCGGCCGCCAGGTTTAAACCTAGCGGCTGGCCATCAAGCAGGGTATTGATGGACGCCCAACGCCAGCTGGTTTCACGGCGCATAAAGCCTGCGGAAAAATCCAGACCGGCGCGGGCTTTACTGAGATCAAGCATAGTGCGGCCAATCTGCAAAGTTCCGGAGACCGGCAAGCCATTGTTTTTCATCGTATAGGTCCAACCGGCGTAGCCTGTTGGCGCACAAAGCGCCATAGCGGGCTGGGCGTTCTGGGCGATTTGCAGTTCGGCGCGCAGATTGGGGGCCGACAGACTCAGCACCCAGTGTGCCGGGCTGCAGTCGATATGCCAGCGTGGTTTGCCTTTTTTGTGGCCGATGCAGGCCCGTCCTTCACTGGACGATTGGCTGACCTGACTGCGAAAGCTCAAAGGCCTCAGCATGCCAAATTCTTTCACCGGCTCGCCAGCGCGCCACAAGTAAGCAAAGCCGGTTGCGGCAAAACGGATATCTGCGATCGCTACCGCCAATAACCAGTCTTCACCGCTGATGACCAGAAACTGAAACTGCTTATAAGCAAAATATTGCCGCAGCCGGCCAACCGGTTTATCCATCTCCGAACTGAGGACAAACGCTGGCAAGTTTAGCGCCGGCACGGCTTTGTCAAACAAGCCATAGTGAACGCGGCCGTCATCGGCGATAAGCGTTCGCGGGGCAGGGGTCAGCAAAGGGCTGTAGGACATAGAGAACTTAGTGAAAACATGGAACTGGCTGATGTTATAGCAGTTTTTTCCCGATGGGAAAATGGCACCGCAAAATTCGGGCTGACCGTGCACAGCGTCGGGGCTGCGGGTATTGAAATCGACACAAAAAAGGCTGCCGATGCAGCCTTGTGTGAGTTTGTGCAGCGGGCAATCTGCGTTGTTAACGCCGTTGCCTTGGTTGCCTCTTAGTGGTCGTGGCCGCTGTGGCCGTCCATGCCATGGGCATGGCCATGCGCCAGTTCATCAGCCGTGGCGTCGCGTACCAGCAGAATTTCGACTTCAAAGCTCAAATCAATACCAGACAGTGGGTGATTGCCGTCGACAACCACTTCATCTTCAGTCACATCCAGCACGATGACGGACTGCTCGCGGCCATCCGGGTCGGCCGCCCGAAAACGCATGCCGACTTCGACGTCCATGCCTTCAAACAGCGCACGCGGCACCGCCTGTGTCAGTTCTTCATGACGCTCGCCGTAAGCATCGGCTGCGGCGATATCGACGCTGAATTTCTCGCCGGCTTGTTTGCCAAGCAACGCTTGCTCCAGCCCGCTAATCAGCGAACCGCTGCCGTGGATAAACACCAGAGGCTCACCACCAAAAGAGCTGTCCAGCTCGTTGCCGTTTGCATCGCTGACGCTGTAGTGCATGGCGACGACTTTGTTTTGTTGAATTGTCATGGAAACCTCAGTTGGTTAGCTCATAGGGTAAAGGTTGTAATTGTAAGCGGATCTCAGGGTCTGCTGCCAGCCGGAACTGGTTTTCTGCGTGAATGTCATTGGGCAGCACGGCCAACAGCTGCAGTTGACCCTGAATATTGACGGCATTGACCACCACGCCGCTGCGTCGCCAGTTCTCCCCCAGTTGCAGTTCAATATCGCTGCCGGCAACCGGAGTCTGATCTGTCTTGGCGCTGAGCAGATACATGGCCCTTTTATTGATGCCACGATATTTGGTGCGGGCCACCATTTCCTGGCCCATGTAGCAGCCTTTGCTAAAGCTGATAGCGTCCAGTGCCTGCAGGTTCAGTTGTTGTGGGATATATTGATTAATCAGCGGCTGCTCCAGATAGGGGATGCCATGCGCAATATGTTGGGCCAGCCAGCGGGTTGGGGCTGCCAGCCTGGCTTGCTGTTGTTGCCAAAGCTGCTGTGCCGCCGGGATGCCCAGCACCAGCAGAAAATGGTCTGCGGCGAGTGCCAGCAGATAGCCACCCTCGACACTGGCCTGGTCGCCAGGCGACAGCTGCGGATAACCCAGTTCGCTGAGCAAACGGGCACTGTCTTCGCCGCCTATCCCAAAAACAGCATAGTCCTGCTGGGCTTCTGTGAAGCTGACCTTGGAAAAGACGCCATACTTTTTCAACTGCGCCAGCGATGCCTGTAACTCGTCGCGAAAGGCCAGCCATAACAGATCTTCGCCGGCCTGCAGCAAATGGAAAGTTCCCCACATTTTGCCTTTGGCGTCGCATTGCGCGCCGCGTAAAAAACGCTCAGAAGTCAGAGTGGCGACATCACAGGTCAACTGGCCTTGCAGGAATTTTTGCTGATCCGGTCCGCTGATTTTCAGTACATGAAAAGACGGCAGCGGGCTGATAAAAGCGGACGATAACTCGTTTGACAGCTGAGCCAATTGCTCAGCACTGATCCAGAAACTTTGCATGACAGCGCGTGACCCCAGAAAACAACACAGACTTTGTGGCAGATCATTGGGCGCAGCGGCCAAAAGCACAACCCCTGGCTGGTTTTTTTGTTAGAATTTGGCGCTAAAGGCCTGCCACTGGCACGGGCTGTCTGTACGAACAATCACAGGAATTTTATGACTGAACTGATGAACAAACCCCGTCTGCGCTGGGCCTGCCGGCGCGGCATGTTAGAGCTCGATGTGTTATTGGCCCCTTTTGTCGAGCAGGGCTACGATGCGCTGACTGAGTCGGAAAAGCATATTTTTGAGCGGCTGCTGGCGTGCGATGACCCTGATTTGTTCGCCTGGTTTATGGGCCATGCAGAGTCTAAAGATCCGCAGTTGCAGGCGTTAGTGCGGGTGATCCTGAACCGGGTACGGGTGTAACCTGATGCGCCGCGCCTTGCGATTGCGTCCCTCACGCTGGCCGGCAAGGCTGAATGTTTTGATGTTGTTGGTTGCACTTTGCTGTGCCTGGCTACTGGCTGAAGCGCCCTGGTGGATGGTCCTGCTATGGTCGCCGTTGTTTTATTTGCTGGCGCTGCCGGTTCCCGCGTGGCAAGGCAGTCTCGATATGCAGGGCCGGCTTTGGCTGAGGCAACAGGGACAGCCGGCAACCGAAGTGCAGCTGTTGGCGCACAGCCGGGTCAGCTGGCTGGGGTTTTGGTTGTGTTGGTCAGACAGCCAAGGGCGACATCAGCAGCGTTGGCTGTTCAGTGACGCTTTGCCTGACGAAGATAAAAGAATGGTGGCCCGCATGATCCGTCAGCTGCGCTGGCAGCAGCAACACCCGCTGTAAGCAGCTGTTTTCCTTTTCTCTTTGCATTGCTATGCTCAAAACGACATCTTGTTGTAAGGAAGAACTGATGACTTTAGTCGAATTTGCCGGTTATGTGCCGGCGGTTATTTTTCCGGTCGCCACCTTGATGCAGTTATTCCATTTGCTGCGCACTAAGGAGTCGGCCGGTGTTCCGGCGTTGACCTGGGCGGCTTTTGCGCTTGGTAATCTCTGTTTGTACATCTACGCAGAAAAGTATTTTGAGTTGCAGTCCATCATCGGCCAGCTGGCGACGGCTGCGTTGCAGATTTATGTCGTCGTGCTGATTTTGCGCTATCGCAAGAAAACGCCGGCCTGAGCCGGCGCTCTGCCAGCTTAACTTTTGGCTGACGATTTTTCAGGGGTCAGGATAGTCGGGCTGCTGTGCTCTGCCTGCTCCGGATAATCCAGCGTGTAATGCAGGCCGCGGCTTTCTTTGCGGCTCATGGCGCTGCGGATAATCAGTTCGGCGACCATGGTCAGGTTGCGCAGCTCCAGCAGGTTGTTACTGACACGGAAATGGCGGTAATACTCCTGAATTTCACGTTGCAACAGTTCGACCCGGTGCAGTGCGCGTTCCAGCCGTTTGGTGGTGCGGACAATACCGACAAAATCCCACATAAACATCCGCAGTTCATGCCAGTTGTGCGTGATCACCACTTCTTCGTCTGAATTGCTGACCCGGCTCTCATCCCAGGCCGGCAGCTCCGGATGTTCAGTGTTGAGGGGGATATTTGCCAGAATATGGCGGGCTGCACTCTGGGCAAACACAATGCATTCCAGCAGCGAATTGCTGGCCATCCGGTTGGCGCCATGCAGGCCGGTATAAGCGACTTCGCCGATGGCGTACAGGTTCGGAATATCGGTTTGGCCATTGAGATTTGTCATCACACCACCGCAGGTGTAATGCGCCGCAGGCACCACCGGGATTGGCTGGCGGGTGATATCGATACCGACGCTTAAACACTTGGCATAAATAGTCGGAAAGTGCTCCAGAATAAAATCTTTGGGTTTATGGCTGATATCCAGATACACACAAGGCACCCCGAGTTTTTTCATTTCGTAGTCGATAGCGCGTGCGACTACATCACGTGGCGCCAGTTCTGCTCTTGGGTCGATATCTGGCATAAACCGGCTGCCATCCGGCCGCTTCAGGTACGCGCCTTCACCACGCATCGCTTCAGTGATCAGATAGTTACAGGTATCCGGGTGGTACAAACTGGTCGGGTGGAACTGATTAAACTCCATATTGGCGACCCGGCAACCGGCACGCCAGGCCATCGCAATGCCGTCGCCTGAAGCTACATCCGGGTTTGAGGTGTAGAGGTAGACTTTGCTGGCTCCACCTGTAGCGAGCGCCACAAAACGGGCGCCGATGACTTCCACCTGCTCGGTGATCCGGTTCCAGACATAAGCACCGTGGCAACGATTGCCCGGTTGCCCCAATTTGTTGGACGTGATCAGGTCGACGGCATTGTAGTTTTCCAGCAATCGGATATTCGGGTGCTGGCGCACCTGGTCAACCAGCGTAATCTGCACGGCACGGCCAGTGGCATCGGCGGCGTGCAGTATACGGCGATGGCTGTGGCCGCCTCCCCGCGTCAGATGGTATTTCAGTACTCCATCATCGTCGCGGTATTGATCAAAGGGCACACCTTGTTCAATCAGCCATTCCATCGCCGCTTTGGCATTTTCTGCGGTGAATTGCACGGCTGCGTCTTCACATAGGCCGGCGCCGGCGACCAGAGTATCGTTGACATGCGATGCGATGCTGTCGTTTTCATCAAAGACTGCAGCAATGCCACCTTGTGCGTACAAAGTTGAGCCTTCCCGTAGTGGGCCTTTGCTCAGCACGATGACCTGCAGCTCGTTGGCCAGATGCAGGGCCAGACTGAGTCCGGCCGCGCCGCTGCCAATAATTAAAACGTCACAGCGATGTTCTTTTTGATGATGCATGCGATACACTTACCTGACAAAAAACAGCATCTTAGCCGGCGATGGTGGTCAATCTGACTGCACAGGCCACGGGCGATACGAAAAAGATTGGCTTGAATCCGCTGTTTATACTGAAAAACAGCAAGCCGATCATCATATTGTAACTTTTTTATCAGTGAAACCGAACTTTTTCCGCAGCCCTTCGTCTGAGTGAGTACGCTTGACGAGAGCCAGTGTTATCAGAGAAGTACAGAACAGGGGAACGGCTCCCAGATGAGCGAGCAAGAATTGGACTGGCAGATTGTCCAGCGTGTGCAACAAGGCGACAAAGCTGCCTTTAATTTGTTGGTCAGAAAATATCAGCACAGATTAGCGAACTTAGTTTCAAGGTATGTCTCTAATCATGGCGATGTGGCAGATGTGGTGCAAGATGCCTTCATCAAAGCTTACCGGGCCATCCCGGGTTTTCGTGGAGACAGCGCCTTTTACACCTGGCTGTATCGAATTGCAGTCAACAGTGCCAAAAATTACCTGGTTGCCAATGGTCGTAAACCACCGGCAACTGACGTTGATGCCGAAGAAGCTGATTCTTACGACGGCAGCGATGCGTTGAAAGTGCAGGACTCCCCGGAAAAGCTGCTGCTGACCGAAGAGATCCGCCAGGTGGTGTTCGACACCATCGAAAAGTTACCGGAAGAATTACGTACTGCGATCACATTACGTGAAATGGATGGCCTGAGTTACGAAGAAATTGCTGAAGTGATGGGTTGCCCGATAGGCACTGTCCGCAGTCGTATCTTCAGAGCAAGGGAAGCAATAGACACCCAGTTGAAGCCTCTTATTGGCTAAGTCATCAACAAAGACAGGAATTTGTATGTCGTCTGAACATCAAGAATGGCTCTCAGCCGCCAGTGACAATCAAAGCATCAGTGCCGAACAACTGGATAGCCTGTTAGCAGATCCGCAGTTACAGGATCGCTGGTTGCGTTTTCAGCTGACTGGCGCAGTGATGCGACAAGAGGCCTCGTCACCGCTCAGTGATGATTTTGCCGATCGTTTTGCGTCAGTACTGGCGCTGGAAGAATCGCATCAGTTGGCGACAGAAACAGTACCTGCTTTGGCCACTATTGCTGCCGCGCAGTTGCCGCAAAGCCAGCCTGCAGCGAATCAGGGCTGGTGGAAAATGTTGATGCAGGGGGCTATTGCTGCTGGTGTTGCTATAGTCGCAGTTGTCGGCGTACAGCAAGGGCAGCAAAAGCCGGATGACGCTTTAACCTCGCCGTTACCGGTTTTACAAACGAGCCCTATTGGTGGCGTCGCTGCCCCTGTGAGCCTGAGCCAAACCTCTGTCGAGTCGCGTTTTACGCCACAACAACAGCAGTTACAACTGGAGCAACAGCGTCGTCTGCAGGAGTTAATGCAGGCGCGCCAGCAACAAATTCGGTTGATGGAGCAGGCTGCTGCGCAGCAAAAGGCTAAGCCTGCCGCTCAAGAGGATAAAGGTCAGCAACAGTGATACTGTGTATTCCCAGAGTTTTAAGACGGTCAGCACTCATGCTGGCCGTTTTTTTCAGTTTCAGCAGCTGGACTGTATCTGCCGATGACTGGCAGCAGTTTGAACGTACGCAGTCTGCGGTGCGCAAATTCAATTTTGATGTCTCTTTTGTACAAGTGAGGCCGAATCAACTCATCACTTATCGTTGGCTGCATGGGATCCATGAGCCCGCCGGCAGCTTAGGGGTGCCGACAGAACTGGAACGCCTGATGCTGCAGGATGGTATTGGTACTGATACGTTCCGGCGTGGCAACAAAGTCTACTATGCGGCACCAGATGCACCGGTCATCGTGACCCAAAACGACTCCATCAAAGAGTTACCGGCGATTTTGTTTGAACCAGTACCTGTGATCCAACAACTGTATGACATTATTCCCGGCAGCAGTGTGCCTTTATCGGGTCGCACCGCACAATTGCTGCGGCTCAGCGCCCGCGATGTCAGTCGTTACAGTTACTGGCTGTGGCAGGATGCCGAGACTGGTTTCCCGCTGCGTGTCGATACAGTGGACGAGCATGGCGAGGTGCTGGATCGTTGGATGGTGGTACATTTGCAACTCAAACCGGCGCTGCCGGCTGAATTGCAGAGTCTGGTGACGGCACAACTGCCAGAGCAGCCTCACGCACTGCAACGGGTGCAAAACAGTCAACATCAGTTCCGGCTAAACTGGTTGCCGGCCGGATATCAAATGATAGAACAGCAGGTTGCGGTCAATACCCATACGATGCCGTTGTTGGCGCACTGGCTGCTGAGCGACGGTTTACACCAGATTTCAGTTTTTGTGCAGCCTGCAGCCCGGTTACCGGAGCAACAATTCCGCGATGGCGCCACGACTATTCTGGTGACCAGCCGGCAGAATCTGGATGTCACAGTGATTGGCCCGGTCAACCCGGAACTGGCCCGCCGGCTGGCGGATTCAGTTGAGTAAATCCGCCATCGGTGACGCTAAGTTGAGTCTGCTCCTGTACTGCCGTAAAATCAGCATTCTGTTGGTCGCCGGAAACTGTGATGTCTGAATCTCCTGAAACCCCATCCTGTCATTCACCAGTTCCTGACGCAGGCTCACAGTCGATCGTGGTGGCGACGGTGCAGAAGGTAGAAACTGATGGCGTCTGGCTCAGCACGCCAACGTCGACCAGTTGCAGCAGCTGCGAGCAACAAGGGCAGTGCAGCAGTGGCCTGATCGCCAAGGCGCTTCCTGTCAGGCAACAGCAGTTGTTTCTGGCCGGCAGCACCGGGTTGTTGCCCGGTCAGCAGGTCGAGATCGCCGTCTCACCCGGTGCGGTACTGCAATCGGCATTACGGGTCTATTTGCTTCCGCTGCTGGCTTTTCTGGCGGCGTTGCTGCTGGGCAATAGTTTGTTGTGGCCGGAGTGGCTGCAGTTAGCGACTGCATTGAGCGTGACTGCAGCAGTGTTCGGCTGGGTCCGTCGTATTGAATCTCACCAATCCGCTCAACTGGAGATCCGGTTGTTGCGGGTCTTACCTCAGCTGGCTGTCCAGCAGCATTGAATGGAGCGCATTGGCGCGCTGCAACAAAAAGTGCAAGCCTCTGGCAGATAGAGTACAATTCGCGGCAATTTTAAACTGTGGCAAGGTCTGCAAGCAGCACGCGTGCTGGGCGGACGAGCCGATTTATGACTCAGTTCTGATTGGAAAACATGGCAAAAATCAACCATATCCGCAACTTTTCTATCATCGCCCACATCGACCACGGTAAGTCGACTTTGTCCGACCGTCTGATCCAATTTTGTGGCGGGCTGTCTGACCGCGAAATGCAGGAACAAGTGCTGGATTCGATGGATTTGGAACGCGAACGCGGCATCACCATCAAAGCACAAAGCGTCACGCTGAACTACAAAGCCAAAGATGG
>JACCDS012101817.1_pt1 | contig 10603 bp, 13 predicted proteins | sample 7446441 | NCBI WGS metagenome assembly JACCDS01 (sample SAMN15323445, study PRJNA562643) | freshwater metagenome | isolation source: river surface water | place: USA:Blue River Watershed | collected 2017-08-17 | reverse complement strand
GGTGACAACGACACGGCGTCGGTTAGGGCGAGTCAAACAATGCTCCTGGAAACAGTTTCAACGGGAGATAACAGCCTGAAGAACTCAGGCCTTGACGTTCGCTTTTGCGTAGTCGATGGCTTGCTGGACGGTGGTGATCTTCTCTGCCTGCTCGTCCGGAATTTCCATCTCGAATTCGTCTTCGAGTGCCATCACGAGTTCGACCGTATCGAGCGAGTCGGCGCCCAGGTCATCGACGAACGACGATTCGTTCTTGATGTCGGCTTCGGCCACACCGAGTTGCTCGGCGACGATTTTCTTAACGCGTGATTCGATGTCAGACATCTTGGTCCTCCATTGGGTGGGTTGTTCGTAAAAGTGCGCGCATTTTATCAGGTTTGCGCAGTGAAACTTAAGTTTTGGCGTAGGGCTTTCGCTATGAACGAGAGCATTCCGACAGGCATCATCCGCCGCTCATGTACATGCCGCCGTTCACATGCAAAGTCGTGCCGGTGACATAGCCCGCTTCATTCGATGCGAGGAAGGCAACGGCGGCCGCCACGTCTTCCGGCATGCCGAAGCGGCCGGCCGGAATTTGCTGCAGCATCGCAGCCACTTGCTGTTCGTTCAGGGCCTTGGTCATGTCGGTGTCGATGAAACCGGGGGCGACGCAGTTGACCGTGATGTTGCGGCTGCCGATCTCGCGCGCCAGTGCGCGACTCATGCCGGCCACGCCGGCCTTGGCGGCGGCGTAGTTCATCTGGCCCGGGTTGCCGGCGGAACCCACTACCGACGTGATGTTAATGATGCGCCCGTATTTTGCCTTGATCATGCCGCGCAACACCGCGCGGCACAGACGGCCGACCGCCGTCAGGTTGGTCGAGATCACCGCATCCCATTCGTCGTCCTTCATGCGCATGGCCAGCTGGTCCTGCGCAATGCCGGCGTTATTGACGAGGATGGACAGGCCGCCGAACTCCTTTGCGAGCGCGTCGACCAGTTCGGTCGATGCCTGCGCCTCATTCACATTCAGCACCGCGCCGCGGCCGGCATCGGGGCGCAGGGCCGTCAGGTACTCGGTAATGGCCGCTGCACCGGCCTCGGACGTGGCGGTGCCGATCACGGTGGCACCGCGCTTGGCCAGCTCGGTCGCAATCGCACGGCCGATGCCGCGCGAAGCACCGGTCACGAGCGCGACTTGCTTATCAAGATTAGAACTCATTGTCAGGTCTCCAGTAGGGCATCGAGCGATGCCTGGTCCACGATCGCGTCGGCCGTCAGCTCGCCATTGATCCGCTTGGCCAGGCCGGTGAGTACTTTGCCGGGACCGCATTCGATCACGCGCGTGACGCCGCCGGCGGCCATTTTCTGTACCGATTCAACCCAGCGTACCGGGCTGGCAGCCTGGCGCACCAGGGCATCTTTGATGGCGACCGGGTCATCGACGATGGCGACATCGACGTTATTGATCAGCGGGATCGCCGGTGCTGCGAAATTCACATTCGCCAGGTAGCCGCGCAGGCGATCCGACGCCGGCTTGAGCAGCGACGAATGGAAAGGGGCGGACACCGGCAGCGGCAGCGCACGCTTGGCGCCCCTCGCCTTGGCCGCCTCGCAGGCACGCTCGACCGCCGCCTTGTGACCGGCGATCACCACTTGTGCGGGCGCATTGAAATTGACCGGCTCGACGATGTCGCCCTGCGCAGCCTCGGCGCAGGCAGCGCGCACGTCGTCGTCCGACAGGCCGAGGATGGCGGCCATGCCGCCCTGCCCGACCGGTACAGCTTCCTGCATCGCCTGTGCACGAAAGCGCACCAGCGGCACCGCATCACGGAAAGCAATCACGCCGGATGCGACCAGCGCTGAATATTCGCCGAGGCTGTGGCCGGCGACGAGCGCAGGTCGGGCACCGCCGGCGGCGATCCAGGCGCGATAGAACGCAACTGCCGACGCCAGCATGACCGGCTGCGTGTTGGTGGTCAGGTCGAGTTGTTCCTTGGGGCCTTCGGCAATCAGCTTGCCGAGATCAAAGCCGAGCGCGTCGGAAGCTTCGGCCAGCGTGTCGGCGACGACCGGGTTGCCGGCAAAGCCGTTCAACATGCCGATTGCCTGCGAACCTTGGCCGGGAAATACGAATGCAATACTCATGGTCTGTCTCAGTTGTGCGTGATGCCGGGTCAGATGCGCGCCAGAACCGCGCCCCAGGTAAAGCCGCCACCGACGCCCTCCATCATCACGGTCTGGCCGTGGCGGATACGGCCGTCGCGCATCGCGACATCCAGTGCCAGCGGAATCGAGGCCGCCGAGGTATTACCATGCTGGTCGACGGTCACCACCATCTTTTCCAGCGGCATGCCGAGTTTCTTCGCGGTGCCCTGCATGATGCGAATATTGGCCTGGTGCGGAATCAGCCAGTCGACCTGCGACGCCTGCATGCCGGCGGCATCAAGCACCTCGTTGGCCACTTTCTCGAGTACCGACACCGCCAGCTTGAAGACGGCCTGGCCATCCATCGTCAGGAAAGCGCTGCCCGACACGGCACCGGCATTCACGTTGCCCGGCACGCACAGGATGTCGGCATGACGACCGTCCGCATGCAGCCGCGTGGCAAGGATGCCGGGCTCCTCAGACGCTTCCATGATCACCGCGCCCGCACCATCGCCGAACAGTACGCAGGTGGTACGATCGTTGAAATCAAGGATGCGCGAAAACACCTCGGCACCGATCACCAGTACCCGCTTGTTCATGCCGGACTTGATGAAGCTGTCGGCCGCTGACACCGCGTAAACGAATCCGCTGCAGACGGCCTGTACATCGAGTGCGGCGCAGTGGTTCGTGATGCCGAGCTTGCGCTGCACCACACAGGCGGTACTCGGAAAGCCGCCGAGGAAATCGGGGGTCGAGGTCGCCACGATGATCAGGTCGATGTCGTTGGGCTCGAGGCCTGCCATCTGCAGTGCGTGCTCGGCGGCGGTAACGGCGAGGTCGCTGGACAGCACGCCCTCGTCGGCGAAATGCCGCGCCGAGATGCCGCTGCGCGACACGATCCATTCATCCGACGTCTCCAGTCCCTTCGCCGCCAGCATGGCCGCGAGATCCTGGTTCGTGACTCGGCGTGGCGGCAGGCAGCTGCCGGTCGCCACGATGCGGGAGTATTTGCTCATGCGGTCTTTTGTGCGTTGGTTTCCCGGGCCGCTGCCGGGTTCGGCATCAGCTCGGCGATCGATGTCTCGATGCGCGACAGCACATCGTGCCGCGCCGCTTCGAATGCGCGACGGATCGCCCACTCGAAGCCATAGGCACTCTCGCCGCCATGGCTTTTGAATACCAGACCACGAAGGCCAAGAAGGCTGGCGCCATTGTAGCGGGAGGGGTTCAGGCGTTGCGAGATGCGTTTCAGTGCGCGCCGCGCGATCAGCGCGCCCAGCATGTTCACCCAGCCCTTCTTCAGCTCGCTGGTCAGCACACCCTTGATCAGGCGGCCGACACCTTCGGCGGCCTTCAGCGTTACGTTACCGACGAAACCGTCGCAGACGACGATATCGGTCGTGCCCTCGAAGATGTCATTGCCCTCAACGTTGCCGTAGAAATTGATCAGGCCCTTCGCATGGTCGGCGCGCAGCAGCTCGGCTGTCTGCTTGACCAGCTCGTTGCCCTTGATGTCTTCCGCACCGACGTTGAGCAGGCCGACGGTCGGGCGCGGGTGGCCCTCGACCGCCGACACCAGCGCCGAACCCATCAGCGCGAACTGATGCAGGTGCACGGGTTCGCAATCGACGTTGGCGCCAAGATCGAGCACGTACGTTGGCCCGTCTTTCTGGTTCGGAAGTATGGTGCAGATGGCCGGACGATCAACGCCGGCCAGGGTCTTGAGCAGATAGCGCGAGACGGCCATCAACGCACCGGTGTTACCGGCGGAGACACAGGCCTGGGCAGACCCGTCCTTGACGAGGCCGATCGCAACCCGCATCGACGAATCTTTCTTGCGACGCAGCGCGACCTCGAGCGGGTCATCCATCGCGACAACCTCGGTCGCATTGACGACGGAGATACGCGGATGCGTGTCCATGCCGAGCTTTTTCAGCTCGGCACGTACGATCTCCTCGCGACCGACCAACACCAGCTCGGCATCGGGTTCGCGCTCGACAAAGGCAACGGAGGCGGGAACAGTGACGGACGGGCCATGATCACCGCCCATGCAGTCGATGGAAATCCTGACGGTCATGATCTTTCAGCGAGGGCGCGTGAAACGGTGCTCACGCACATCACCATGAACCGATGACATTGTTCGCGCATACGAAAACGGCGGAAGCAGTCATCGACTGATCTCGCCGGTTTGCAGCTAGACGATGCGTGCCGGTCGTACGACAGCGACGAATTACTCGTCGTTCTTCGTCTTCAGGACCTTGCGGCCACGGTAGAAACCATTCGGGCTGATGTGATGACGCAGGTGCGTCTCGCCCGTCGTCGGTTCGATCGCGGTGGCCGGCGCGGTCAGGAAATCGTGTGAACGATGCATACCGCGCTTCGACGGGGTCTTTTTGTTCTGCTGAACAGCCATGGCTTGCTCCTAAATCGGTGAATCTAAAATTTTAACACAGGGAACGAGGTTCCCCAAATCGCAAAAGTTCGTGGTTTGGCAATGAAGCCGCTCAGGAATTGAGCTTCTTCAGCAACGCAAACGGTGACTCCGGCTTGTCCGATACGACCTTGGGTGCATCACCCGGGCAGATATCGTGACGCGGCGACAGCGGCAGCGACAACAGCGCCTCGTCCTCGACCAGCTGCAGCAGATCCTGCGTGGTCGACCCGACGATCACGTCGATGCTGTCATCATCCAGCGTCTGTTCGACCTCATCGGCAGCCACCTCATCGCGGGCCAGCACCAGCACGGCCTGCGACACGACCGGATGGCGGAACACCGCGAGGCAGCGCTGACAGATCAGCCCGACGTCGCCGTCGACCTGCATCACCAGCTGCGCAAAGCCCTTCGGATGCCGCCCGCCCGTCAATGACCATCGGATCTCTCCGCTCGTGTTGGCTGCCTCGGCAGACAAGCGCGCCAGGGCTGCGACCGGCGTCACGCCGGAGCGCTGTTCGCCTAGGCGGCAGAACTCGAAGGCGTCGATGGTGGTGGCGTTCATCGCAGCATTAGCTCCCGGAAAACCCGTTATCATAGCAGGGATTCGCCGGCGCTTACAGCCAGCCCAATTTTCCCATCGCGTCCCAGCATGCTGCCTGCGCCCCTGCCCCGCCTGATCCTCGCGTCCAGTTCGATTTATCGGCAACAACTACTGGCCCGGCTGCGCCTGCCTTTCGAGGCGATTTCGCCGGCCATTGATGAGGCGCCGCTCGCCGGCGAGACGCCGCCGGCGACTGCGCTGCGGCTGGCGCGCGCGAAAGCCGACGCAGTCGCACGCAGCGCCGGCAAGGCACTCGTGATCGGCTCGGACCAGGTGGCCACGCTCGACGGCGAGCATATCGGCAAGCCGGGCGACCACGCCAACGCGCTGCGGCAGTTACAGAAGATGCGCGGACGTGAGGTCGTCTTTCATACGGCGCTGTGCCTGCTGGACGCCCGGCCGGACGCGCAGCAGCGGGTGCAACTGGACAATGTGCAGACCCGCGTGCGCTTTCGCGAGCTGCCCGATAGCGAACTCGATGCCTACCTGCGCATCGAGCAGCCGTACGACTGTGCCGGCAGCGCAAAGAATGAGGCGCTGGGCATTGCGATGATCGCCGCGATCCACAGCGACGACCCGACCGCGCTGACCGGCCTCCCGCTGATAGCGCTGACCACGATGCTGCGCCAGGTCGGCGTGCGCTTTTTTGCCGACTGAGGACTATGCCTGGCACGCTCTACCTGATACCGAATGCGCTCGGCCCCGGCGAGCTCGGGCACGTGATTCCGGCGCCGGTGCGCGTCATCACTGCGGGCCTCGACTGCTTTATCGCCGAAAATGCGAAGACCGCGCGCGCCTTCCTGAAAGCCGTTGCGGTCACGCACCCGCTACACACCGTATTGCAGCAGATCGAGATCCGCGAACTGAACGTCAATACGCGCGCCGACGAACTGCCGTCACTGCTGGCACCCCTGCTGGCCGGCAAGGAGGTCGGACTGCTGTCGGAAGCCGGTGTGCCGGCCGTCGCCGATCCGGGCGCCGACCTGGTGCGGCTGGCGCATGCGCATGGCATCACGGTGCGGCCACTGGTCGGCCCGTCGTCCTTGCTGCTCGCACTGATGGCCAGCGGACTGAACGGCCAGAGTTTCGCATTTCATGGCTATCTGCCGACTGATGCCGATGAGCGCGCCGCACGCATACGCCAGCTCGAGCAACGTTCGCGGCAGGAGCAACAGACGCAGATCCTGATCGAGACGCCGTATCGCAATGATGCGATGCTGCAGGCGCTGGCCGCCCATTGCAGCGGCCAGACGCTGGTCTGCGTCGCGACCGACCTGACGCTGCCGACCGAAGCGGTACGTACCGCACCGGCGCAGCAGTGGAAGAAAGAGATTGCTGCAGGAAAGATGCCGGAATTCAGGAAGAAGCCGACCGTCTTTCTTTTTCTGGCCTGACGAGCGCCGCCGCTCAGCGCGGCCGGAACCACTCGGTGGCCATGACCCTGGCCATTGATTCACCGACGGCCGCGCCAAACTTTTTCAGCACGCGGTCCGACAGCCCTTCACGCACCGTGTAGTCGATCAGGTCTTCGGCCTTCAGCACATCGCGCGCGACACTGTCGACCGTGCCGAGCCCGTCGGCCAGCCCGAGCGAAATCGCCTTGTTGCCGGTCCAGAACAGCCCGGAAAATATCTCCGCCGACGGCTTCAGTCGCTTGCCGCGGCCGGTCTTGACCGCATCAATGAACTGCTGGTGGATATCGTCCAGCATGGTCTGCGTGAGTGCGCGATGCCTCGGGTTCTGCGGCTGGAACGGATCCATCATTGCCTTGTTCTCGCCTGCCGTCATCAGGCGCCGCTCGATGCCGAGCTTGTCCATCAGGCCGGTGAAACCGAAGCTGCTCATCAGCACGCCAATCGAGCCAACGATGCTGCCCTGGCTGACGTAGATCCTGTCGGCCGCCGCAGCGATGTAGTAGCAGCCGGAGGCACACACGTCCTCGACCACCACATACAGCGGCTTGGCAGGATGCAGCGCTCGCAGCCGCCGGATCTCGTCATTGATGATAGCCGACTGTACCGGGCTGCCGCCCGGACTGTTCATGCGCAGCACCACGCCGACCGAACCGGGATCAGCGAATGCCTCCTGCAGCGCCGGCAATACGGTATCGACCGACGCTGTACTGCTTTCGACGTCGATCTCGCCAGTGATCTCGATCAGCGCGGAGTGTCGGGTGCTGGGCGGCTTGCCACCCCACTTCATATCGAACGCGACAGCGATTGCAAACACCCCGATGACCAGCGAAGCCACGCGAAACAGGTTGCGCCAGCGGCGATTGGCACGCTGCTCGGCCAGTGCGCTCTCGGCCAGCTTTTGGAGTACTTCATAAGGTATGCCCTGCGGCCGGGCCGGCTGCGAAGCGTCGCCCGCGTGCGTGTGCTCGTTCTGATCGTCCATGGAATTTTTAGTGACTTGTGAGTTGGTTCATGCGAGCGCCGGGCGCGCATAGTCGTCGGGCTGCCAGTAAATCTTGCCATCCTGCTCGAGCACCGGGATCTTGTGCAGACGCCCGCCACGGCATGGCCCGCCGGCACAATGCCCGGTATGCGGCTCGTACAGGGCGCCGTGGGTGGCGCACATCAGGTACAGCCCGCTCGACTCGAAGAACTCGCCGTGATTCCAGTCGAGCTCCATCGGCACGTGCGCGCAGCGGTTCAGATAGGCATGGGCGCGCTCATGGAAGCGCACCACGAACGCCGTCCAGTCTTCGCCGCCGGCAGTAACGGGAAAGCGTATGCCCTTGCCGCCGTCGGCCACATCGGACGATTCGCAAATATAGACAGGTTCGCTCATGACGCGCTCATGCGTGTTCGTTCAGCCAGGCATGCAGCTCGGCGATCGAAGCCGCACCGAACAGCGGGGACAGCGCCGCCAGCTCTTGCGCCGGATGCGCGCCGTAATGCACGCCAACGGCCGCCGCGCCGGCATTGCCGGCCATCTGCAGGTCGTGCGTGGTGTCGCCGATCATCAGCGTACGCCGCATGTCCTGCCCGAGCTCGCGCGTGAGTTCCTGCAACATCGCCGGATGCGGCTTGGAAAAGGTCTCGTCGGCGCAGCGGGTTGCATCGAACAGCGACGTCACCCCGGCCGTCGCCATCGCACGGTTAAGGCCGACCCGGCTCTTGCCGGTCGCAACGGCCAGGAAGTAGCCTTGCGCCGCCAGGTCCAGCAGCATCGCGCGCGCGCCCTCGAACAGCGTCAGCGCATGGTCCTGCGACAGATAGTGATAACGGTAGCGCTCGACCATCTTCGGGTAGTGGCGCGGATCGAGGTCGGGCATCGCCGCCTGCAGCGCATCGGCGAGGCCCAGGCCGATGACATAGGAGGCCGATTTCTTGTCCGGCACCGGCAGGCCGAGGTCGCGCGCGGCCGCCTGCATGCTGGCGATGATCGCCGACGTGCTGTCCATCAGCGTGCCGTCCCAGTCGAAGACGATCAGATCGAAATTCTTGCGTGGCATGTCATTCAGCGTGTCGGGGACACGGCAATAGGGTGGTCGACTGGTTGCAGGGATTGCAGGAAGCGCAGGCACTCCGGCGGCACTGGTGCCTCCACGCTGACCGGCTGGCCTGTCAGCGGGTGCTCGAACCCGAGCCGGTACGCATGCAGGAACATCCGCTTCAGCGGCACGCGCGCGCCGTCTGCCTTTTGCAGCTCGCGGTTGAGCGCGAAATCGCCATATTTGTCGTCACCCGCGATCGGGAACCCCGACGAGGCAAGATGGACGCGGATCTGGTGCGTGCGGCCGGTCTTGAGTTCTGCTTCCAGCAATACGAAGTCACCGTATTTTCGCAATAAATTGAATACCGTGTGGGACGGCTGTCCATCGGACTGCACGCGCACCCGCCGCTCGCCGTCCGGTGTGGTGTACTTGAACAGCGGCAGCTTCACATGCTGGCGGCGGTTCGGCCAGTCGCCCTTCACCAGCGCCAGGTAGCGCTTGTCCAGCCGGCCGGCGCGGATCTGCTCATGCAGGTGGGTCAGCGCGCTGCGCTTCTTGGCCAGCATCAGGATGCCGGAAGTTTCACGGTCGAGCCGGTGCACGAGTTCGAGGAAACGTGCGGCCGGACGGGACGCGCGCAGCTGCTCGATCACGCCGTAGCTGACGCCCGATCCGCCATGGACGGCGATGCCGGCCGGTTTATCAATGATTAACAAGGCGTCATCTTCGAACAGCACGCGGAACTCGGCGGCCGGAACGTGACTCTCATCGCGCTCGGCCAGCCGCATCGGCGGCACCCGCACCATATCGCCCTCGGCCAACCGGTAAGTCTGGGCAATCCGCCCCTTGTTGACCCGCACCTGGCCGGAGCGCAGCACTTGATACACATGACTTTTCGGTACGCCCTTGCAGATCCTTATCAGAAAATTATCGATTCGCTGGCCTGCATCATCAGGCCCGATCGTGAGCATCCGGACTCCGGGTCGAGCCTGCAATTCCGGGTCAGCAGCGCGAGAAACAGATCCATTCTCGGAAAATCTCGCTAAGTCCTTCATTTTGAATATATAATCTCTTGGCGGGAAAGACCCGTCGAGTGTGCTAGAAGAAAAAGAGCATTCTACACAGGGGCGTGTCCGCCAGCCTCGCAAGTTTTTGCAAATCGGGCGGAATAGCTGTGTATGCATCATCTCCCTGTGGTCAGGGTCGCACCCAAGCTGCGATCGGGCAAGTCAGCGGGATGTTGGAACCGAGTACCTGGAATTCAAGGATAAGTCTGGTCAGCCTCCCGTCGAAGGACAGGCTGGCCAGTAGATGTCGCCCTACAGTTTGCCGCTTTCGTCCAACAACACTATCCCACCCGATATGGTTATTGCCAATCCAGTCCAGACCGGCCAGCAGCCGCGCAATGCGCGCCTGAAGGCACGCTTGCGGGCCTATGGATTGTCGACAACGGCCTGCTGAAAGCTTCATCCGCGCCCTGCGGGGCGGCGCGCTTGCCGCGCCCTTCCCGCGCTACGGCAACTCCATCGTCCAGTTTCCGTCTCCTCGCATGCATCCCTGAGTTGGCCGCGCGCTTTTCCAGCGCGGCATAAAGGTCCTGAGGGGCCGCGGAGCATTACATGAAACGCATGCTGTTCAACGCCACGCAGCAGGAAGAACTGCGCGTGGCCATCGTCGATGGCCAGAAGCTGATCGACATCGACATCGAGACCGCCGGTCGCGAGCAACGCAAATCCAACATCTACAAGGGTGTCATCACCCGCATCGAGCCTTCGCTCGAGGCCTGCTTCGTCAACTACGGCGAAGAGCGCCACGGCTTCCTGCCATTCAAGGAAGTCGCGCGCAGCTACTTCCGCGACGGCGTTGACGTGCGCAACGCCAGCATCCGTGAGGCGCTGCGCGAGGGCCAGGAGATCATGGTCCAGGTCGAAAAGGAAGAGCGCGGCAACAAGGGCGCGGCGCTGACCTCGTTCGTGTCGCTGGCTGGCCGCTATCTGGT
>JACCDS010067694.1_pt1 | contig 10604 bp, 4 predicted proteins | sample 7446441 | NCBI WGS metagenome assembly JACCDS01 (sample SAMN15323445, study PRJNA562643) | freshwater metagenome | isolation source: river surface water | place: USA:Blue River Watershed | collected 2017-08-17 | reverse complement strand
TTGTCATCGCCACAAGAAGTAACGCTGAATGTGAGGGCAGAGGCTGCGAAAAGCACTGCCAATGGGAATAATTTGATTTTTTTCATAGATATAAATGGGTTTTAATTGTTTTTAATAACCTGGGTTTTGTGTCATTTTGCCACCGCTGAGATCGATTTGTCGCTGAGGGATGGGATACAAATCATGTACACCATCGATATAGCTTTTGCCATGGGCTCTCATTACCTCACCGGCTCTGCCTTGGCGACGCAAATCAAACACGCGATCGTGTTCCATGGCAAATTCCACAAATCTTTCTTTATAGATGGCATCACGAACTTCTGCTTGAGTGGCGGCGTTGGTATTGGGGAGACCTGCGCGCGAACGAATCAAATTGAGTGATTTGATGGCATCGGCGGTTTTGCCATTTTCGTTGGCTGCTTCGGCATGAATCAAAAGTACATCGGCGTATCTCAGAATTCTCAGATTTTTGTTGGCGAACCAATCGTCTTTTCCCCAACTTTCCATGGTTTTCGATACGTAGCTTTTATAGTTGTAGTAAGCATTGGGTGCTGCGTTGTTGCAAACATATCCGTCCCAAAGCACATCGCCCCGAGAGAAGAATGTAGACGTTTTTCTTACATCGCCGGGTTCAAAAGCGTTGATGAGCGTTGATGTTGGTGTATTGAAGCCCCAGCCCAATCCACCAGTTCCGCGGGGTGCTTGTACCACGAAATAGCCTTCGATGGCCTTTGCGGGTGCAGTGCCTTTGCAATTTACCTCCCAAATGGATTCGCTGCAGAATTCGCCCACTTCGCGGAAGAGTTTGGAGTAATCGGAGAACAGAGAATAGGTGTTTGACGACATGATTTCGGCACACAGAAATTCTGCTTTGCCATAGCGTTTGCGGTAGAGCGAAGATTTTGCCAACAGGGCTTTCGCTGCTCCTGATGTTACGCGGCCCGTTTGAGTGGATAGCTGTGAGGCTGGCAAAGTAGCTGCGGCAAATTCGAGGTCGGCATCAATGAAATCATACACTTGGTCTGCAGTGGCTCTGTAATTGAGTGCTTCAATTTCTTCGGCTGATTTGGGGACTTTAGGGATCAGGGGCACACCGCCGAAACATCTTACCAAGTTCCAATAGAAATAGGCCCGCAGAAAGCGAGATTCACCCATGAGTTGGTCTCTTTGGGCTGTGCTGATATCAATCGTGGGTAGCAAATCGATGGCTTTGTTGGCTCTGGCGACGCCTTCGAAATTGGATTCCCACAATTCTCCAAAACTGATGGAGGTAGGTGACCAACTGAGCTTGTCCATTTGGTCTTTGTCTGAACCGGTATCGCCCGGATCGCTGCCTTTTTCCCCTTCGTCTGATGCGATAGATGTAACGCCTATCCACGAAAATCCGTGTTGTTGCCAATCGTACAATTTGGAGTAAATGGCGGTAACCAATTCTTGTGCGGCGTTGGTATTGGAATTGAAATAATCGTCTGGGGTTTGTACCCGTGGTGTTTCATTGAGGAAGTCTTTCCTGCATCCAATCATGGTAATGCTGAGGGTGCAGATGGCCATTGCGCCCAAGGTAAAGGTTTTCGCCGTGTTGAAATGTGTTTTCATACGATGTGATTGCTTGGGTTAAAATTGGATAGACAAACCGGTGAGGAAGGTGGAAGATGTTGGGTAAATATCGAGTTCGATTCCTGCATCGGCAGGGTTACCGGGCAGTTCTGCGCTGAATCCGCTGAATTTTTTCCAAGTGAATGCGTTTTGGGCTGTGATGAAGAATCTGTAGCCTTGCACTTTGGATTTTTTGGCGATTTTGGCGGGTAGGTTATACCCGATGGTTAAGTTGTTGAGTCGCACGAAGCTGCCGCTTTCCACGAAATAATCTGTGGGCTTGGGCACGCCATTGAAGGCGCGGGGCGCGGTGTTGGTATTGTTTGTGGGCGACCAACGGGCATCTGCCACGGCTTTTTCTATGTTGTAATTGCCGCCGTATCTCACGGTTTTCTTTCCGTTGAACACTTTGTTGCCAAAGTTCCCAAGCAAATCGATGTTTAGATCCCAATTGGCGTATTTGAAACTTCCATTCATGCCCATGAAGCATTTGGGTTGGTAAGAGCCTACGTAAATTCTGTCTAAATCGTTGATTTTGCCATCGTTGTTTTGGTCGATGACTTTGAAATCGCCAGGACGAGCACCCAAGAAGTGTGGCACTGCATCTACTTCTGCTTGGGTTTGGAAAACGCCCTGGGTTTCATACACCCAGAAACTACCAATGGCTTGTCCGGCAGCCACGCGCGTTGCAAATTCGCCATTTCGCAAGCTGCCAAAATTGGTGGGTAGGCCGTTGCCAAGTCCAAGTACTTCGTTATGGTTGAATGTGGCATTCACGCCCAAGCTATAATTGAATTTGCCTTTGCTGTTTTTGTTGTATCGAAGCGAAACCTCCAAGCCGCGGTTAAGGATATCGGCGGCATTGGTAAGCATGGAGTTGTTGTTATCGCCCAATCCACCGGGGAGTGGGATGTTGAACAATGCGCCAATGGTTTTCTTGTTGTAAACGTCGATTACGCCAGCAATGTGCCCGTTCATCGCTTCGAAATCGATACCCAAATCGATCTCATCGGTGGTTTCCCACTTGAGGTTGGGGTCTTTGATTTCTGCGATGGTAGATCCAAAAACCACTTGATCGCCGAAAACTGCGCTAAGGCCGGTGCTCAAAAGAGTCACAAATTCTGAAGGATTGATGCGGTCGTTGCCCACTCTGCCCCAGCTGCCTCTTACTTTGAGCGAGGTGATGCTGCGAACATTTTTCATGAAGTTCTCGTTGCTTACCATCCATCCCAAACCCACGGATGGGAAATTGCCCCAGCGATTTTGGATGGGGAATTTGGATGAACCGTCTCTTCTGAAAGACGCATTGAGCATGTATTTGCTTTGGTAGTTGTAGCTCACGCGCCCCAAATATGATTCTCTTCGGCCATAATCGGCGATCGGACGTTGGTAATTGATGAAGCCTTGGATGGGGTCTCTACCGGTATTGAGGTATCGGTATTGCTTGGCTGAAGGTACGCCATCGAGTCGGAAAGATTGCTCAAAGCCATCGTATCGCTCTGCGGTGTGACCGGCCAAAATTTGCATGCCGTGTCCTTTTTTAAGTGTAGGTGTATAAGTAAGGGTATTGTCCCAGATCCAGCGGTATCGCTCTGTTTCACTCTGTGTGAGGGTGGTGGTATCGTACTTTTGGGTGGGAGACACGCGAAATCTTTGTTGGTAGTTGGCGCCCCTGCTATTGTCGTAATCGAGCCCATAAGAGCTTCTGAATTTCAGATTTTTCTTTAGGTGGATGTCTGTGAAGAAGTTGCCCATGAAGCGATTGCCCCAGGTTTTATCGTCGGTGTATTCAAGTTTTGCCAGTGGGTTGCCCACATCGCTCAGTGTGGTGAAGCCGTAGGTGCCATCTTCGTTTTTTGCATCGTAAATGGGGGCGGCGTTGTAGGCATCTGTGAACAGGCTGAAGGGTTTGTTGTTTGAGTTCCAACGGGTGAGGGATATGTTGTTTCCGAATTTTAGGCGATCGGAGATTCTGTATTCGTTGTTTGATCGGATCGATACACGTTCGTAATTGTTGTCGTTCAGGATGCCATTTTCATTGAAGTAGTTCACCGAGAAGAGGTAGGAGGTAGATTCCGAGCCACCACTCATGCTGAGGTTGTGGTTGTTCATGTTGCCTGGTCGGGTGATGGTTTCAAACCAATCGGTTTCACCGGTGATGTCGGTTTTGAGAATGGCATTGGTGCCGGCGGCTTCGTTGGAATAGTTGGAGTAGGTTCCGGGGCGGGCCATGGCGATTTTGTTGGCCATGAGTTTTACACCGACGTAACCATCGTAGGAGAGTTTGGGTTTGCCCGATCCACCACGTTTGGTTGTGATGAGGATGACCCCGTTGGCCGCACGTACACCGTAAATGGCGGTGGAGGAAGCGTCTTTGAGGACATCTATTGAGAGGATATCTGCAGTATTGATATTTCTAATATCGTCTGTGATCACGCCGTCTACCACGTAAAGTGGTTCTGCACCACCGATGACTGAGCCGGTTCCACGAATTCTCACATTGGGGGAGGATCCGGGGGCCCCTGAGTTGGTGATTTGCACACCGGCCATTTTGGATTGAAGCGCTTGGGTTGCTGTGAGTACGGGTTGTGCAACGAGTTCACTGCCTTTGATCGACGACATGGCGCCGGTAAGGTCTTTCTTTTTGGCGGTAGAGTATCCGATGACCACTACTTCGTCCATGGGTTTTTCAGTAGAATCTGCTGGGGTGGAAGTAGCTGCGGGGGTATTGTTTTGGGCTTGCGCCGCAAGTGTGAATGTTGCAATGAATCCAAACAACAAGGGTGATTTTTTCATGGGTTATTTTCGATTCTATGGGTGCTGCCAATTTGAGTTTGGCAATTTATATAATTGTCAATTATACAACAACTATTTTGATTAAAACTGCGTTAATTTAGAAATTATTTAAATAATACAAAGTCTCTTTGGCTATTGGTTTTTTAGATCGGTTGGTTGTTAGGGTGGGATGTTCAAGAGGTTATTTTTGGAAAGGGTTTGTGTGCTTCGGAAGTGGTCTGTACACTTCCATTTGCGGGAATTTCAGATAAATTTGAGTAGATTTGACTTTATGGCGAATCCATTGTATCGATTGACTGGCTTGTTATTGAATGTTTTTGCTTGTGGAGTTGCTGTGGCTCAGGTACCGCAAGTGGGCACACACAAGCATCCTGTTTTGGAAACCCCCCAATTGGTAATCTTCCCCAATGAATCCAATCTCTCGATGGAAAATTGGGGTGGGGTTGTGCGGAAAATGGGTGTTTACGGTTCATCGAGTAGCTGGAATATATACAATTCTTTGAATGATGAATTGGGGATGACGCACTACAGAATTCGTCATGAGTTCAATGGAGTGCTCGTTCATTTGTCGATGGGTATTTTGCATACCCGCAATGGTAAATTGGTTTCTATTAATGGTGATTTTGTTTCAGAGAAGCAACTAGAGGGAAGGCAAGTACTGGAGGAGGCTCAAGCATTGAAGCGGGCGTTGGCATTTTTGCCAGCCACGAAATACTATTGGGAGGATGAAAATCAAAACGAGGCATTGCGCATCGCCACGGGCCATGCAGATACCACATATTTCCCAAAAGGCGTGTTGAATTACTGTGCGAAGGATTTTAATTTGCCAGGGAAGCACCGGTTGAGTTATCGATTTGATGTGCTGGCGATGGAGCCTTTGGCAGGTAAGTCGATTTGGGTAGATGCCGAAACGGGTGAAATACTTGCTAGCAATGATTTGATTTTACATACCGATGTAAAAGCTTCCGCGGTGACCAAATACAGTGGAACCAAAAATATTACGGTGGATAGTTTGTCGGCCACATCGTATCGTTTGCGTGAATCGGGCAGGGGTAAGGGCATCGAAACGTATGATTTAAAGAAGGGGACGAATTATGCAGCGGCTGTGGATTTTACAGATGCGGATAAAACCTGGAACAATGTAAATGCGGCCAAGGACGAGGTGGCTACTGATGCGCATTGGGGTGCGGAGATGACGTATGACTATTTCAAAGGGGAACATGGCAGAAATAGTTTTGATAACAATGGCGCGAAGATTCTGAGTTACATTCATTACAGCAGCAATTATAACAATGCGTTTTGGAATGGCAGCGTGATGACCTATGGCGATGGCGATGGTACCACGTTTACGCCCTTGACAGCCTTGGATGTTTGCGGACATGAGATTGCCCATGCGGTGACAACGAATACAGCGGGTTTGGTATACTCCTATGAGAGTGGGGCTTTGAATGAGAGTTTTAGTGATGTTTTTGGTCAGTCGATTGAGATATGGGCCCGTCCTTCGCAATGGAATTGGAAGATTGGGGAAGATATTACGCCCAGTGGCAATGGGATAAGGAATATGGCGGATCCCAGCGCTTCAGGTTACAACCAACCAAAATTTTACAAGGGTGTTAAATGGTATACGGGTGCGGGCGACAATGGTGGGGTGCATTACAACAGCGGGGTTCAAAATTATTGGTATTATTTGTTGGTGGCGGGTGCGTCTGGTACCAATGAGAAGGGTTGGCCATTTTCGATTTCTTCCTTGGGTCTTACGAAGGCTGGAAAGATTGCCTACCGGAATTTGAGTGTGTATTTGACCAGCAGTGCACAGTATGCCGATGCCAGAACTTTTAGTATTATGTCGGCAGCCGATTTGTATGGCCAATGCAGCAACGAAGTGGTTCAGGTGACCAATGCGTGGTGGGTTTGTGGGGTTGGTAATAAGTATGATTCGGGTTATGTGAAGGCGGATTTTCGGGGTGATACACTTTCGTGTAAGTCGGGCGTGGCGATGAAGTTTTTGAATTTGAGCGACAATTACAAGAGCAGTGCTTGGAGTTTTGGGGATGGGGGTGTAAGTACGCTCACCAATCCCAGTAATACGTATGGGGGATATGGTAAGTATACAGTGAAACTGGTGGTGGAATCCTGCTTTAAGGGTTTTAAAGATTCGCTCACGCGGATTCAATATGTGAAAATCGATAGTACCTATGACATTTGTAAGGCGATTGTGTTGCCGAAATCGGGCAATGATAGTGCTGTGGGATGTCGCGGATTTGTTTACGACGATGGCGGTGAGGATATGTATGGTGCCAACAAAGTGGTGAGGATGGATGTGAAGTTGCCGGGTGCAGATAGTGTGAGGTATCGGTTTAGGGTTTTGGATTATGAGAACGGGTTTGATTCTGTGGTGTTGTATAAGAATTCAGTGACTGGTTTGAATCGATTGGGTCGATTTACTGGTAATGTTTTGCCGTTTGGGGGGAGTTGGAAAGCGGAGAAGGCGGATCGTTTGATTGTGATTCAATATTCGGATCCAATGGTTGAGGGTAAGGGTTTCAAGTTGGAGTACGAGGGTATATTCAAGCCGTTGGTGGCGGGATTGGGGAGAGATACCGTGATTTGTTCAGGCAATTCTGTGGTGTTGGCTGCGGCCGCCGCAGGCGGCCGCAGCTCGGGGTATTCTTACAGCTGGACAGGCCCTGGCCTGACGGGCGGAGGGAATACCAAAACAATTACACCTACTGCCACACAAAAATACACTGTGGCGGTTTGGGATGGTTGTGCGCTGAAGCCGGATTCGGCTTTTCAAACCGTGTATGTGAAGCCGCCGCTGGCTGTAAAAATATCTCAGTCTGATACGGCGGTTTGCATCGGACAAACCATGTACTTGTCGGCCAAAGCAACTGGTGGAGACACTTTGGGTTATACCTACAACTGGTCGAATGGCCTTGGCAATAACCCGCTGGCATCTATGGTGCTCACAGATACAGTGATGGTTTATGTAACCGTGTCTGATGGCTGCAGTGTAGCCATGGCGAAGGATTCTTTGCGATTGGATACCTATTTGCCATTGATTATGTCTGTATCGAACGATACAACCGTTTGCGTGGGTCAACATGTTGATTTGTTGGCAACCATCTACGGCGGAAACCGCTTGCATGGCGGTGGCGCTTATACGCTCGATTGGAGCAACGGGGTAAAAGCAGGATCGATCAACGTATTTCCATCTGTTACCACCAAATATTACGTGGAGGGCAGCGAAGGTTGTTCGCCAAATGTGTTGGATTCTGTGTTGGTGACGGTGCGAAATCCATTGTTTTTAAGTGCGGTTGCGGATACTACCTTGTGTCACGGACAAACTTATTCGGTTCAACTGTTGGATACGGGAGGATATACGCCATCGCGTAAAATTGTGTGGGATAGCACATTGCTCACAGGAAATAATGTTGTGGTAAATCCAATATCGGTGGGAGTAACGAAATACCGAGTGCATGTAGAAGATGGTTGCACAGTGTTGAACGATACCATTGAGTTTGCTGTTACACGTCGATTGCCTTTGACGGGTAGCATTGCCTTGAGCGATACAGTTTTATGTTATGGGGATGCCACAGATGTTTGGATGACGGCCAGCGGCGGAAGAACCTCAACGCTCACCTGGCAATTGGATGGTGTGGCAACAACCCAAACATCGATTACAGACAATCCTGTTGCCAGTAAAGTTTATACCTTGTTGGTTGAAGATGGCTGTTCAATCCCATTTGTAGATACCATAGGGGTAGTGGTTGCGGGTGCCAAAATTCAGTTGACCTTGGGTTTGCGTGATTCGGTGATTTGTGCTGGGGCTGCTTACGGATTTTTGGAGGTGAATGGGACGGGTGGATTTGCGCCATTGAGCTATGTTTGGGATGATCCAGCGAAACAAACAACGGCCAAGGCATCGGGGTTGGGCAAAGGGAATTATGTGTTGCGCGTAGTGGATGCCCAAGGTTGTAAGGACTCTCTAAAGCTTTTTGTGAATGAATTTGCATCGCCCATGAGGCCTTTGAAAGATACGGTGATTGCCCGGGGTAGTGTGGCGAGATTGCATGCCGCGAACGGACAGATGTGGCGGTGGTCGCCCAAGACGTTTATGTTGGGTTCCGATACCCTTTGGAGTGTGAGGGTGAGACCTACGGATAGCATCCAATATTCGCTTTTGGCATTGGATAGCAACGGATGTTTGTTCCGCGATTCGATGTGGGTGCGTGTGGTAGATCCTGAAGTGGTGCGTATACCGAACATCATTACGCCAAATGGTGACGGGGACAATGATGTTTGGGATTTGTACGAATTGTTTGAATACAATCAACGCAAAGTGGATATATACAACCGGGCCGGGGAGTTGGTCTACTCAACCGGTGCTTATCAGAACAACTGGGCTGGAAAGAACAATTTGGGAGAAGAGTTGCCGGTGGGTGTTTATTTTTATTATATGAAGCACAATGTAACGGGCGAGGAACATCGGGGATTTGTGCAAATCATGCGTTAATAAAACAAGGAAGATGGGATTTACGGAAGCGTATTATGAGTTCTTCATTGAACTGGCATTGAACAACCAAAAGACGTGGTTTGATGTGAATCGGGCGAGATATGAGGCGGATGTAAAAAAGCCATTCTTGGCATTTGTTACGCAATTGTTGGAGAAGGTGGCTGCTGTGGACTCAAGGTTCTCGGGGTTGGATGCGAAATCATGCATTTTTAGAATCAACAAAGACATTCGATTTTCGAAAGACAAAACGCCTTATAAATTGCATTGTTCGGCTGCGATTCAGCTGGGCGGGAGGAAGGAAATGTCGGCCGGTGGTATGTATTTAGAATTTGGACCTGAACATTGCGGGATTTACTCTGGGATATATATGCCTGAGCGGGATGGTTTACAGGAGATTCGGGAACGAATTGCGGGCAATTTGAAGGGTTTTTCCGATGTGATTGGCGGGTCTGATTTTGTGAAATATTTTGGCGAGGTAAGGGGTGAGAAGAACAAGCGTTTGCCTGCGGAGTTGGTTGCGGCAGCGGTACAGCAGCCATTGATTTACAACAAACAATTTTATGTTTTTCACGCCTTGGATGCCGAGGATACTTTGGCGGCAGATTTTGATGATTATGTGCTCAAGGTTTGGCAAGCGGCGTATGATTACAACCGGTTTTTGGCCGGCGAGTATTGACCAATTTTTAAGGGTTTTGGCTTTGATGGCCTTGATCGAATTTAGCTGCTTTTTCTATTTGGGTTTTGAAGGCAAAGACAGTTGAAAGATTTGATTTTTGATGGTTTTGTACTGAACCAAGAACACCGCGAGGATGAGGGCCGTTCCGGCGTAAATCACCTGCGTGTGAATGTGCTTTTCTGGTTGGAAATCAAGGCGAATGAGGTGTTTGTAGACGTAGTGATTTGTGGTGTAAAGGATTGCCGAACTCAGGAGTGAAATTCCCAGTAAAATCAAGGCAATACCTTGTACATACCATCGGGTTAGTTGGTGGTGTGAAAGGCCCAAACGGAGCAGTGTTTCGAGCTCGTATTTAGATTGTGTGATGGAGAGCTGTAGGTAGAGCACAAAACTGGATACGGCCACGAAAATAACGATCAGTCCCAGGGCAGCTACGCTGCCAAGGATCACATTGAGTAGGGTATGGAATTTCCCGTTTCGCATCAGTTCTTGGTTGGTTTCGTAACCCATTTCATCGAGGTAATTTTGGAGTTCCGGAAGTTTGTTGGGTTGCGCCGCGATAATGAGTTTATTGGGTTTTGCTGGAGAATTGTTTTGCGACAGTTGTTGGTTGGAGTATCGCAAAAAGTTGATGGGTACAAGCACAGATCCGATGCGATTGCTGAAGCCGGCAATGCGGGCGTTTACCAGCATGGATTTTTTGAGGGGATCGCCGAGTAAAAGTTGAAAAGGCGCCAGTTTGATCACGTCTTTGGAAATTTGCGGCAGGCCTCGGCTCGGGGCATAGTTGAAGTTGTAAAGGTTGATGAAATCGGTGGGGAGTATGATGGGGACTTCGGGCAGCGATGTTTGATTGCCTTTGGGTATCGTCCAATGGAATTGACTGGGTTTTAAATCGAGGAATTGTGATTCCACGGATTCCATGAAGATGTCGGTGACGAATCCACTGTTGACCCCAAATTGTGCGAGGTTGAGGCTGGCTTTTGCGGGGTATTGGTTTGATTCGAAGGCCCCTACGGC
>JACCDS010017596.1_pt1 | contig 10605 bp, 10 predicted proteins | sample 7446441 | NCBI WGS metagenome assembly JACCDS01 (sample SAMN15323445, study PRJNA562643) | freshwater metagenome | isolation source: river surface water | place: USA:Blue River Watershed | collected 2017-08-17 | reverse complement strand
GCGCCAGATAGAAGAGTTTCAGGAGCGCCTCGTCGCTAGGAAATGATCCGCGATTCTTGGTCAGCTTGCGTAGGCTCATGTTGACCGACTCGATGGCGTTGGTCGTATAGATCACCTTGCGAATTTCCGGTGGGTAGTCGAAGAAGGGAATCAGGCGCGACCAGTTTCGCCGCCATGACTGGCCGATCGGCAGATAGTCACCGTCCCATTTGTCTTCAAATTCGCCTAGCCGCAGTTCAGCTTCTTCGGCAGTGGCTGACTGGTAAATCAGCCGAAGATCAGCGGCCACCTCCGGTCGGCGCTTCCAGGAAACGTAGTTCAGGCTATGCCGAACCATGTGAACAATGCAGAGCTGAACCGTCGCTTTGGGGAATACCGCTTCGATGGCATCCGGGAATCCCTTTAAGCCATCGACACAGGCGATGAAGATATCCTGCACGCCTCGGTTTCTCAGTTCGGTGACGACCTGCAACCAGAATCGTCGCCATTTGCGAACCAGCCACGAATGAGACTTTTCGTAAAGTCGACACGCAGATAGCCGGCTTCATCAAAGCAATTAGGATCAATGACCGTCGCCAGACATGCCATTAATTTGGTGCCGGACGCAGAGATATCGTAAGAGCGAGACCCGAAGGACGGATTTTGCCGGATCACTTCGCGAATTAGCTCCAACTGCTCATTTCGCAGGCTGTCATCAAATATCATGTGAATCAGCTGAGGAACGGAACACGGACGTGGGAAGCTGTGCGCACCGTCCAGCACCGCCTTGATGGCGTCAAGTCCCCTGACAAATGCCTCAGCCTTCGCCGTTTTGCTGAGCAAATAGCTGTCCCTCGTTCCGAGCGAATGAAACATCGGTTGTGAGGAAATGTCGTTTCCCATGATGGTGTCTCTCCGAACTTGGATTGGCATAGTCACAGCGCCTTGACGACGCCCGTCCGAGGTGAGTTACAGCATTCACAGCATGCGTTACACCGAACGATGCATTACTGATGAGTCATGGGAAAAAATGGTCGTGGCGAGTACAACGGGCTTGCACCGGTCGCATCAATGAAAAAATCGATGCCAGCCGAATCGCGAGACCGATAACCGATGAATCGAGTCCTTGTGATGACGGACAACGACCCGACTTCATACGGCATGCACAGCGCTCGCCTACCGTGGCGGTTCAGCGCTATCGGCTCTCTCCAGTAACAAGCGCATCCCCTGCAGCACGTAGCGCGTCTCCGGCGAATTCACGTTGCGGAAATTACAGCGCGCATACAGTGGCCAGGTATGCCATGAACCACCCCGACGCACTTTGACCTCGCCCTTGGCCGGGCCTGTCGGGTTCTCCAGCGGCGAAGTGTCATAGTAATTTTCGTCATACCAGTCCGACGTCCATTCCCACGCATTACCGGCCATGTCGTACAAGCCGAAGCCGTTCGGCTCGAAGCTGCCGACGGGCGCGGTGAACGGAAATCCATCGCTTCCTGGACGCGCATACGCTGACCATTGCGGCCAACGCTTCGCACTGCTCGCGTCAAAGACATTCGCCGTCAAATCCAGCGCCACCGGATCATTCCCGACCGGGAATAGCGTCGATTGTCCGGCATTGCACGCATATTCCCACTCGGCCTCGGTCGGCAGGCGATAAAGACGGCCCTCTTTAGCGCTGAGCCATTTGGCCATGGCGACGGCGTCATTCCAGGTAACGTTCAGTACCGGATGGTCGTCACCCTGGGGAAAGCCAGGATTCGCCCAGGAATAGGCCGGATCACGGCCAGCGAATGTGTCGTGGCGCTCGCTCTTTGCCGGGTCGTACGCCGGGTCGTAACCATATCCGCCGGTACCGTCCAGCACGGACTCCGGCACATACCCGGATTGCTCGATGAAGCGCCGGAACTGACCGACCGTGACTTCATGCTGCCCCATCCAGAAATTTTTCGTGATCCAGACAGTGTGCACCGGCATTTCATCATCCAGCGCAGTCAGACGCGATTCCTCATACTCCGGAAAGAGCTGCTGCATGCGCTGCAGCGAGCGGGCATTCCCCATCTGAAAAGTGCCCGCCGGGATCTGCACGAATCGCATGCCCAGCGAATTCTCGAGGGTTACCGGATCACCGGCGTCGGCGGCCGCAGGCACAGCCGTCATCAGCGCGATCAGGGCGGCCAGTAAAGGGGTACGCATGAAGTCTCTCCTGCAGTGATTGTCAGCGGCGCATTCGCCGCGATTGTCGCCGTCCTCGTGTGCTGTGCGCGCTCAGTCGGACGCGGATGGTCTCAGTAATACTGCCGCAGCACGACTTCGGCGACGCAGGCCGGCTTGTCGCCGCCCTCCTGCTCTACGGTGTATTTCCAGACGCTCTGCACGCAGTCCGGATGACGCTCTGCCGACAGCAGCGAGAAGCGACCGCGGATGCGTCGGCCAACGCGCAGCGGTGAAGGGAAGCGAACCTTATTGGTACCGTAGTTGATACTCATCCGCGCAAATGGAAATGCCACCTCGGACTCAAAGAATTTTGGCAGCAGCGAAAGCGTCAGATAGCCGTGAGCAATGGTGCCGCCGAACGGCGACTCGCGTTCGGCACGGGCTTGGTCGACATGAATCCACTGCGGATCATCGGTCGCATCGGCAAACTGGTTGACTCGGTCTTGGGTCATCGTCATCCATTCGGATACGGCGACTTCATTACCGACCTCGGCTTCGAGCGCGTCAGCGCTTTCGAAATGGCGCATGGTGTTGTCCTTGTTTTTTTAGGTAATCGTGCGAGGCATTTGCAGCAGTCTCATGCGTCCAGCGCAAATCCCGGCTGCGCTGCGAATCTGGCCAGATGGTGGTCCGTGTCGCCCAGCGTAAGCTCGATGACGGCCAGTCGCTTGAACAGATGCGCAGCGGGCAGCTCATTGGTGACGCCCATGCCGCCATGCAGCTGCACCGCCTGCTGGCCGATGAACTTCATCGCTTCACCGACACGTGCCTTGGCTGCCGACAGGGTACGGCGTCGTTCAGTCACGTCACTGGTACCGGCCTTCACCGCAGCCAGCATCGCCATCGAGCGCGCCTGCTCAAGATGAATGTACATGTCGGCCATCCGGTGTTGCAGCGCCTGGAACTGGCCGATCGGCACGCCAAACTGCTGGCGGGTTTTCAGGTAGTCGAGCGTTGCATCGAACAAGGCTTCCATCACCCCAAGGGCCTCGGCGCACAGCAAAGCAATGCCATGATCGCTGACAGCATCGAGCAGTGCCCAACCCTCGCCCTCCGGGCCAAGCAGCGCATCGAAAGGCAGCTGCACGTTGTCGAACGTGACGCGAGCGATGCGCGTGCCATCGTTACAGCGAACGTCATCCATACGCAATCCGGCCGCATTGGCGGGCACCGCGAACAGCGATATGCCGGCGGTGTCGCGTGAGTCACCCGACGTCCGTGCCGAGACGATCAGGCAACCGGCCTGCGCGCCATGCAGCACGCCCGACTTCAGTCCCTGGATGAGCCAGCCATCAGCCACGCGCTGCGCTCGCGTTTCAATATCAAACAGCTCGTGACGCGCCTGCGGCTCACCCAGTGCGCAGGCCAGTTTCAAGGCACCGCTGGCAACTTGCGCCAGCCGGTCGCCCTGTCCACCGGCACGCTTTAAAAATTCCGTGCCCAGCGCGGTCGCGAACACCGGCTCGATCACCAGCGCGCGACCGAGCGCCAGCATGACCGGCATCTGGTCGACGGCGCTGCCGTCAAAACCGTCATGGTCAGCAGGCACCGGCAAAGCCATCACGCCCATCTCGGCAAGTCCGGTCCAGGCAGCATCGGAGACGCCGGCCGGCGAATGGATGGTCAGCTTACGCTGCTCAAAGGTGTAATTTTTTTCGGCCCAGCGCGCGATTGCGTCGGCCAGTTGCTGCTGCTCGGGGTTCAGTTCAAAGTCCATGTCGTCGCCTTGTGCCTCACAGTCCGAGGATCATCTGCGTGATGATGTTTTTCTGGATCTCGTTCGAGCCGCCGTAGATCGAGGTCTTGCGGTAATTGAAGTAGTAAGGCAGCAGGGACGCACTGTCATCATCGCCACCACGGCTGTGCGGCTGATCGCCTTCGAGATAGTCCAGGTCAAAGGGCAGCGCAAGGGGCCCGGCCGCCTCGACCATCAATTCGGTCAGCCGCTGCTGCACCTCGGTACCTTTGATTTTCAGCATGGAGGCCTCGGGACCGGGCGCCCGGCGCTTGGCTTCTTGCGAGATCACGCGCAGTACCGTCACTTCCAGCGCCATCAGCTCAATCTCGAGCGCCGCGATCTTGGCGCCGAATTGCGCGTCATGAATCAAGGGCTGCCCGCCCTTGCGCACGCGCTGGGCCAGTTGCTTCAGGAAAGCCAGTTCACGCTTGGAGCGACCGACCGCCGCAATGCCGGTACGCTCGTGGCCGAGCAGGTATTTGGCGTAGGTCCAGCCGTGGTTTTCTTCGCCAACCAGGTTGGCCACCGGCACCCGGACATTGTCGAAGAAGACTTCATTGACCTCATGGTCTTCGTCGAGCGTAATGATCGGTCGCACGCTGATACCGGGCGTCGTCATGTCGATCAGCAGGAAGGAGATGCCTTGCTGCTTGCGCGCTCCAGGATCAGTTCGCACCAGGCAGAACATCATGTCAGCGTGCTGGCCGAGGGTGGTCCAGGTTTTCTGGCCGTTGACGACATAGAAGTCGCCGTCACGCTGCGCACGCGTCTTGAGCGACGCCAGGTCAGAGCCCGAGCCAGGTTCTGAATAGCCCTGGCACCACCAGTCTTCACAGGAAAGAATGCGCGGCAGGTAGTGGCGTTTTTGCGCTTCGCTGCCAAAAGCAATCAGCACCGGCGCGACCATGTGCACGCCGAAGGCCAGAATGGGCGGCGTACCGGCGCGTGCGCACTCTTCTTCCCAGATGTGCTGCTGTACTTTGCTCCAGCCGGTGCCGCCGTACTCGACGGGCCAGTTCGGCGCGACCCAACCCCGCTGGTAAACAATGCGATGCCAGCGCACGTAATCGTCGCGCTTGAGGCGCTTATGCTGAAGAACCTTCTGCTGCAGATCTGCCGGCAAATTGGCAGCGATCCACGAACGTACTTCATCGCGGAACGCCAGGTCTTCCGGCGCGTAGTTCAAGTCCATGCTGTCTCCGACGGTCTGATTTTTTTAAGCACGACCGTTCGGATTCTACCTGAGCTGTCAGGCAAGGCATGCCCGGCCGGATGGCGCCGGGCAAAACGCTGGGATTCGCTGCGATTTAGTCGATATAAGAATGGAACGGATCGGGATGCTTGACCGAGCCAGACGGCGAATCGGATGGCATGCCGCTACACGCCGTGAGCAAGACTGCCGCAAGCAAGCTGAGCAATGTCTTCATGAATGTCCTCGCTTTCATCGGATCGTTGAAGGGTTGCCGTTTCGTCAGGCAAGCTTCATGCCATCGGCAAGCCTGCAGTCTGAGCCTGCGTCCTCGTGGAAGTTTCAGGCCACTGTGAATGACGGATATCGAATCGGACAGACCGGCCTCTTAGAAAAACCAGAATGTCACTCTAAGCCGGATCAGCATAGTCCGTGTAGCGATAGGACAAAGTGTAGCGTTCGGCAACGAAACGACGGACCTGTGAAATTCATGCGGCGTCCGGCTCAATGCGGCCGTCGGGGTTCCGGATGTGTCGGGCGCCCACCTTGTCAGGAACAAAGGCTTTTCCAGATGATGTCGTCACGGCTTCCCGGACTCGGGCTGAGCCATGGTTGCGGCTGATCGTTGGTTTGCAGAATACCGCCGCCCGCCATGTTTTCGGGATACGTCTCGTGGCGCAGCCGACGGACTTTCTTGCCGACGCAATCAAGCTCGTACCTTGAGCGCGCACTCAGGTAGGCCTTGCCGTCCTGCTGCTGTTCTTTGTGAAAATCCTGCGAGACCTCGGCGACCCAACCGTTGGCTGTTTTCTCCGCGCCTTCACGGTCGACATAGAGGATGCCGTCGCGGTCTTCCTGAAGCAGGCTCCAGCCTGCCGCTGCCTGCCCCGCTGCCAGCAGGCAGACGAGCGCAAGGGTCGATCGATTCATACTTGTCTCCGTTGTTTTCTCTGTGTGATCCGGTACGTGGCCGGGCGTCGGCATGACCTGCACACCCGGCGTGACAATACCTACAGGCTCTCGCGCGCCGCAAAACCCGGTGTCCTGACGACACCGCGCATGCGTGCCGCTCAGGCGAAGTTTACCTTTGGTCCGACAGACTTACCGGCTTGCCGACTTACCGACTTGCCGACGGGTCGATCGCGCTCAGGGCAGTTGGCTGCGTACCCAGCGCTGAATGTCGGCAGCGGACATGGCGCCGCTGGTCCGGGCGACTTCATTACCCCTTTTGAAAAGCGCCATGGTCGGTATGCTGCGGATTCGGAATTGTGCACTGGTCTGCGGTGACGCATCCGTATCGAGCTTGACGAAGCGAACCTCAGGCATCTGGCGGGCAGCGGCCTCGAACTGGGGCGCCATCATGCGGCATGGTCCACACCACGCCGCCCAGAAATCGACCAGCACGGGCAACTCCGTACCCGCCACAAAGCGGCTAAAGCTTGCATCATCCAGCGCGACCGGCTGCGCAGCCATTAACTCAGTGCCGCATTTGCCGCAGACTGGCGACTCGCCGAGGCGCTCTTCCGGCACCCGGTTCTTTGCGCCGCAATCGGGGCATACGAGTTGCATATTGTTCTCCATGATTACGGTCAGCCACCACCGTAACGGTGGCGGCAAATTGATTCTTGGTTTTAGAGCCAGTAGATCAACCGGCGCTGCCGATACGGAGGTCACCGATTGATTGACTTGTGGTTATCCGACCGAGCCGGCGGAACTCAGCGCGCGAGATATCCGCCATCGACCGGATAGTAAGCGCCGGTGACGAAGGAGGCTCGATCCGATGCAAGCCAGGCGACGAGCTCAGCGACCTCTTCCGGTCGTCCAAGGCGCCCCACCGGGTGTGATGCCACCAGCATGTCATTGACGGATTTATCGGTTTCCAGTCGGCTGATCATTGGCGTGTGGATGAAGGCCGGACCGACGGCATTGACGCGCACGCCGCGCGCCGAATACTCCAGCGCGCTGGTTTGGGTCAGGCCAACCACACCGTGTTTGGCAGCCGCATACGCTGGGGCGCCAGCGAAGCCGACCGCACCGAGAATCGATGCGATGTTCACGATCGAGCCACCGCCAGAATTCAACATCGCGGGAATCTGGTATTTGATGCCGAAGAAGACGCCTGAGAGATTGATCGCAATGACCCGGTTCCATTCCTCCAGCGGATAGTCAGCGGTCGGCGCGACCTCACCGCCAACGCCTGCGTTGTTACAGGCGATGTGCAAGGCACCGTAGCGTGCCACCGTCTTCGCAACCAAGTCAGCCATCTCCGCAGGATCGGCAACGTTGGCCACGATGAACTCCGCCTCGCCGCCCTGGCGGCGAATCAAATCGACAGTCTCACGAGCCCCGGCTTCATTCACGTCAGACACGACAACGACCGCCCCTTCGCGGGCGAGCACTTCACCGATCGCCCGGCCAATACCCGATGACGCGCCAGTCACCAATGCGATTTTGTTACTCAACATCGAAGCCTCCATTTCCTGATCAACACGCCTGCTGGCGCAACTTCCACAGCATGTGACGGCATCGGCGATGCGCGTCGGCTCATTGGTATATAGCGACGCCCTGAGCGACTTTCCAGTGATCCAGATCAAAAAAGCACCCACCGTACCGCGAACAACGCAAAAATATCACCCGCTGTGCAGCGCCTTGAATAAGATGATTTTCATAACGGTTATCAAATGAAGACGCGTGAGTCCAACAACACTTGTTCATCCGACCGGCGATGCCATTTCGTCATCCCCGGCGACGCATTCATCCGGGGGCATGCGCAACATGGTGCTCACGGCTTGACGCATGAATGACAAGCTGATTATTCTGTAGGCACTCGCTGCTTCAACAACAAGCCAACAAGCTTGAATACGAGCTGAATGTTTTCGTGATTGAGGTGCCAACGCGCTCATCAACGGAACGGCGAATCGATAACAGAAATGCAGCAACGGATACGGCACACCGCGCCCAGAGCGCTCTCCTGCATGATTGCCGGATCCTCAACGTACCGCATCATGAGCGGTATCTGCGATCACAGGAGCCGTGACCTGCGGCGTGCACTGAAAGCCAGCCCAGTCGGTTGATTCACCGGTTGGGCATTTTAATTTTGCATGACCCATTTGCCGATGTGCGGGAAATTCGCAGAGTATCAATGTGATTGATTTTAAAACTCTCAACCAGCTTTTTCTCGCCATTCTCGGCGTGATGCTGGCCAGCCTGCTGGTTGGCAGTCTTTTGATGCAGCACCAGACGGGCCGCAACGAGACTACAAAATTCTGGCGCTTGTCGTTGGGTGCGCGTTCAGCCTCGTATTTTCTGTGGGCCGCACTGCCGCTGGCGACACCGCTCTTCAGTGCGGTCGCCAACATGCTCTTCGTCTTTTCGGCGGGCTGTCTGGCCTTGCTCTATCGTTCATGGCGCGTCAAGGTGAGCCGCGAGGCATTACTGACCGTCGTACTGTGCGCTTTGCTCATCGGTGGCTTGCATCTCGTCGTACAACGAGTCGAAGGCAACTACATCATGCGACTGCTCGTGACTGGTACGGCCGGTGTTGTCTTTTCGATTTGGGAATTGACGGAGCTGATCAGGCTTGGCCGCAAGGGCGCTGAAGCTTTGTTGAAGATGATCATCGGTATCGTTCTATCCCAGAAGTTGTTATCGATGGCTGCGCTGGTGGTGACTTTGCAATCAGCCACAGGGGAACATCGCTTCCTGATTGATAACTCGACGAACTCGGTCTACCTGACCTGGTGTGTGCTGAGCAGTCACCTGATCATCTACCTGATCACCGGAAGCTATCTGTATCGCAAGGCGATGCTGAGCCAACTTCATGCCGTCACAGAAAAGAACACGCTGAGGGGCCTGCTTGAAGAGCGAGAAAAATTATTGTCTTCGCTGATCATCGTCAATCGTGTGACCTCCTCCGGCGCGTTATCGGAATCGCTGGCCCATGAGCTTAGTCCGAAACTAAGGACAGCCATCACGCAGCTCGGGGTGATGAAGCACATCATCGATAACAAAAAGGAGGCTGACCAGACACTGTCGGATCTGCTGGATAACGTGACCCGGGACATCGCCCAGCTGCAGCAGATCCTGGAAAACATTCGAGGTATCTTCCGACAGCGACCCGAGCACATGAAATCCTGTGACCTGATGCAGGTTCTGTCACAGGGAATGACCATCTTGAAGAAGCGGCTTGAAGCGGCAAACGTACGCGTCATCATTACGGACGGTCCGCCTATCATGGCCGACATCGTCGAAGCGAAAATTCAGCAAGTCCTGATCAACCTGCTGGATAACGCTATCGACTCGCTTGAAAAAATGACTGGTTCATCGAAAACCATCTGGATTGACGTCGATGACGTCGGTGAACGGGTGATTATCAGCATCAGCGACAATGGCGCAGGTGTGTCGCCAGAATTGGTCGACGAAATTTTCGATCTGACGCGAAGCGGCAAAGACCGCCGCATGGGCATCAGTCTGTGGATTTCCCGGCATATCGTCGAAGAGCGGCATCAAGGCCGCTTGTGGCTTGATACCTTGTTTGCGCCGGGTGCCCGGTTCGTGATGGAACTGCCCAAGCGCACGACGCCCCCTTCTAAAAATGCGGAGCGGGAAAGCTCAGCGCTGATGAGCTATTGATCACGCCTATATCGTGTGAGCGCGATTTACCCCGATAAAGTCACGCCACTGAAAAGACTGACACTGAAAGCTTCAGAAAGCTGGCGGGGAGTCGCTTGAGGCGGAAAACAAAACGCCCCCTGTTGCGGCAGCCAGCTCAGGGGGCGTTTTGTTGTGTGTCTCTGGTGCCCGAGACCGGAATCGAACCGGTACGCTGCCTCTCGGCTAAGCGGCGGATTTTAAGTCCGCTGTGTCTACCAATTTCACCACTCGGGCTTACGGCCATGCCATGCCATAACTTGCGAGCGCATTGTACGACCGCATGCAACGAGATGGCGTCTCGCTGATGCATCGGCAATGCATCTCTCACAAAACACAACAGCCTCCGTGAGGGAGGCCGTGGCGGATATGGAGGCGGGGGTCGGAATCGAACCGGCGTAGACGGCTTTGCAGGCCGCTGCATAACCACTTTGCTACCCCGCCAACTGCCCCGTATTGTAACCGCGGCACGTTCAGTTTGCGCGAACCCAGTGCAGATACAAACTTCGTATCGAGCAATCGGCCGGCCGGCAAAAATAAAAAAGGGAAGCCAGACCGGCTTCCCTTTTGAATTTGGAGCGGGAGAAGAGTCTCGAACTCTCGACCTCAACCTTGGCAAGGTTGCGCTCTACCAACTGAGCTACTCCCGCGTATTGCACTACGTACTGCATTGCCTTTACTGCGCGCCACCAACCTTTGGTTGGCGAACGAATTTTGGAGGCGGGGGTCGGAATCGAACCGGCGTAGACGGCTTTGCAGGCCGCTGCATAACCACTTTGCTACCCCGCCAAGGGAGCTGTATTTCTTCGCGATGCCCACATTTAACGCGGACGTG
>JACCDS011113882.1_pt1 | contig 10607 bp, 8 predicted proteins | sample 7446441 | NCBI WGS metagenome assembly JACCDS01 (sample SAMN15323445, study PRJNA562643) | freshwater metagenome | isolation source: river surface water | place: USA:Blue River Watershed | collected 2017-08-17 | reverse complement strand
GCCGAGTAGCTGATGTTGGTCAGGCTGGAGAGGTAGGCGATGAAGGCGGCCGAGGCGATGCCGCTGGAGAGGTTGTCGGCCGAGATCACGAAGACCAGCGCGCTCACGTCGTGCCCGCGCGTGCCCAGCCAGGCGAACAGCAGGTTGCTGGCCGCGCTGAGCAGGGCGCCCAGCATCAGCACGCGCATCACGCCCAGGCGCATGGCCAGCACGCCGCCGAGGAAGGCGCCCACCAGCGTCATGATCACGCCGTAGACCTTGGTGACGGCGGCCACCTCGTCCTTGGTGTAGCCCATGTCCACGTAGAAGGGATTGGCCATGATGCCCATGACCACGTCACTGATGCGGTAGACGGCGATCAGCGCCAGGATCAGGCCGGCCTGCCACTTGTAGCGGCTCAGGAAATCGGTGAAAGGTTCCACCACGGCCCCCTGCAGCCACTCGGCCGCGCTGCGCGCGGGCGGCAGCTCGTGGCGTTGGGGCTCGCGCGAGAACAGCACCGTCAGCACGCCCGGCAGCATGCTCACGCTCATGACCAGATAGGCGGTGGCCCAGGCGGCGTTCTGGTAGCCGGCAGCGCCGGTTTCGGCGCGCGCGGCCAGCCACAGCACACCGGCGCCGGCCCAGATCATGGCCATGCGGTAACCGGTCTGGTAGGCCGCGGCCAGGGCGGCCTGACGCTCGGCCCCGGCCGATTCGATGCGGAAGGCGTCCAGCGCGATGTCCTGCGTGGCCGAGGCGAAGGCCACGACCAGCGCGCACCAGACCACGGCCTGCAGGCCGCTCTGCGGATGGCTCAGGGCCATGCCGGCCAGCCCGGCCATGATGGCGCACTGCGAGAGCAGCAGCCAGCTGCGGCGCAGGCCCAGCCAGCGGGTCAGGCCGGGCAGGGGCAGGCGGTCCACCAGCGGCGCCCAGGCCCATTTGAAGGCGTAGGCCAAGCCGACCCAGCTCAGGTGGCCGATGGTGGCGCGGTCGATGCCGGCCTCGCGCAGGCGAAAGCTCAGCGTGCCCAGCACCAGCAGCAGGGGCAGGCCGGCGGCAAAACCCAGGGCCAGCATGCGCAGGGTGGCGGGTTCGAGGTAGACCCGCAGGGTGGCGCCCCAGGTGGGCTTGAGTTGGGCCGGTTCGGGCGCACTTGGTGTCATGCGGGAATAATAAGCGCTGGCCTTGACGTTCCGCCTCCATGATCCCAACGAAACACCCCTGCCTTGTCATCCTGAGCGTCCTGCTGCTGTCGGGCCCGGGGCTCGTGGGCTGCCAGGAGCAGCCGGACCCGGCGCGCGAGGGGGTTGACGTCGGACGCAACTCCGTCTTTACCAAGCTCGTGTCGGCCGAGGAGATGGAAAAAACGGCTGAATTGCAGTACCGGCAACTGCAAAAGCTTGCGGCCAGCAAACAGGCCTTGCTGCCTGCCGAGCATCCACAGGCGCAGCGGCTGCGGACGATCGCGCGCAAGCTCATACCGCATGCCGTGGCATGGAATCCCAGGGCGCGTGACTGGCAATGGAGCGTCAGCCTCATCCGCTCACCCCAGATCAATGCCTTTTGCATGCCGGGCGGCAAGATCGCCTTCTATACCGGCATCCTGGACCAGTTGCAGCTGACGGACGATGAGGTCGCCATGGTCATGGGCCACGAAATGGCACACGCGCTGCGCGAACATGCGCGCGAGCGGCTGGGCAAGGGTGCCGTGACCCAGGGCCTAGCCCGCGTCGGGGGTGCGGTGGTGGCGGCCTGGTTGGGCATCGATCCACGCGTGACCGATGGCGTGGCGCGCGGCGGCGCCAGCCTCCTGAGTCTGCAGTTCAGTCGCAGCGACGAGTCGGAAGCGGATCTGGTGGGCATGGAGCTGGCCGCGCGTGCCGGCTACGACCCGCGTGCCGGTGTCACCCTGTGGCGCAAGATGAGCGCGGCCAGCAAGGGCGCGCCGCCGCAGTGGCTCTCCACCCACCCCTCGGGCAAGACGCGCATAGCCGAGATCGAGGAGAGTCTGCCCAAGGTGCTGCCTCTGTACGAACGCGCCCGGGGGAGCCCGACCACGCGGTCATCCGGCATCGGCGCCAAGCCATGAAAAAAGCGCAGTCACGGCGGCGCTTCGGGGCGGGGTGATCGGCTTCAGTAGCGGTAGATCAAGCCCAGCGCGACGCTGGGCAGGTAGCGGAAACCCAGCCAGCCGTTGGTCTGGGTCCGCCAGCCGTCCATGCCCGGAATCAGGCCGGCGTTGCCACCCTGGCTGGTGTCGGTATCGGCTGTCAGGCCGCCCAGGGTGACGCCCATGTCGGCATAAAACCCCAGGCCCTTGCTGGAGAGGGTGTGCTGCCCGTAGCCTATGCCCAGATAGGTGGAGGTGCCGGGGTATTTCAGGCGCTGGCTGTTCATGCCGCCAGCCCAGGCATGGTCCAGTGTGGTGATGTCAGGCCGGGTGTCGTTGAGGTTGACCCCACCCACGAGACGCAGCCCGCTGCTGAAGGGGAACCAGTCGGCATACAGGCTGGCGCGGTTGACCCGCAGGCCCGCGCCTGCATCCACCAGGCCCTCACTGCCGGGCCGGCTCCAGTTCAGCCCGGGAGCGGATACACCACGCAGGCTCAGACTGCCGCTCAGCGAGTACAGGCCGGGCAGGCCCGGATCGGTATAAATGGTCTGTGCCATTGCGGGACCAGCCGCTGAGGAACAGACGGCCAGCGCCAGCAATGGGGCGCGTAGCGAGTTCATGCTTATCCCTGAAGAATTCAGACACTGGTCTTGATTATTCAGAAGATCGGCCTGCCCCTGCCTTTACATGAGGGCTGCGCATGGTCTTTGTGCAGACTCACAGCCATGTATGAAAAACCATGAGCGGGCGCTTACGTTCCGCCTACAAAAGGATTGGTCTGGCGTTCCTGGCCAAAGCTGCTCTCCGGCCCATGGCCGGGGATGAAGACCGTGTCGTTGCCCATGGGCCACAGTCGTTCCGTGATGCTGCGGATCAGCTCGCCGTGGTTGCCTTGGGGAAAATCGGTGCGGCCGATGGAGCCGGCAAACAGCACGTCGCCCACAAAAGCACGCCGGGCCTCGGGGGAATGGAACACCACATGGCCCGGTGTATGGCCAGGGCAGTGCCGCACGTTGAGTGTGCACTTGCCTACGGTGACCGTATCGCCGTCCTTTAACCAGCGGGTGGGGGTGAACGCTTCGGCGGCGGGCAGGCCGAAGCGGCGGCTCTGTTCGGCCAGGCCGTCGATCCAGAACTGGTCGGCCGGGTGCGGGCCGATGATGGGCAGGCCGAGCTGGCGCGACAGCACTGCGGTGCCGCCAGCGTGGTCCAGATGCGCATGGGTGAGCCAGATCTGCTTGAGCTGGACCCCCAGCTTGGCCACGGCGGCGGTGATGCGCGGCAGGTCACCGCCCGGGTCGATGACGGCGGCCTCCAGGGTTTCGTCACACCAGACGATGGAGCAGTTCTGTTCGAAGGCGGTGACGGGGACGGTCTGGTACTTGAGCATGGCCGTGGACAGGGAGGGAGCGGATATCGAAACCGGTATTTTGCACGGGGGCGTCACGTTATGCCGGCAAAATACGGCGCATGACTGTGATCCACCCTGCAGAAACCACCCGCTTGCTGCCTGAGGACGACGCGCAGCGCGCCATGCTGCACAACGAGGTGCATGCCCGTCCGCCGGCGCGTATCCGCCTGCCGGCCCTGGTCATCTACGTGGCCGTGCTCAACGAAGGCATCAGCCGCGAGCAGGAATGCGCGCACCTGCGCCGCCTGCCCGGCCAGCAGGATCTGGCGCTCGATCGCCTGCAAGGCAACTTCCTGCGCCTGCGCTTCGAGGGCTACACCGTGAAGTGGGAGCGGCATACCGAATTCACGCGCTATTCCATCGTGCAGCCGCTGCCGGCGGATGCCCAGCTCGGCGCCAGCGACCCTGAACTGCTCTCCGCCCTGGTGGTGACGCCGGACTGGTTGCGCGAGATCCCGGGACGCACCATCGCCGCCATCAAGCTGGCCATGGTGCACGGCGACCTGCATGCACCCGAGGCCACCATGGCGCAGGCGCGCAAGTGGTTTGGCGGCCATGCGGTGGTGGCTTCGGTCATGGGCAACAACGGGCACTCCTGGGCCGTGACCGACTTCCAGCTGCGCGACAGCGGCTTCGAGCGCCTGCTGGTGATCGCGCCGCCGTCGACCACCGAGACCCGCGCGGGCCGCGTCTCGCAGCGCCTGCTGGAACTGGAGACCTACCGCCTCATGGCCCTGCGCGGCCTGCCCGTGGCCAAGGGCCTGGGCCCCATGCTGAGCGAGGCCGAGGGGCAGCTGGCCGACATCACGGCGCAGCTGGAGAACAAGTCGGCCTCGGAGCAGGCCTTGCTGGACACCCTGGTCTCGCTGGCCGGGCGGGTCGAGCGCGCCACGGCCGAGCACGACTACCGCTTCTCCGCAACGCGCGCCTATGACACCCTGGTGGGGCAGCGCCTGATCGAGCTGCGCGAGCAGCCCGTGCCTGGCACCCAGACCCTGGGCGAATTCCTGCAGCGCCGCCTCTCGCCGGCCATGGCCACGGTGGTGGCCACGGCGCAGCGCCTGGCGTCCTTGTCCGAGCGCGTGTCGCGCGCCAGCGCCCTGCTGCGCACGCGCGTGGACATCGCCACCGAGGTGCAGAACCAGCAGTTGCTGGCCAAGCTCACGCGCGGACAGGAACTGCAGCTGCGCCTGCAGTCCACGGTGGAAGGCCTGTCGATCGCGGCTATTTCGTATTACGTGGTCAGCCTGCTGCTCTATGCCGTGAAGGCGCTCAAGGCCGCAGGGGTGCCGCTGAACGCGGAGATTGCCATCGGCGCGCTGATCCCGCTGGTGCTGTGGGGCGTCTGGCGTACCACGCGGCGTATCCACGCCAGGTTGAACGCCGGGCACTGAGGGCCGGCGTTTACAGCAGCGCTTCGTAGCCGATGGTCAGCGGGGCGTGGTCGGAGAACTTCTCGCCCTTGTAGATGGCCTCGGTCCGGGCGCGCGCGGCCAGCGCCGGCGTGGCCAGCTGGTAGTCGATGCGCCAGCCCACGTTCTTGGCATAGGCCTGGCCGCGGTTGCTCCACCAGGTGTAGGCCGCGTCGGTGGCCTCGGGCTGCAGCTGGCGGTAGACGTCGACCAGACCGCCTTCGCCCAGTAGCTTGCTCATCCAGGCGCGCTCCTCGGGCAGGAAGCCCGAGTTCTTGAGGTTGCCCTTCCAGTTCTTGAGGTCCATTTCCTTGTGCGCGATGTTGACGTCGCCGACCAGGATGAACTCGCGCCCGTGCTTGAGCTTTTGCAGATGCGGGTAGATCTGGTCCAGGAAGCGGAACTTGGCCTCTTGCCGGTCTTCGCCCGAGGAGCCGCTGGGGAAGTAGCAGCTGATCAGCGAGAGCTTGGCGCTCGGCGTGTCGAAGCGCAGCTCCACATAACGGCCCTCGGCATCGAATTCGTCCGAGCCGTAGCCGATGCGCACGTCGCTGGGTTCGTGACGTGTGTAGAGCCCCACGCCCGAGTAGCCTTTTTTCTCGGCGTAGTGGAAGTGGCCGCGCAGGCCCGCCAGTTCTTCAAAGCGACCCGCCACATCGCCGGCCTGGGCCTTGACTTCCTGCACGCCAATACAATCGGGGCGCGTCTGGTCCAGCCAGGCTTCCAGCCCCTTGCTGGTGGCCGAGCGTATGCCGTTGAGGTTGAGACTGACGAGTTTGAACAAGGAATTTCCCATGGCGGACGGTGTGGTGAGTGGGCAGGATAACTTGGCCCAGGATTTCGTGGCGTTCGCCGTCGAGTGCGGCGTGCTGCGTTTCGGCGAGTTCAAGACCAAGGCCGGCCGGCTCTCGCCCTATTTCTTCAATGCCGGTTTGTTCGACGACGGTGCCAAGCTGGGCCGGCTGGCCGAATTCTATGCCCGCCGCGTGATCGACTCGGGGATCGCGTTCGACATGATCTTCGGCCCGGCCTACAAGGGCATACCGCTGGGCGCGGCGCTGGCGGTGGAGCTGGCGCGACGCGGGCGCAACGTGCCCTTTGCCTACAACCGCAAGGAGGCCAAGGACCATGGCGAAGGCGGCACCCTGGTGGGCGCGCCGCTCAAGGGCCGGGTGCTCATCGTCGACGACGTGATGTCCGCCGGCACCGCCGCGCGCGAGTCCATCGCCTTGATCGAGGCCGCCGGCGCCACCCCGCATGCGGTGGTCATCGCCCTGGACCGTCAGGAGATGGCCACCGAAAACGGGCAGGACGTTTCCTACAGCGCCGTGCAATATGTCCGCAATCGCCTGGGATTGCAGACCTGCGCGATTGCGAAGCTGTCTGATTTGTTGCAGTATCTGGAACAACACAGCAGCGCGGGATTGCTTGCGGACCACCAGCGTGTGCTGGCCTACCGGCAACGTTACGGCGTGCAGGGAATGTAAACATGAAGCGATGGGCAGGGATGATGGGCTTGGGCGTGCTGCTGAGTTGCGGTGCGCTGCCGGCCTTCGCCCAGGCCAGCGCCGAGGGCGGCATCTACACCTGCATCGACGCCAAGGGGCGCAAGCTCACCTCCGACCGCCCCATCCGTGAATGCGCCGACCGCGAGCAGAAGCTGCTCAACCCCAGCGGTACGGTGCGCGCCATCGTCGGGCCGACGCTGACCGGCCCCGAGCGCGCCGCCCTGGAGGCCAGGCAGCGTCGCGAAGCCGAAGACCGCGCCCGCCAGGCCGAGGAGAAACGACGCGAGCGCGCCCTGCTGGTGCGTTACCCGAGCCGTTTCGTGCATGACAAGGAGCGTTTCGAGGCCCTGACCCAGATCCGCGTGGTGCGCCAGGCGGCGATGAACCGCGTCACCGAACTGCAGCGCCAGCGCAAGGAGCTCGACATCGAGCTGGAGTTCTACGTCAAGGATCCGAGCAAGGTGCCGCCTTCGCTGCAGCGCCTGGTCGAGGAGAACGAAAAAAGCATGGCGGTGCAGGAACGTTTCATCGCCGACCAGGAGGCCGAGATGGGGCGAGTCAACGGTCGTTTCGACGAGGAGCTGTCGCGCCTGCAGCAGCTCTGGGCCCAGGTCGGCGCACCGGCCCAGTGACCGCGGCCGGTCGGCACCAGCCGGCTCTTTCTTCCCTGGACTGTTCGTGACGGTTTGCTGCGCAGCAGTTCTCCAAGCCTGCTTCGCGGGGTTGGTTGTCCTGATCTGGTGCCCATGCTGGCCGGCGTCCGATGCCTTCTCAGGCCAGTACGCGGAAGTTGATCATCATGCCGGCATCCTCATGCTCCAGGTTGTGGCAATGGAGCACGTAGGTCTGGTCGCCTGGGTAGTCGTGGGCGAAGTCGATCGCCACCCGCACTGTCTCGCCTGGCCAGACCAGCACGGTGTCCTTCCAGCCGAGGTCGCTTACGGTGCGGCCTTGGCCGAAGCGGGCCGTGGCTGCCACCTGGGGCGGGCTGCCGATGCGTTCGAGAACCTGGAAGGAAAAGCCGTGGATGTGCATCGGGTGCGGCATGCCCATGGCCGGGTTGCTGATGTTCCATATCTCTACCGCGCCGCGCTTGACGTCGAACGCGATCTCGTCCATGCGAAAAGTGCGCCCGTTGATGAGAAAGCGCATCTGTCCCATGGACAGTTCGATCTTGCGCTGCGCGGCGCCGGAGGTCGCAATCGCCTTGACCCGGGACAGCGTGGCCGGTAGCCGAGCGGCCACGCGCTTGCCGGCCGTGACCGTGAGCTTCAGCACATTGAAGGCCTGGCCCAGCGGTAGCCGCGAAGAACTCATGGCGGCCATCATCCGCCCCATGCCGGGCATGGCATTGCCGGCACCTTCGTTTTCCATCGGGTCGAAAGCCAGGCTGCGCAGGAACACGTCTGTGCCTGAGGGTGCCTGTCCGGCGTCGAACAGCAGGTCCAGGCGCTCTCCCGGCGCCAGGAAGACCTCTTTCACCGTCTCCGGGCGCTCGATCAGGCCACCGTCGGTGCCGATGACGGTGAAATCGAGCAAGGTGTCGCCCTGGGCAAAGGCCAGCCGGTAGATGCGCGCGTTCGATCCGTTGAGCAGCCGCAGCCGGTAGGTGCGCGGTGCGACGGCCTGTACCGCGTTGGGTGTGAGATTGGCCAGCACGATGTCGCCCAGCCAGCCCATCATGGCTTCATGGGCGTCGGGCCGGTACAGCAGGCGGCCCTGCGTGTCGAACTGCTTGTCCTGGATGACCAGGGGCAGGTCGGTCACGCCGAGGCGCAGATCCAGCGCCTCGGCGAGCCGGCGCTGGTCCTCGTCGTCCACCAGGAAGAAGCTCGCCAGGCCGTGATAGGCCTGCTCGGCGGTCAGCTCGTGCGCATGGGTGTGGTACCAGTAGGTGCCGCCGCAGTTGCTGACCTTGAAGTCGTACTCGTAGTGCCCGCCGGGGCCGATGGTGCTGGCCGGATGGCCGTCCATGGCGGCGGGCACGTGCAGGCCGTGCCAGTGGATGATGGTCGGCTCGGCCAGGCCATTGTCCAGGCGCGCAGTGAAGCGCGCGCCGCTTTTGAGACGCAGGATCGGGTTCTGCCACGACTGGCCCGCCTGTTCGGTCTGGTAAAGCAGAAAGGGTGAGGCGCGTCCCCCCAGCAGCGGGAAGCTTGCCGCGCCGGTGCGGATACGCAAGGGTCCGGTGACGTCGAGCACGCCGAAGGGGCCGCTGCCACCCGGAATGAACAGCGGGTTGCGGAAATTCCCGGGATCCACCGGGTTGTGGGGGTAGGGGCGAAACGGCACCCCGGTCGGCGTTGCGGCGCGGACCGGGCTGTCGTAATACATCCAGGCGGCACCAGCGGCGGCGCCAGCGGACGCCACGCCGGCAAACTGAAAGAACTGTCTTCTGCTCAACATGATGGACTCCTAAGTTCAACTTCAACGATGTCGGCGGCGGGATATGCCCTGTGCGCCGACCAACTGCATTGCGAAAGCAGGAAGGTGGGTGCGCAAATGTGCGTCGACAGCTATGTGTCGAGCGCGGCGCAGGCGAGGCTTTAAATCGTCAAGCGCAGGAAGCGGATAGCTACCGGGCGTTCCACCCAAGTTGAAGGGTTGCTTGCCGGCCTGCATGCGGCCCGTACGGTGGTGCCTGCGGCGCGCCACCCGACCCCGACCATGAGGAGGTCGGCGTGCGCGGGCTTCGGTTTTTTTTGCTGGGCGAGGCCGGCATGCCGGACGCCGCCGGGAGGCGGACACAGCTGCGCCGCGGACGGAGGACCGAAGCCCGGCGTTGCGAAAGAAACCAGTTCCGTTGTGGCCGGGGGCTGGGCCGTTCGCGCCGGATGCGGATGGCCGCTTTCCCCGGCGTGCGCGGGCCCCGGCGTACATAGGCAGGCATGGGCGACCCCCATTCCCAGCGCCAGCAGCCAGACGCACAGCACCACGGTGGTGGTGAACCGTGTTTTTCTGCGACTGGGCCAGGGCTTCATGGTGGACTTGGACGTGTGGCCGGTGTCAGGGGCCGGCCATGTCCGCACTCTAGGCCTGGAGCCCTGAGAGGTATTGATCCAGGTCAAGCATCGCCGCATTCGCGGCGCGGGATGTTTTCCCCTGATCCCGTCAAGTCAGCCTGTGCTTGAGTAGCTCGTTGACCTGCTGCGGGTTGGCCTTGCCCTTGCTGGCTTTCATGACCTGACCCACGAGCGCGTTGAAGGCCTTGTCCTTGCCGGCCCTGAACTGGGCCACGTTGTCGGGGTTGGCGGCGATCACCTCGTCGATGATCTGTTCCAGGGCGCCGGAGTCGTTCATTTGCTTGAGGCCTTTGGCCTCGATGAGCCGATCAATGAGTTCTGCTTGTGCTTCGGGGTGCTGCTCACTCCACATGGCGCTGAACATGCCTTGCCGCGCAGCGAGGGCATCAAAGATCTCTGTTTTTGCAGTTTTGGCATTGATCTCACCGTTGGCTATTTTCTCTAGCAGGCGAGCAAGTTGCGCTGGTGCGACATAGAACTGATCGATGAGTAGGCGATTGCCACTTTGCAAAGATGAATTCAAGACGGCGGAAACCTGATTGAGCATCCAATTGGCTGCTAGTTTTGCCGGAGCACCGAGCTCAACGACTTTCTCAAAATAGGTCGCGAACTCTTTGCTTTGGGTGAGCGCGGTGGCGTCGTACTCAGGCAGGCCGTAGTCGCTCACGAAGCGCGCCGCCATGGCGCGCGGCAGCTCGGGCAGTTCGCTGCGCACGCGTTCGATCCACTCCGGCTCAATCACCAGCGGCGGCAGATCCGGGTCGGGGAAGTAGCGGTAGTCGGCCGCGTCTTCCTTGGTGCGCATGGACCGCGTCTCGCCGGTGTCCGGGTCGAACAGCACGGTGGCCTGCTGGATGGCGTGGCCGTCCTCGATCTGCTCGATCTGCCAGCGCACCTCGTAGTCGATGGCCTGCTGCATGAACTTGAAGCTGTTCAGGTTCTTGATCTCGCGGCGCGTGCCCAGCGGGCCCCCGGGCTTGCGCACCGAGACGTTGGCGTCGCAGCGGAAGGAGCCCTCCTGCATATTGCCGTCGCAGATGCCGATCCAGGTCACGATCTTGTGCAGCTCCTTGGCATAGGCCACGGCCTCGTCGCTGGAGCGGATGTCGGGTTCGGTCACGATCTCCAGCAGCCGCGTGCCCGCGCGGTTCAGGT
>JACCDS010697197.1_pt1 | contig 10607 bp, 12 predicted proteins | sample 7446441 | NCBI WGS metagenome assembly JACCDS01 (sample SAMN15323445, study PRJNA562643) | freshwater metagenome | isolation source: river surface water | place: USA:Blue River Watershed | collected 2017-08-17 | reverse complement strand
TTCCCCATGGTCTTTGTGCGCGGCACCTTGGTCGGTGGGGCCGATGACCTGCGCCGATTGATCGACAGCGGCGAACTCACCACCTTGCTCAAAGCCTGAGTGACATGGCGCGACTGGCAAAACCCGAGATGTGGCGCACCGAGGTGGCCGATGCGGTGGCCGTGCTGAATATTCCCGGCGCACTCCAACGCGCACGCAGCTTTGACATCGATGTCAGCTTGCTGGTGCGCGTGCCCGAAGACAACGCCGAGGTTTGGCACGAATTGGCTCTGGAGATTGACGGCCAGCGGCAGTGGCACAGGCGCATTGCCAGCAGCTGCCCGGGGCAAACCGACGGGCTGGATTACCACTGCCGCGTGGTGCTCGAAGCCGGTCCTGCCTTGCGCATCCGCGCGGTGGCAGGCACCCGTGGCACGGTGGTGCAGCGCCTGCTGATCGAGGCGCGCGAAGACCTGTAGCCTCAGCCGATCACCGCCAACTCGCGCAGGGGGCGGTTTTGCACCAGGCGCTCAAAGCCCAACTCTTGCACGTCGATGGTGTGGGACTGCCCTTGCAGCATCCACTCGGCCAAGGCCAAACCAGCACCCGCCGCGTGCTGCATGCCATGGCCCGAAAAACCGTTGATGAAATGCAGGTTGTGAAGCTCTGGGTGCGGGCCGATCACGGCGTTGTGATCGAAGGTGTTCATCTCGTAATAACCCGCCCAGGCCCGCTCCACCCGCAGGGCTGCCAGCGCCGGGATGCGGTGTGCGAGTGAGGCCCATTGTTCGTCGTTCCACTCCGACCAATTGGGCTCGAGCGGCAGGCCATGCTCGGTATGCAAGGGCTCTGCGCCGGTGATCAAAAAACGGCCCTCAGGCCGCAGCCACCAACCTGTGGGGTCGATCAGCAAGGGGCAGTGGGCCAAGGGCTCGGGGCAGGACAGCACAAACACCGTGCGCCGCGCCGCCTCGATGGGCAGCGCCACCCCGGCCATGGCCGCCACTTCGTGACCCCAAGGCCCTGCCGCATTGACGATGTGGCCGCAGGGCAAAGCGCCGCCACTGGCCAGCCGCACCGCGGTGACTTGGCTTGTCGTATGGTCCAAACCCACGACCCGGTCGTGCAGACGCTGCACGCCTTGCGCCATGGCTTTTTTCAAAAACGCCTGGTGCAGGGCAGGGCCGTCAAACCAACCCTCGCCGCTCAAGCCCAAGCTGCCCAGCGCCACATCGTCCACATTCAGCCACGGAAAGCGCTGGCGCAGTGCCTCAGGGGCGAGCAAGGCCACATCGGCCCCGGCTTGTTTTTGGATCTGGTGCGCGGTTTGCAGCGCGGCGACTTGGTCCGGCTGGGCCAGGTACAAATAACCGGGCTCCTGCAAACCCAGCGACACCGGGTGTTCGGGCAGGCCGAGGTGCTGCTCGGCCTCGCGCAAAAACGCGATGCCGAATTGGCTCAGCCGGATGTTGACGGGGCAGGTGAACTGTTGCCGAATCGAGCTGGCTGACAACGATGACGAGGCTTTTTCGTAACGCGTGTCCGACTCGACCAGCGTCACTTTGAGGCCCGGCTGCAAGCGGGTCAGCCAATAGGCCGTGGCCGCGCCCATGACGCCGCTGCCGATGATCACCACATCGGCGTGGCTCATGGCCGAGCGCCTTCGGCCAAAGCCGCGCGGTACACCAGGCGTGCTGCCACGGTGTCTTCCACCGCTTGGCCCAGTGATTTGAAAACGATGGTGGTGCCTGCAGGCGGCGGCGCCACGCGGCCGCACAAAATCTCGCCTATCTCTGCGGCGACGGTCGCGCCCGAGAGCATCACATCGCCCGATTCTTTTTCGGCCGCTTCACGCTGGTCGGCCACCACCCAGTTGGCCATGGCGGCGTCGTCCAACTCGCGCCAGGTGGGGCGGGGCGCACCCACAGCGGCCACAAAGGCCCCGGGCTTGAGCCAGGCGCCTTGCAGCACCGGCTCGCTGGCGTTGGTCACGGTGCACACGATGTCAGCCCCGCGCACCGCGGCTTCGGCGCTGGCGCAAGCCACGCCACCGATGTCGCGTGCGCACTGCTGCGCGTTGGCGGCATTGGGGCTCCATACCCGAATCTCAGACACCTCACGCACTGCGCGCAGCATCTGCGCGTGGCTGCGTGCCAGCACGCCGCTGCCCAGCATGGCCACCACCTGCGGGGTGCGCGGCACCAGCGCGTCGGCTGCCACGGCCGAGGCCGCCGCCGTGCGCATGGCGGTGATGGTGTTGCCCTCCATGACCGCCAGCGTCTGGCCCGTGGCCGGGTCCATCAGCACGATGGTGCTGAGCAAGGTGGGCAAGCCCTTTTGCGCGTTGCCCGGCACCAAGGTGATGAGTTTGGTGCTCAGGGCATCGCCCAACTGCGCGGGCTTCAAAAACAGCAGGCCATCGGCCGAGGCATCGCCCATGGGCATGACCATGCGCAGCGGCTGGACCACCTGGCCCAGCGTCAAGGCCACCAGGGCTTCGCGCACAGCCTGGAGCAAATCGGGCACGCGCAGCAGTTCTTGCACGCGGGCTTCGTCAAAGTAATGGACCATGGGGCTTCTCCAAAAAGGCGGTTCAACCCGATGCCGTGGCGTTTGCAGCGGTGCCCGCGGCATAAGCGGCTGTGGCCGCCACCACCTCAGCCACCTCAATGTCTGCAGCCGTGAGGCCTGTGGGCAGCAAGATCACGCCATCGGCATCGGCCACCAGATGGTCGCCCGGGGTGAAGGTCACACCGCCAAAATGCACCGGCACATCGCGCTCCCCAGCACCGGTGCGGCTGCCGCGCTTAGGCATGGTGCCCAAGGCTTTGACGCCGATGTCGATCGCGTTCAGTTCGTTGGCGTCGCGCACCACACCATGAATCACCAAACCCGCCCAGCCATTGCGTGAAGCGAGTTCGGCCATCACATCGCCAAACAAGGCGCGCGCGATCGAGCCCCCGCCGTCGATCACCAACACCTGACCGTGCCCAGGCTGGCGCACGGTGTCACGCATCAGGCCGATGTCTTCAAAGCAGCGCAAGGTGCGCATGGGCCCGGTAAAGAATCGGCGCAAACCGAAACTCTGAAAGAGCAGCGCACAGGCCTGCACGTCCTCGCGTGCATCGCACAGGTCGGTGGTTTTGGGGGTGTCAGTCAATTTGTGCGCCCGACTCTTTCACCACCACGGCCCATTTGGCCAGGTCGCGTTTGAGCATGTTGGCGAACTCGGCCGGTTGGGTGATCAACACATCAGCCCCTTGCGCATTGAAACGCTCAATCACGTCTTTGTTTTTCAGGATGTCTTGCACATCCTGGTTGATGCGACGCACCACGGCGGCAGGTGTCTTGGCGGGCGCAAACAGGCCAAACCAAGGCGAGACATCGAATTCCCTGAAGCCCGATTCAGCGATGCTGGGAATTTGGGGGAAGTTGCCCGAGCGCACCGCACTGGTCACCGCCACTGGGCGCAGTGTCCCTGCCTTGATCGCGCCCGAGACCGAGGGCAGGCTGGTGAAGACCATGTTGATCTGTCCGCCCATCAGGTCTTGCATGGCGGGGGCTGCGCCCCGGTAGGGAATGTGCTCGAGTTTGGTTTTGGCTGCGGCATTGAACATGACGCCCAACAAGTGGTTGACCGAACCATTGCCCGCCGAGCCAAAGGTCAAAGGCGCACGGGTGCCTTGCTCGGCCAAATCCTTGATGGTTTTGATTGGCGAGTCGGGCCGCACCACCAAGACAAAAGGCAAAGTGGCCAGTGTGGCCACAGGCTCAAAATCTTTTTCCGGGTCAAAGGGCAGTTTTTTGTACAAGGCAGGGTTGATGGCGTGCGAACCCGCGTAACTCATCAGCAAAGTGTGACCGTCCGCTGCGGCCTGGGCCACATGCTCCATGCCCACGTTGCCACCTGCGCCCGCGCGGTTTTCGACCACCACCGACTGGCCCCATTTTTCGCTGAGCCTTTGCGCCATGATGCGCGCGAGTGCGTCGGATGCGCCGCCCGGCGTTTGTGGCACCACGATGCGCACAGGGCGTGACAAGAATTCTTGGGCCAGCACTGCGCCCTGCGTCAGACAAAGACCCAAAGACAGGGCCCAAATTTTTAAACCGCGTGCGATCATTTCAGCTCCAATGAAAAAGTGCCTCAGAATGACACAAGGCAAGGGCCCCGCTTGTCTCACGTTAGACAAGGCCCAGGCCCGCACAGCCCAAGGCCTGTGACACAATGAAAAGCATGATGATTCGTCGAATTGCAGGTGCCCTGGGCGCCGAGCTGCACGGGGTCGATTTGACCCAAACTTTGAGTGGTGCGCAGCAACGCGAGATCCGCGATGCCTTGTTGCAAAACCAGGTCATTTTCTTCCGCGACCAAAACCTCTCCCCTGAGCAATTCATGGCCTTTGCACAAACGCTGGGCCAGCCGATTGAGTACCCCTTTGTCAAAGGTCTGGAGGGTTTCCCGTGTGTGATCGAGGTCAAAAAACTCGAGCACGAAAAAGTCAACTTTGGGGGGATCTGGCACTCCGACACCACCTACCTGCCCCAGCCCCCCATGGGCTCGATGCTCTTGGCCAAAGAAATCCCACCGTATGGCGGGGACACACTGTTTGCCAACCAGTATTTGGCCTGGGAGGCCCTGTCGGACACCATGCAACGCTTGCTCGATGGGCTGGTGGGCATCAGCAGTTCGGCCAAAGCCGATGTCTCCAAAACCCGAGAAGACCGCATCAAATCGGATGGCAAGGACAGCGCGCCCCAAGCGCATTTGGCCCACCACCCCCTGGTGCGCACGCACCCTGAAACCGGGCGCAAGGCGCTGTATGTCAATGTGGCGCACACCGCGGGCATCGTGGGCATGACCGACGCCGAAAGCGCGCCTTTGCTCAACTTTTTGTTCCAGCACCAGGTCAAGCCCGAGTTCACCTGCCGCTTCGTTTGGCAGCCCCATTCGCTGGCGGTTTGGGACAACCGCTGCACGCAACACAACCCGGTCAACGATTACCATGGTTTTCGGCGGGTCATGCACCGCATCACACTGGCGGGCGACACGCCCCGCTGAGCGAAAATAGCGCCATCTTTTTCCAGGTCCAGGAGCCGGTGTGAAATTCAAGATGTCGGAGAAATCCCTGTTCGCGGTGTTGTTGCGTTCACCGTGGTGGATCAGCTTCCTGTTGGTGGCGGTGATCGCCTTGTTGGCCGGTGCCTTGTTGCCCAAGGAATATGCCGGTGTGGGCATGCTGGGTGGCTTTCCCTTTTTTGTCATTGGCTGCATGGCCATGTGGCGCCAGCGCAATTTGCCCAGTGCCGCAGAGGTCGAAAAAGGCATGAGCATGCTCTCGAGCATTGGATGGCGCGACTTTTCAGCCTTGCTCGAGACCGCATTCACCCGGCAGGGCTACACCGTCAAGCACCTCAATGGCGCTGCCGACATGCAACTGGAAAAAAGGGGCGTGCTGACTGTGGTCAGTGCCAAGCGCTGGAAAGCGGCCGCCTTGGGGGTGGAGTCCTTGCGTGAATTGGTGGCGGTCCGCGATGCCCTCGAGGCCCGCAATTGTGTGTGCATCACCCTGGGCCAAGTCAGTGCCAAAGCCAATGAATACGCCGAACAAAACCGCATCACGCTCATCTCGGATGCCGACTTGGTCGCGCTCACGGCCAAAACCATCAAAATCTTGTGAGGCCTTGGCGCCATGACCTTTGAAAGCCCCGTGCTCAATGCCCAGGAGTTGCTTGCCTTGGCACAGCGCCACCCCCCCAAAAATTGCCAATGTTTGCTGGGGCCCTGTGCGGGTTGGGAAAGCCTGGGCGCTGGGCGCTGGCCTGAGGGTGACATGCACAAGCTGGGCACCTTGCGTGCCACGCTGGGTGCCGATGGCGCCCCCTTGGCCGAACCCAGCTTTGCAGAATTTCACCCGGACGGCACGCGTTACGAATCACCCGATGCGCCCATTGCACCCTTGTTTTTTCCTTACAACCGCTGCGACGTTTTTGCCTGCGGCCAATGTGAGCGGGTGCTGCTCCAGTACACCGAATTTGGCGGCTACTACGTTGACCAACGCGTTCGGGTGCTCAGCCCCGAACGGGTGGTCGATGCGCCACTGCCGGACGCATGACGGTGGCTTGATGGTGGCCTGATGGCGATCAGTCCGGCTTGATCCCGTTTTCACGCACCACTTTGGCCCAGGTGTCGATTTGGCCATCGATGAAGGTCTTGGCGCGTTCCACACTGCCCCCTGCAATGCTGATGCCTTGCGCCTCCAGGCGCTTGGACACCTCGGGGTTGCTCAGTGCCTTGTTCAACTCTTCGTTCATGCGCTTGACGATGTCGGGCGGTGTTTTGGCTGAGGCCAACAAGGCCCACCAGGCCGGTGCTTCAAAACCGGGAAAACCTGCTTCGGCAATGGTGGGCACATCGGGGAATTCGGCCACCCGTTTGGACGAGGTCACCGCCAAAGGGCGCAGGCGTTTGCTGTCGATGTGCGGTTTGTTCAAGAACACCGTGCCAATGCTCAGAGGGATGTGACCGGCAATGGCGTCGTTCATCAACGGACCGCCGCCCTTGAAGGGCACATGGTTGAACTCCAGCCCCCCATTCTTGGCCATCAAGGTCATGGCCAAATGGCCCAAGCTGCCATTGCCAATCGAGCCGTAAGCCACGTTCTTTTTGGCCTTGGCCGCGGCCACCACATCGCCAAAGCTTTTGTATTCGCTGGCCGCGTGGGTGGTGAGCATCATGGCCGACGTGCCCACCAGCACCAGGGGCACCAAGTCGCGCTTGCTGTCGTAGGGCATGTTGGGCATCAAACTTTGGTTCACGCCATGGGTGTCAAACACCACCGCAAAGGTGTAGCCGTCCGCGGGTGCGCTGAGCACGCCGGCGGTGCCAATCACGCCCGATGCGCCGCCCCTGTTTTCGACCACCACACTTTGGCCCAGTTGCTGTGACAAGGGGCCCGACAAAATGCGCGCCACTTGGTCAACCGAGCCGCCGGGCGGAAAGACCGCGACCAATTTGATCGGCTGTTTGGTCGGCCAGGCTTGCGCCCAACTCATCATTGGCATGCACGTCACCAAAGCGGCGCAGACTGCGCGGGTCATCCAGTTTTTCATGGTCGAGGCCTTCAAATGTCAAAAACACCAGTATGGCGGCATGTGGTCTGTCTGGGCTTTAGCGCAAACCCTGAACAAACCGTTCACCTGGCTCGGTGGGTGGGCTCAGACCGTGGCAATCGGCGTGGCTGGCGAGCCGATCGCACCAGGCAAGCGCAAGGGTGGGGCGGTGAGTAAAAACCGCGAGCGTTGGTGCTGACGCAACCAATGGGCCAAAGGGGTCAGGTGCCAGATCTCGCCCAAGTGCACCCCCAGCTTGAACAGGCAATGCTCGTGCAAGGGCAGGGCGGCGCAGCTGCCGGGGCGGGGTGTGGCTGGCAAACCTTCGACCGCGTAGTTGTCGGCGATCAGCGCCACCAGGCCCGAGTCGGTGATCCATTGCAGCAGGCGCTGGTCGCGCCCTTCCAGCACAGCGCATGAATTTTCCACCGCGTGGGGGTCGGGCTGCTTGTTCATCTCCAGCAGCATTTGCGCAAAACCCGTGTGCAGGCACACCATGTCGCCGGGCTCGACCACCACCCCGTCTTTTTTCATGATGTCCATCAGCACGTCGTAGCCCACCCGCACCCGTTCTCGCCCCAAATGGGCGTGCAGATCGATCATCACAGCGCGCCCTTGCACGCAGCGCTCGGACATTTTTTCGATGCCCAGGGCTTTGGCGCTGGAAGTGGATTCACGCGCAATGTCAGGAAAGCCAAAAATCCCCGCGCCTGCGCCGCTGCTCGGGCCCTGCACGTCGGTGCCCGCGCGAAAGCCGTTGTAATAGACCGGTTCGGGCACGCCATCCCCGTTGGCGTCGAACATCGAGCCCACATGGGCCAGGCTGTCCCATTGGGTGCTGTACTGCAAATGCATGATCACCAGATCGTCGCAAACCACGTCGGTGCAGCTGGGGTCGTCGCACCACAGTTGGTAGTTCATGTTGGGCTTGCCCTCGCGCAGGGTGGGGCGCAGCACAGGCGGTTGGCGCCTGGGGTTGAGCACATTGCCGCCCGGAAAATCCAGCGGCAGGCTCAGGTTGAAGGTCTGCCCTGTGTGCACCTCGCGCATGCCTTGCAGCACTTTGTCGGGCGTCAAGAGGTTCATGCGGCCCCATTGGTCGTCCGGGCCGAAGTCGCCCCAATTCGAGCCCGGAGGGCGTTGTTTCCAGCGGGGGGATGAAGACATGCAGGGCTCCTGGTGTGGGGCATGGCCCCGTGTTGAATCAGTGGGGGGTGGTGTCGGCATGTGGGCTGGGGGGAGGCTTTTGAAATTCGCGCCACAGCAAATACAAGCCGCTGGCCACCACCACCAAGGTGCCCAGCACCACGGCCAAGTCGGGCACCTGACCAAAGACCAGCCAACCCAGCAAGCTCATGTAAATGATCTGCTGGTACAAAAATGGCCCCAGCACCGCCGCCGAGGCATAGCGGTGGGCCACCGCCACAAAGTAGTGGCCAATGCCGCCGCACAAACCGGCCAAGCCCATGATGAACCATTCCAGCACGGTGGCCGGGTTTTGCCATTGCCACAGCGCCACAGGCGTCAACACCAAAGTGGCCACCACCGCCGAGGTCAGCTGGGTGGTGGCGGGGTTTTCGCTGCTGGCCAGGTAGCGGGTCATCATGTTGAACAAGGCGTACAAAATGGCATTGAGTGCTGACAACAAAATGGCCGGGTGAAAGCCTTGGCTGCCGGGGCGGATGATGACCAGCACGCCCGCAAAGCCCACGGCGATGGCCAACCAGCGCTTGGCGTCCAGCCGCTCGCCCAACCACCACGCCGAGAGCAAGGCGATCAAAATCGGCACGGAAAACTGCATGGCCCCGGTTTCTGCCAACTGCAAATACTGCAGGGCCCAAAAATTGAGTGCGGTCATCGACGCCAGCATCAAGCCGCGCAACAGCTGCAAGCGGGGGTGACGCCAGCGCAGCAATCCGCCTTTGACCGAGGGCGCAAACACCGCGATGGAAAACAGTGAATGCGTGAGAAAGCGCATCCACACCACCTGCATCACGGGCAGGGTGAGCACCAGCCACTTGGCCGATGCATCGAGCACCGCAAACATCAAGGTGGTGACCGTCACCAGCGCAATGCCGATGCGGCGGTGCCGGGCGCTGTCGCTGAAAAGCTGACTCATGGGGCCGGGCTCAGCGCTTGGCCGGTGTCTCCAGCCCGCCTGTGTAAAAGCGGTTGAAGGTGGGCGAGATGATCAACTCGTTGATGCAGGTGCGCGCCGGCATCTGGGCCAAAAACAAGATGGCTTGGCCCATGTCCTCGGCTTGCACCATGCGTTCGCGCTGCTCGGCCGATGGCGGCACGGGCCGTTTGTCCAAAATGGGCGTGGCCACTTCGCCCGGTAAAAGTGAGGTGGCCCGGATGCCGTGCAGGCACTCTTCCATGTTGATGGATTCGGTCAGCGCCAGCACCGCGCGTTTGGTGGCGTTGTAGGCGGGGCCCGTCAGCTTGGAGGCATACAGGCCCGCCCAGGACGACACGTTGATGTTCAAGCCCCCTTGCTGCTGCCGCATGGTGGGCAAGACCGCGTGCACGCAATAAAAAAGCCCCGACAGGTTGATCGCCACCACATCGTCCCAGGCCTCGGGTGTGACCACATCGAAATTGCGCTGCGTGGCGTTGGTGCCCGCGCTCGTCACCAGGATGTCGATGCGCCCGTGCCGCGCCACGATGGCTTGTGCAGCGGCTTTCACGGCGTGTTTGTCGGCCACATCCAGCAGTACCGCTTCGGCGCTGCCCAGGCTTTGCAGTTGGGCCAGTGCGGTGGCGTTGGTGGCTGCGTTGCGCCCCGAAATCACCACATGAGCACCGGCCTTGACCAGCTCTATGGCACCGGCCAGCCCAATGCCGCTGCCGCCGCCGGTGATCCAGGCCACCTGGCCTTTGAGTGAAGTGCTCATGTGCTGTCCTTTGAGTTCCATCCGTGCGGCCCCAGACGTGTCCGACGGCCATGGCCACATTGAAGCAGCCCCCAGACCGATTGACCTGCTGCAGAGGTGACACCCTGAGGACCCGGTGGCGTTCAAACCCGAGCCCCTGGCGGCGTGGAACCGCCGTTTTTCCAAAGAAAAAGGGGCTGCGTTTGCACGCAGCCCCTTTTCTTTCGAGTATTTTTGGCTCCTCAACCTGGGCTCGAACCAGGGACCTACGGATTAACAGTCCGGCGCTCTACCGACTGAGCTATTGAGGAACAGCTTTGGATTATAGAGCGATTTTGGGGCTGTTTTGAGAGAGGGCTGAAGGTTTTTTTACAACCGGCCTTCTATCAGCTGTTGCAATGCGCGTGCCGCTTGTTCGGGGTGGCTTGCGCCCGTGATGGCCCGCACCACGGCCACGGAGCCCACACCGCTTTGCATGACGGCTGACATGCGCGCTTCGTCGATGCCGCCAATGGCCACCAAGGGGTGGTGGCGCATCAGCGCGGCGTAGGCCTTCAAGCGCGCCAGGCCTTGGGGCGCTGTGGCCATGCGTTTGAGGGTGGTCGGGAAAACCGCACCCAGGGCCAGATAGCTCGGGCTGGC
>JACCDS010471334.1_pt1 | contig 10607 bp, 6 predicted proteins | sample 7446441 | NCBI WGS metagenome assembly JACCDS01 (sample SAMN15323445, study PRJNA562643) | freshwater metagenome | isolation source: river surface water | place: USA:Blue River Watershed | collected 2017-08-17 | reverse complement strand
GAGATGGTCTCGGTGAAAAGCACCTCCGGTGTCCAACCGAAGATCGGATACAACTTCATGGTCAACCAACCGGTCACCGTGTATCTGCTGACGAAGGATTCCCCGGGTCACGACCCCGGGAAGGGGTGGGAGAAGACCGGGATAACGACCTCCTGGAACGGCGGCAAGGATGTCGTCTACAAGGGTAGCTTCCCCGCTGGAAAAATCACTGTTCCGGCACCTTCCGGTAACGGGGATGTCCTTTCTCATGCGTCATTCGTGGAGCCATCCGATCCCACAACCCTCAAAGTACAGATCGGCATGAACCTTCCCATCCAGATTCGATCCCAGGCTCTCGAGTTGGAGAGGAAGGCCGCCTCCATCGAGCCGGGTCACTGGATCTTCAATCCCTACAATTGGAACGCTGTCGGCAGCTTCGTGAAGCATATGCCTTGGGACAGTCGCGTGGTCGGGGTGGGGGAGAACCTATCCGACAACAACCGCCGTATCCTTGCCTTCAAAAAGCCGGACGGGAAGCTGACCATTGTTCTGGCAAACCGCACCGCCAAGAACCAGGCATTCCGTGTCGAGAGCGGACTCAACGACGAAAACGCCGTTTTCAAGGGATACCGATACACACCCGATGAGGCCGGGCCGGGTACCCGCGGTCTGGAGATCGGCACGATCCGGGGAAGGGTTATCACCCCGATGCTCGGTGGCTTGAGTTGGGAGTTCTGGGAGCAACAGTGATCCCCTCATCCGGAGCAACTTGTGATGGAAATAACGAAAGACATCGCTTCCGGAGGATACATGTTCCCATGCCTCAAGCTGATCATTCCCGGGATGAGGGCGAGCATTGCCCGGAATGGATTCCCGGGCATAGAATGACTGCTCATCGCTCCCCCAATCATTCCCCATGAATAGACGACCCAATCGCCACCTTCCCCTCGTCCTTGCCCTCCTTGCGGCTTTTTCCCTCTCCGCAAATGCCGCAACGGCCACTCCGGATCCCGCAAGCAAAGAGACCCAGGCCGTTCCCGTAAAGGCAGTCGGCGCCACGGCAAGTTCCTCACTTGCCCCCTATTCCCCCGAGAAGGCGATCGACGGTGTCATCGACGACAAATCACGGTGGGTCAGCGGTGAAGGGGACAAGCAGCCCTGGATCGAGATTGATCTGGGTTCCGTGAACAAACTTTCGGGCATCCATCTTTATTCCGGATATGGCAGCACGCAGCCGCTGGATAATTTCGTCGTTCAGTTCCGCAAGGACGGACAATGGATCGATATCCCCTCGGCGCGCTTCCATAAAAACGAGCAGACGGCGCTGGCCATCCCCTTCGATGACACGGTCAATGTGACCACCGATCGCCTCAGGATCCAGACCACCGGGGTTCCCCAGGATACGGCCAGAATCAAGGAGGTTGTCATCTGGCCGGCATCGGGAGGGAACATTCCCCCAGTGAAAGCCGTGGCCTCGTCGGGACACGGTGAAGGGAATCTGGTGGCCAACGAGCCCGTGCCGCTGATTTACCTCAACCAGAGCGGGTTCAATATCGGCAAGCCGAAGCGATTCACCGCCCCGACCCTGGCGGAAGGAACTCCCTTTGTCGTCCGTCCCGCCAACGGAGGGGACCCCGTTTTCAAGGGAACCTTGAAGGACATGATCGGGGATTTCAGCGGGTTCGAGCCTGGCGATGACCGTGACTACGTGGTCGAGGCGGGAGGGGAGGTCTCCGTTCCTTTTCGCGTGGGACAGTACCGCTTGGAACGGGTCACGTACCAGAATGCGGTCAACTTCATGATCGACAGCCGCCATCACGTCGGCAATGTGCGCACTCTCTGTGTGGGATCCTTCGGATGGCGTGACGACCATCATTTCGGATGGGAGATCAGCACGCTTGTCGCCCAATACATTTCCAATCCCTCGGCCTACGACCGGATGCCGCATCAGATCAAGTATGAGGCACCGTCGGATCCCAAGCTCTGGGGCAAGCTCCAGCCGTACAACGAGAATGCCCCCGATGTCGTGAAGCTGATCCATTGGGGAGCCGATATCATCGTGACCCAGGGGCTCACCCATGAACTTCTCAAGGCGCAGCTTGCCTACTTCCTCTATGCATGGCCCGTGCTGAAAGAGTTTTTCCCGGCGCAGAATTACGAGGTGGTCCGCGATTTCGCGTTTGCCCACTGGAGCGATCAGGAAGCCGATCAGAAATACCGTTATGACGAGAGCCGTGGAAACGATCTCCTGGCCCTGAAAACCAATGTGGGAAGCACCAAGGGAGCCTTGCCACCGGGATTCTCCATCGAGCCCAACCTTCTCATGCACGAGGTGGCAAAGCGCGAAGGGCGTCCCGATGCGGAGCGCTACCTCGACGCCGCCTGCAAGCAGGCCGAATGGATGGTTGCGAACACCGATTGGAACGACCCGCAGGTCACCAAGGGGCAGCGTATGAGCGAGTTCGTCACCATGACGGGTCTGGCGCATCTTCTCGAGTCCTATCCCGACAGGGCCCCCAAGGGTCTCAAGGAGAAGATCAATGCCTGGGCCGACGTCGTGGTCCGCCGTTCCTCGAATCTCTGGGATTTCCGAAAACTCGATGACGGTGCAAAGTGGACCCCCACCGGGGACAAGCCGACCATGTGGAACGAGCCGGGCAATGTCGTCGGCCTTCCCGCGGCGCTTCTTGCCGCCAAGCCCTTCCTCACGAACAGCGCCGTATCCCAGCGGATCGACCAGTTGGTTTGGTCCCATTTTGACAACATGTTCGGACGCAATCCCTCGGGACGTCATTTTTCGTATGCCGCGCCCAAGGAGATCGAGGGGGTGGAGCACGGCTGGTACACCCGTCTTGCCGGGGGAATAGGCCAACTTCGCGATGCCCGGTTCGTGATCGACGGCAGCCCCAAGGATGCCCACTTCCCCTATCATCCGGAAAAGGGGAATATCGGCTGGACCGAGGGATGGGTGCAGTTCAACACCCCCTTCAACGTGAGTCTCGCCTATCTGGCTCATGACGACTCCTCGCTTCAGGTTTCCCGTGAAGGGAACGATCTGCTCGTCCGTCTCACGGCCCCGGTGAATTTCGATCCCGAGGTGAAAGGTTCCGCAACCGTTGGCATCACCGTTGGCAATGCCCCGGTGAAGAGCCTGACTCTTACGCAGGAGAAGGAAGGGATTTCGGTTTACACGGGCCGGATCAGCCTCGATGACCTCAAGGCTGCACAGGGCGGTGAGATCACCGTCACCTATGGATTCGGCTACCTGGGTCAGCGTGCCGTCCTCAAACCATAAAACTCTTATCCCGCAACGGGAGGAGACACGCCATGAAATCAAGGATCCGTTCCGGTCTTCTCTCCCTGCTCTCGCTATCCTTCTTCATTTCCCCCGCGCTATTGGCTGCCGGGGATGCCGCCGCGGATAATCAGGCCAAAATGCTGGGACAGGCCAAGGCGCCTATCCCTCAGCAGAGGAACAATCATCCCGATGCCCAGTGGTTTCCCGATGCAGGGCTAGGCCTTTTCATTCATTGGGGGCTGACGTCGGCGGATGGAAAGGGGGATCTCTCCTGGGGGATGCTTGCCAACAAACCATGGAAAGACCAGACGATCACCCCCAACGATTATTACGCCGCCGCCAAGCGTTGGAAACCCGACGCGATGGACTACGACGCGATCCTTTCGGAGGCAAAGAAGGCGGGGGTGACCTATGCGGTCATGGTCACCAAGCATCACGACGGATTCACCCTCTGGCCCTCGGCCTATGGCGACATCGGCACGAAGCAGACCTTCGGGGGGCGCGACTTCGTGAAGGAATTCACCGATGCCTGCCGGAAGAACGGGATCAAGGTGGGGCTCTATTACTCCCCGCCCGATTGGTGGTTCGACAGGATGTACAAGAATTTCAGTTTCAGCGGGGGGGCGAAGCTTGACATGGATCACAAGCCGACGACGCTCCCCCCCAAACCTGCCGATCACGATGCCAAGCGCGCGGAGTTGGTTCGCCATCAAGTCACGGAACTCCTCACCAATTACGGGAAGATTGATCTGATCTGGTTCGACGGTGGGCACGGTGAGATCCCCAACGAGGAGGTCCGGAGACTCCAGCCCGGAATCATCATCAACAAGAGGAACGGAGGGGGAGGGGATTACGGCGATTCGGAGACCGCATTGCCTGCACATCGCTTCACGGGATGGTTCGAGACCTGCTCTACCTGCTGGCCATCCCGCAAGTGGACCTACACTGAGGAGTATGGTTTCGATTCAGCCGCCCTTGCGCTTACCAAACTGGTCCTGCTCCGTGCCTGGGGGGGCAACCTTCTCGCTAATGTCGGCCCCAAGGGCGATGGCTCTCTCCCTCCCCAGACACACACGTGCTGGTCCGAGATGGCCGACTGGATGAATCACAGCAGGGAATCCGTGATTGGTGCCAAACCCGGCCCATGGCCCTCCGAGGGTGATCAATCAGCGAATCTCCCCATCACCACGAGGAAGGGAATAGCCTATGTCCATTTCCTTCCGAAGTTTCCGGTACGTTATCCCGGTATGCCTGAGGATGAGAAGAAGCTTGGCCTGACCAGGGAGATCCTTCGCTCCCTACCCGAAGAAACCGACACCTTTGTCTGGAAGAATGCTCCCAGGCCGACGAAGGTCACCCTTCTGAGGACAGGTGAGCCGGTATCCTATACCTACGAGAACGGCGAACTGAAGATCACCCTCGACGCTAAACAACGCACCTCCCTCGTCGATGTGGTGAAGCTGGAACTTGCCCCATGATCAATCCTATGAACTCGACCCTGTCCAGGATCCTTGCGCCACTGCTCTTTCTTACAGCAACGGCGATGCTGCCGGCTGAGACCCTTTCCCTCTGGTATGAGAAGCCTGCGGCGAAGTGGACGGAGGCACTTCCGATCGGCAATGGAAGCCTTGGGGGAATGATCTTCGGTGGCTCGACCAACGAAAGAATCCAGTTCAATGAGCAGACTCTCTGGCTGGGCGACCAGATCGCGATGGGAAGCTACCAACCGTTCGGGGATCTCCATGTCGACCTTACCGATGCCCCCGTGTCGGACTACCGCAGGGAGTTGAGCCTTGCCGATGCCATTCACAAGGTGAGTTACAAGGCGGGGGATGTTTCCTATGTCAGGGAAGCTTTCTCAAGTTATTCTGACCAGGTCATGGTGATCCGCTTCACGGCGGATCGAAAGAGATCCCATAGCGGCCTTATCCGTCTGACAGACATGCACGGGGCCGTGATCAAGGCCGAGGGCGACACGCTCACCTCGGAGGGGACTCTGACCAACGGGTTGGCCTACGAGGCCATGATCCGCGTGCTCCATGAGGGCGGGGAGGTGATTCCCGAAGGGAATGCGCTCAAGGTGGTGAAAGCCGATACCCTCACCCTGCTTTTTACGGCCGGAACCTCTTTCGTGAATGATCCTGCCAAGGGGTGGAGGGGTGACCATCCTCATCAACGCCTTGTGGAACGCCTTCAGGCAGCTTCCCAAAAAACATACGATCAGCTTCGGTCCTCCCATCTGGAAGATTACCGGAGTCTCTTTTCCAGGGTGAGTATCGATCTGGGCCCCGACGCATCCCGATCCCCGACGGATGTCCGTCTGGCAGCCCGTCGTGCCGGCAACCCGGACAATGGATTGGAAGCCCTCCTTTACCAGTACGGTCGCTATCTTCTGATCTCGTCCTCCCGCCCGGGCGGCCTCCCGGCGAATCTGCAGGGAATCTGGAACGCCGATCTCAAGCCTGCGTGGTACTCAGGATATACGACCGACATCAACATCCAGATGAACTACTGGCTGGCGGAGACGACCGGCCTCCCCGAGTGCACCAAGCCGTACTTCGACTGGCTCAGCAATCTGGCGACCACCAGCAAACAGACGAGTGATCCGAGGATCAAGGTGCCTTCCGGATGGATCCAATTCAGCACGGTCAATCCGATGGGAGGGAGTTCCCAATGGGCCGTTCACAAGCCCGGAAGCGCCTGGCTTGTCCAGCATCTGTGGGAGCACTTCGCCTTCACGGGAGACAGGGACTTTCTCCGCGATCAGGCTTATCCGCAGATCAAGGATGTCGTCGCCTTCTGGGAAGGGGAGCTTGTTTCCCGTCCGGATGGAAAACTTATTTCCCCGGCAGGATGGTCTCCCGAACATGGCCCCGTCATGGAGGGAGGCAAGATCGTTCTGAAGGAGGGCGACAGGTCGCCTCATCCCGGGGTCAGCTACGATCAGGAGATCGTGTGGGATCTTTTCACCAACTATCTCGAGGCCTCGGAGGTACTGGATGCCGATCCTTCTCACCGATCCAAAATCAAGGCCATGCGCGACAAGTTGCTGGTTCCCTCGATCGGAAAGTGGGGGCAACTTCAGGAGTGGATGGAGGATGTGGATGATCCGAACGACAAGCACCGCCATACATCACACCTTTTTGCGCTGCATCCGGGGCGGCAAATCAGCCCGTTGACCACCCCCGAAATGGCCGAGGCGGCCAAGATCACGCTCAATGCCCGAGGGGATCTCTCCACGGGATGGAGCAAGGCGTGGAAGATCAATTTCTGGGCCCGTCTGCACGATGGAAACCGTGCACACAAGCTCATCGGGGAACTCTTCAAGGTCAGTATTCTGGATAACCTCTTCGACACGCATCCTCCGTTCCAGATGGACGGTAATTTCGGTTACACCGCGGGGGTCACCGAGATGTTGCTTCAGAGCCATCTCAAGGATGGAGAGGGATATCTACTTCACTTCCTTCCGGCTCTTCCCGACGCCTGGCCCGAGGGAAAAGTGTCGGGACTAAGGGCGAGGGGTGGATTCGTCGTCGATCTTGATTGGGCCGGAGGAAAGCTTCGATCCGCGAGGATCACTTCCCTTGCCGGCAACCCGTGCCATCTCCGTTACGGCAAACAAACAAGGGATCTGAAACTATCCAAGGGTGAGAGTTTCGAGTGGAAGCCCTGAGTCGCTGCTAACCTCGCTTCCGCCCCCAAGCGGAAGATTGAATCTTTCCTGCTGATTCATCTCGCAAGAGCCCTTCACAGAGCACCACCGCATGAAGCGATTTCTACTTCCCCTTTTCGCACTTGCTCAGGGTGTCGCTTGCCTGAACGCCTCGTCATGGTCGCTTGAGGAATATCCACAAGTACCCGCAAAGGCTCCCTATTCATCAAAGGCACCCGCCGATCCCTCAGGGTATCAGGAGGTGAAGATGGATTTTCCGATTACACGGGGCCCTTTTGAGCCGACATGGGACTCGATCAGGAAAAACTATCCGGGAGTTCCCGATTGGTTCCGTAATGCCAAATTCGGCGTCTTTGTCCACTGGGGTCCGCAGGCTTCCGGACAAAGCGGGGATTGGTATGCACGGCATCTCTATGAGCAGGGGAGCAAGTCCTACAACAATCATCTCAGGCGCTTTGGCCATCCCTCGGAGTTCGGGTATAAGGATGTCCTCAATGCATGGAAGGCACGGGAGTGGAATCCCGACGAACTGACCAAGTCGTTTGCCGACGCAGGGATGCGCTTCATGATGGTGGTCGGCGTCCATCACGACAATTTCGATCTCTGGGACTCGAAGTTTCAGCCATGGAACTCGGTCAATGTCGGACCCAAGAAGGACATGATCGGAGGTTGGGCCGAGGCTGCACGGAAGTATGGGATGCGGTTCTGCATCACTTTTCACCATGAATACAGCTGGTGGTGGTGGGCCAGCGCCTACCGCGCCGACAAAAGCGGCCCCAAGACAGGGGTTCCCTACGATGGCAACCTCACCCTAGCCGAGGGCAAAGGAACGTGGTGGGAGGGGCTAGATCCCCGTCTCCTCTACAACATCGATCTCGGGGAGTACGAGGATGTGGCCAATATCGCCTTCAAGCGAAATGGGATATTTCAGGATCATCAGGAGTACGCGAAGTGGTACGCCGAGCGATGGGCGCGGCGCATTCAGGATGCCGTGGAGAAATACCACCCCGATATGTTTTACACGGACGGCAACTCGAGCGAACCCTTCTCCGGGGATCATACCGGATCGGGATTCAAGTCTGATGCAGCCCGCCGAGTCGTGGCCGATTTTTACAACCGCTCCCTTGCCGCGAGCGGAAAAGTCGATTCCCTGGCCCTGATAAAGTTCCAAGGAGGCAATCCCGCCATAGGGATCACCTCCGAAATCACCGTGCCGAAAACGATCAAAAGCGACCAACCCTGGATCGGGGAGAATCCCATCGGCGACTGGTACTACATGCCGGGTTGCTGCTACGAGACCGTGAACCTTGTACGAAGCCTCCTCGAGTTTGCATCCCGTGACGGCAATTACGCCTGCGCTGTTCCTCTCACTCCGGAGGGAGGGCTCGATCCCGGCTGCAAGGTCATGCTCCGGGAGATGGGAGAATGGATGCGGATCAACGGACCGGGCATCTATGGCAGTCGGGCCTGGAAGACATGGGGCGAGGGAGGGGGCTCGGACGGCAAACAGTCTCTCCTGATCCAACAGGGACGCCTCTCCCAAAAAACAGCGGAACTTCCCTTCACCACCTCGGACTTCCGATTCACCGTCGGCAAGGACGGTGATCTCTACGTCTGGTGCATGGCGGTTCCCAAAGCAGGAGAGATGCTCCGTGTCCGATCCCTGGGAAGGGATGCAGGGATGCTTGAAGGTGATGTGAAGTCCGTCACGATGCTCGGGGGTGGGGAAATCCTCTTCAGGATGACATCCCAAGCCCTTGAACTTGAATGTCCGGCGAAAGTACTTGGGAAATTCGCCCAAGGATTCAGGATCCGGCAATGATGAGGAGATCCCCGATTCACCTCATGGGAGGATGAGTCTCCGATAAGCCTTTTGATCAAAGCACCCAAGCTGCCGACTACGAGCAGGGGAGTTTATGGATTGATTAGCCGGGCCTAAATGCGAGCATACGGCATATGAGATTCCCATCCCTCGGAACGGTTTGCCTCGTGCTTCTCTGCACCCTTTCCGCAGGCTCCGCTTCAACGAATTCCCAATTTTCGGCTTCGGTCACGGGTCAGTCCGCTTCCTACACCAATCCCATTCTCCCGGGCTTCTTTCCCGACCCATCGATTGTCAGGGTGGGGGAGGATTATTATCTGGTGAATTCCACCTTCCAGTACTTCCCGGGGATCATCATTTCCCATTCCCGGGATCTGGTTCATTGGGAGCAGATCGGGTATGTCTTCACTGACAGCAAGGATCTCGATCTGAGCGGGTTCCGCGATGGATGCGGGGTCTGGGCACCCGACATCTCTTACCATGATGGGGAGTTCTACATCTTCTATTGCCTTGTGGAGCTCAGCCGTGACAGGAAAGTGAATGTCCGTGGCAACTACATGGTGAAGTCCAAGAGCATCCACGGGCCCTGGAGCAAACCGGCCCAGTTGACCGACGAAGGAAACGATCCCTCCCATTTCGTCGATGACGACGGGACCCATTACATGCTCTATGCGGCTGGAACGCCGAAGGGCACGGCAACCAAGTTGGTCAAACTTTCACCCGACTGCACCAAGGTTACGGAGGGCCCCTACTGGATGAGCTGGGGGCCTGAACGGGGCCATCCCGAGGGGCCGCATCTTTTCAAGAAAGACGGCTACTATTATCACCATATGGCGGCGGGAAGCGGATGGTATGAGGGGCATCATCAGGTGATCGCCCGTTCCACCAATATCTACGGACCGTACGAGCCGAGCCCGCATAATCCTTTTATCGCACAGCTCGACAAGACATCTCCCATTCAGCACCAGGGACATGCCAAACTTGTCCAGACTCCAAAGGGGGATTGGTGGGCCGTCTATCTCTGTCAGAGACGCACCCAAGGCAAGAGTCAGCTTGGCCGCGAGACGGGTCTCGACAAGGTGGACTGGCTTCCCGACGGATGGCCCGTTCTCAACGGGGGACGTGGCCCGAGCGTGACCAATGCGGTTCCCGATCTGCCCCAGGCACCCGTACCGCCCATTTCTCCCAAGGATGACTTCCAAGCCGAAAATCTCGGCCTTCAGTGGCAATTCCTGCGTAATCCCGAACCTTCAGGATTCAGTCTCACCGAGCGTCCCGGCTTCCTGAGGATCAGGACAGGAAAGGCAGATCTGGATTCAACGGAAGTACGCAATGTGATTCTTCGCCGTGAGACGGACAAGAACTACTCTGCGGAAACCAAGTTGGAATTCGCTCCCAAGGCCGGTGAAGAAGCAGGGCTGGTCTGCATGTATGATGGCAGCTCCTTCATCAAGTTCGGTCTTACCGGAAAACAGGGGGAGCTTAAGCTGATCCTTGAAGAATGCCGAAAGAAGGTCCGCAAGACCGTCTCGGAGGTCAAGGACATCAAGCCGGGTCCAATCTTCCTGAAAATCACCGTCAACGGACTGAATCGCTCCTTTTCCTACAGCAATGACGGCAAGAAATGGATTGAGGCAGGAATTGTTGCAGATGCCGGTTTCCTGAGCGATGAGGGAACGTCCTACTGGGGATTCACCGGGACGATGGTTGGCATCTATGCGATCGACAAGGGATCCGGAAATGCAATCCCCGCCGATTTTGACTGGTTTTCGATATCCGCTGATACGCGCTGATTTCCGAGGAGTTCTGTTCAACCTGAATTTTACATGATCCTT
>JACCDS010240726.1_pt1 | contig 10611 bp, 7 predicted proteins | sample 7446441 | NCBI WGS metagenome assembly JACCDS01 (sample SAMN15323445, study PRJNA562643) | freshwater metagenome | isolation source: river surface water | place: USA:Blue River Watershed | collected 2017-08-17 | reverse complement strand
TGCCGTTCTCGGCCTGACCGATCACGCCGTTGTAGCCGGCAGGCATTTCGTCGTAATAGTCCTCGATGATCAGGTCTGGGCTGATGCCGTCTTCGAACGTGATCTCCAGGTTCTTGCCATTGCGCTTGGCTCGCACGTAGTCGGGTGCAGTGTTCTTGCCCTTGTCCTTGCCCAGCTCCTGCAGCTGGTACTTGGTGCCCGCCTGCGCCTTGATGCGTACAGGCTGACCTTTGTCGCCGGCGTGTTGCTGGACGTCGATGGCTTTGTTGTTTTCTGCTTTGCCAGTGTTGACGAGGACTTTGAATTGCTTGGCCATGGTGCTCTACCTTGGTGTGACAGGAATAGGGTTAAACGGTGAATTCGGAAATGCATGGACCCCCGATCAAGTCGGGGGTGACAGTGGCGGTATCGGGGGTGACAGTGGCGGTATCGGGGGTGACAGTGGCGAAGTCGGGCATGACAGTGACGTCAGGCACGACAGTGCTTGTTGTCCTCCTCGGGCTTGACCCGAGGACCCAGGGGTCAGCAGGCATGTGCATCAGCGGCGTACGCCCATGACCTCAATGACCACGCGCCGGTTGGGCTGGTTGCACACACGCGCCTGCGGGGTGTCGATGCGCCCGCAGTGGGTGACCACCGGCTCGCGCGAGCCACGGCCTTCTGCGCTGATGGGCGCGCGCAGCTGACCGGTGCTGTCGATGTACTGACGCACGGTGTTGGCGCGCTCAATGGCCAGGCGCTCGTTGATGGCGTAGTCGCCCAGCGGGTCGGCGTGGCCGACGATGTGCAGGCGGTCGATGCGGCTGAAGTCGTTGCGCAGGCTGCTCAGGATCTGGTCGATCGCGCCCGTGCCCGCAGCCGTCATGCCGGCGCGGTCAGAGCGGGCAAAGGCAAAGAGCGTGTCGGCCGGCAGGGTCAGGCGCGTGGGCTCGGCCTGCACCGGCTCGTTGGTGGTGATGCACTCTTGCGCCACGCGCGAGATGGTGTGCAGCTGCAGGCGCCTGGCGGGCAGCTCGCGCTCGGCTTGCGCTGCCGCCACGGGCTCGAGCACCGGGCGCCCGCCTTGGTCGCGCACACGCAGGTAGTGCGTCTGGCCGCCGCGCAGGGGCATGGCGGTGATGGTGTCGGGCTGGTCTTTGGGGCGCTGGCCCACTTGCATCTGGCGCGCGCCCAGCTCGACGTTGCCCGGGCTGTAGCACAGGTCGCTGTAGGCGCCCTTGATCAGCGAGGCATGGTAGGTGCCGTTGACGAAGATGGAGGTGGCGCCTTGCAGGCGCACGTCATCGAGGCTGTAGACCACAATGCGCGACTGCCTGGCGCTGATGGACGGCGCGCTGGCGTAGTTCTGGCCCAGCACCTCGATGCGGCCGCTGGCCGATTCAATGGCGGTGTTGGAGGTTTGTGCCCAGCTCAGGCAAGTCACCCAACTCAGCAGCCAGATCGCCAATTTTTTCGAAACCATCAAATTCTCCAGGACATGCACACAAAAAATCCGATGTGCCGGTCAGAGGCACATCAGATTTATTAATGCTTTAAGTAGCATTTGTGAGGTTATGGATGGTCCTTGGCTACCACAACCCCGAATTAGGGGGTGGCGGCAAGATTGGCGTAAAAAATTTGCGATTTTGATGAGTTGCAGGGCAGATTGAGAAGGCCCTTGAACTGGAGGGAGCCAGAGCCGGCGTCAGAGGGTGGCGAGGTCGCGGCTCCTACGGGGGGAAGAGGCTCCGGCTGTTTGGTGAAACAGTCTGCGGGATTGCGCGGCCTCACAAACGTCCCACAGATAAGCTCTGGGATCACGCTGCATAGACAGCTTGCGCGTGTCGATGCCTCGAACACTCCACCTCTTCCATCAAACTGCTGACGGCTGCGCGTGCAATTCAATGCCCAATGCACGGGTCACCTTCAGGATCGTGGCAAAGCTGGGATTGCCTTCGCCAGAAAGCGCCTTGTACAGGCTCTCACGCCCCATACCCGTCTCGCGTGCCAGCTGCGACATGCCTTTGGCCCTCGCAATATGGCCCAGTGCCTTGGCCACAAAAGCTGCGTCATCGCCCGCCTCCTGAAGACACGCCTCCAGATACATCGCCATGTCCTCGGGCGACTTCAAATGCTCCGCGCTGTCCCAGCGACGCAATTTCAATGCGGTCATTGCTCACTCTCCTTGATCTGTCTGGCCAGTTGCAAGGCCAGCTGAATGTCACGCGCCTGAGATGACTTGTCTCCACCTGCAAGCAAGATCACGATTTCCAGACCACGTTGCATGAAATACACCCGATAACCCGGCCCATGATGGATGCGCATTTCCGAGACGCCTTCACCGACCGGTTTGCAATCTCCCAATTGCCCATCCTCTGCGCGATCGATGCGCACCTGAATCCGACGCGCGGCTTGCTTGTCTTTGAGCCCGTGATACCACGCATCAAAAGCCTCGGTTGTATAGACAGCTTTCATCGGCCCCTTTGATTGTATAAATTGGGATACATTCAGTCAATGATCACTTAGACAAAGGCCCCGCTTTTGACGGGACGTTTTGCGCTGCACCGAAACCATGGACCCTCGGGTCGAGCCCGAGGGTGACCAAAAAGACAAAACCAGCCTCAAGCCAAGATCCGGAATTCGGTCGCTTTGGCAATGGGGCGGACATGGCGGTTCTCGCGGCGCATCTCTACCAGACCGTAGTTGGACATTGTCTTGAGCGTGCGCGACAAATTGCCAGGCTTGCGGCCTGTCAGATCGGCCAAAGACGAAATCGACTCGGGATGTGACTCCTCAATCACCCTAAGCAAAGCGCGGTTCTCATCGCTCAACACCTCGGCCAGAGAGCGCATCGAGGTGAACCAGATTTTTGGCTCGCCCGCCTTGGGCTTGAACTCACCTCGCGCAATCGCCAGCATGCGTGCGCGAATTTGCTCTTGCGGCAAGATGCCAATCGTGATCGCCTTCATGATTTCCTCGCTTCCTGCAACACCTTGTCGACTTCAGAAAAAAAGTCACTCAGCAGCTGATACGCATCCCGAAACTCATACGGAACGCCTTTGTCACTCACATGCCGATGCCGATGGTCATACGGCAAACGCATGCCCGCAAACTTGAACTTCTTGGGCGGCTTGATCGCATGGGCGTTGTCGTAGCCAAGGATGCGTTTTCCATAAGGCTCGTGCAGCGTCAACGAATAACGCACACCGTGCGGAATGTCGCGCGTCCCAGCACCCGCCAAGCCTCAATCTTGATCCAGAAGCCATTGCCTTGATCAATGATCTGGCCATCCAGATCTAGCAGCGTTGCAATACCGGCGTCGTCGTGCATTAAAAGTTTATCATCCGTTGATATGAAGTAACACGGCAAGTGCATCCATGGACCCTCGGGTCGAGCCCTCGGGTGACACTTCTGGGGCCCTCGGGTGACAAAAAAAGGGCGGGCATTTGCCCGCCCCCTGTTTGTCATGCTCCGACTTGATCGGAGCATCCATGGTTACGACACATGCACATTGCTTTGCACAATGTGCTGGTCGATCAGCACTTGCAGCGTCTGGTCGCCTGAGTGCTGGTACACGTTGAAGGTGTGGCCGTTCTGGCTGGTGGTGCCTTGGGGGCTCCACAGGCCTTCGAGCTCGATGACGTCGGTGGCGTCGCCGGTGATGAGGATGGATTGCTTCGCTTCGCTCGCAATGACATTAGAGGTGACGTTCGCAATGACGGCTGAAGTGTCATCGCCAACATTCCCATCGTCATCGCGAGGAACGAAGCGATCCATGGTCATCAGGTCGCTCAGGCTGAGCTTGAGCACCTCGGCTTGGCCGTTGCTCAAGTCCACCACGCCGTCTTTGGCCACCGCATTCAGGTCGATCACCGGCACAGGGGCGGTGGCGAACCAGGCATCCGTCATGGTCGTGGTGGTGCCATCGGTGTGCGCGACGGTCGCGTTGCCGGTGAGCAGGTTGCCGTTCTGGGCGGTGGTGCTCGCGTCAGGGGTGACGGCCAGGCTGGCGATGCCGACATCGTGCAGGGACACGAGTTCGCCCGCGTCGGTGACGCCGTCGCCATCGGCGTCGCGCCAGACGCGCAGGTCGGCAAAGCGGGCGTCGCTCAGGTCGATCACACCGTCGCCGTTGCTGTCGAGCCCGGCCAGTGCGGCCCAACCATCGGCGGCTTTGTTGCCGTTGGCCAGCAAGGTGCCGTTGCCAAAGAGTTCGGCACCGCTGTTGACCACACCGTCCAGGTTCAGGTCGATGCTCAGCAGACCATCGTGGCGGTCCACCCAGCCGGTCTTGATCAAGCTGCCGTTGCCAGACAAGTCGAAAGTCACGCCCTGCTCCACCGACAAGGTCTGCACGCCGTCGCCATTGAGGTCAATGACCAGTGGAGACACCAAGCCGGTGCCCATGCGGTTGACGTCGACCTGGAAACTCAGCCCCGTGGTGCTGTCGGTCACGTTGGCCACCAGCGTGAAGCTGTAGTTGGTCGCGCTGGCGTTCGACAGCAGCGCCGTCTTGGCGGCGACTGCGGCCTCCCAGGAGGCCTTGGCGATCGTCGAACCACTGGCGTAGCTCACACCGCCCACCGTCAGACTGCCACTCGGGTAGGTGACCACATAGTCGGTCACCGTCTGGCCCGTGGGCACATTGGTCAGGCTGGACGTGATGATGAAGGTGCCGGTAACCCCGGTGGTCGTGCCCGAAGGCACACCAGCGGCGTCGAAGGCCTGCACAAACACGTCGGTGTTGGTGTTGGCCGTGTTGCTGCCGTACCAGGTCACGGCGTAACCGCCATCGGCCAAGGCCGTCACTTCTGGCAGATGGTCGTTGGTGCCGTTGTTGGTGGTCGCAGAGAGCCGCTGCTTGCCACCCACCGGTTCGTTGTTGGCGTCGAACTTCTGGACATACACATCCGATTGGTTGGTCGCCGTGTCCATGCCACGCCAGACCACCACATAACCGCCATCGGTCGTACCGGTCACTTCAGGCACGACATCGCTGCTGTCGGAACCCTGGAGTTGTTTGGTTGCACCCACCAGGCTGTTGTTCTTGTCAAAGCGTTGCACGAACACGTCGTACGCCAAGGTGTTGCCCGAGGTGTAGCCGGACCAGGCCACCACATAGCCGCCATCGCTCAGTGCATCCATCGAAACGTTGCGGTCGAATCCGGCCAGACCGCTCGGCGCAGACAGCTCCACCACGGCCCCAGACTTGGTGCCATTGAGGTTGAATTTCTGGACGTACAGGTTGCCTTGGTTGGCAGGACCGTTTTCCATGGACCAGGCGACCGCATAGCTGCCGTCATTGAGCACGGTGATTTGTGCATCTTTGTCGGGCCCACCGCTCGGGCTGTCCAAGACCACGCGGCTGCCAGAGGGCGCATTGTTCGCATCGAACTTCTGCACAAAGATGTCTGAGGGGGTTGAGGTTTCCCAGACCAGGACATAGCCGCCATCGGGCGTGCCGGCCACCCTGGGCATGGCTGCCTGAGCAGTATTGGTGACACTCACCACCGCGCCATCCAGGGCGCCCGCGCTGGTGAAGGGCTGGATGTAAACGGTACTGCCTGACAACCAGGTCACGACGTAACTGCCGTCCGAAAGCGTCGTCACTTCCGAGTTGTAATCCGACGCATTGGGAGTCAGCGACTTGCTGCTCACCAAGGTGTTGCTGCTGCTGTACTGGTAGACCGAGGTTGGTCCACCACCGTTGGCAACCGCCGTCACCACGTAACCACCATCGGGCAAGGGCGTGATCGCCGGCAGGCGGAGGCTGCTGTGCGTGATGACCGCACCATCCTTCTGGTGGTCAGCCGTGTACTTCTGGATGGAAATCGACAGGTTGGACTCCCATGTGACCACATAGCTGCCGTCAGACAGGAGCGTGATTTCCTCCTCGGTATCCAGAACACCACTGCCGCCGTTGACCGAGTAGGTCCCGGTAAACGAGCCGGACGTCGCGCCCAAATTCAGGTTCAGCGTCGGCTGCGGAACCACCGTGATGGCCACATTCTGGTTGGTGGCGTTACCCGCCGTGTCGGTGGCGGTCACGGTCACGTCATAGACGTTGTTGGCGCCACTGTCCAGCGGTGTGGCATGGCTGGGCGAGGCCTTGAATGTGATCTGGCCATTGACTGGGTTAATGTCGAACAAAGCCGCATCGGTGCCGCTCAGGGTGTAGGTCACGCCGGTGTCGCTGTCGGCCGTGGCGTCGTAGGCCACCACGGTGGTGGCCTGCTTTTCCAGAATGGCCGACGTCGCCGCGCTGCTGAACACCGGGGCCAACGTGTCATAGCTGATGGACACGGTGTTATTGGCCTCGGCTCCGTCAGCATTGGGGTTACCTGCTGTGTCGGTGAACTTGCCCGAAGCCACACTGATGCTGCCGGTGCCGGCGTTGATGTTGGCATCGGGCGTGAAGGTGGCGGTGTAGATGGAACCACTGCCGCTGAAGTTGCTCAAGCTGCCGCCCGAGACTGTGACTTTGTTGACGTCAAAGTTGGTGCTCGGCTCGCTCAGCGTGAAGGTGATGGTTGCTGTCTCGCCGCTCTTCAGTTCAGACGCATCGGGGGTGACCACAATGCCCGGCGCTGTGGTGTCGGCCGTGGGGGTCATGGTCAGCGTGACGGTGTTACCGCTGTACGCGGTCATGCCGCCGTTGGGGTTGGCGTCCACCGTGTCGCCGGTGGCCAGTGTGTTGCTGGCGTAGCCGTCGACCAGGCGTACGACCAGGTCTTGCGGTGTGGCGGTCGCGGTGGCGCCTGCAAAGCGGATCAAGTCGCCCTTGGCCGCGAAGATGGCGGTGTCGTCGGTCAGGCCGGCGGCCACGTCAAACCAGGTCAGGCCGCCATCTTTGGACAGCTGGTACTTGCCTTTGCTGCTCAAGTCGTTGGCGCTGCCTGCGCTGGTGATGGCCACGCCCTTGAAGTTGTTGATCGGGCTGGTGGTGTTGGAGTCAGAGAAGGTGTCACCAAACAGGCTCTCGATGGTGATGCCCTGGCTCATGAGCGAGGCGCTGGTGCTGGTGGACGTCTGGCTGTTTTGCACCGTCATGGCGCTGGCCACAAACACTGTGGCACCGTTGAGGGTGTAGGCCACGTAATTGACCGCGCTGTTGAAGCCATAGGCGGCGCCATAGGTCGCGGCTAGAACGCTGCCGCTGGTGGTAGCGCCAGGCGTCCAGGTACCGGCCAGTTGCAGCGTGTCGCCCGTGTTGCCATGGACCACCAGCATCTTGCTTTCGTCTGCGCTGGTGGTGCCCACATCCGCTGTCGCAGCCAGTTTGGCTACGGCGTTGTAGTCCAGTTTCAGCGTGTTGTTGGTGGCGGTGGTGGTCGGCCCTGTCACATCTATGCTGTTGATGCCTTGCAGCTTGTCCAGCACGGTGGCATTGGTCAGATCCAGCGTGACCACGCCCGTGCTGCCAGCGGTGGTGTTGCTGATGACCAGATTATTGACCCCACTGCCACCGTCGATGACCATACCGTTGCCGGCGGTGGCCAATGAAGAGACGTTGTCAGTGTTGAGCGTGATCGTGTCGTTACCAGCACCTGCATAAATCTTGTCCGCACCGCCAGCGCCAGTGATTTGGTCGTCCCCATCGGCACCTATAAGGTAAGTATCGGCCGCCGAAGTGCCCATCAGGCTCAGGTTGGCGTTTTGTGTGGTCTGAATATTTGTGCTGGACAAAGAGTCCGCAACGACCATCCCTTTCCCGTTTGTGCCAATCTCAAGCACGGCGCTACTACCCTGAGCTGTAAACGTGTAGAAAGCTTTCTGCCATCCATCAACGGCATAGCTTGTGTTGTAAGTGCCGTTGGTGTTGAAGGCTGAGGTCAGATTGCTGGCCGTGCTTTCATAGATCTGCGATTTACCATCGACGGCAATTCTGAAAGTGCCGCCCGAAGTATTGCCGTTCATGATTACAGGTATTGCAACCACCTGCCATTCGAAGCCTATCGTGTAGGTTTGACCAGCAGTTAACCCTGTCAAAGTGGTCTTCGCAGCCTCTGCATTCAAGAAGAGCGCGAACTCACCGCCGTCGGTTGAAGTTCCCTCCAGGGCGGCCCAGTTGCCCCACGTTGAGTTGGTGTAATTGGCCAGGTCTGGAGTGGATATCGAGGCCGTCCATCCTGTGGCCGTGCGTGACTGACCAATTGTTCCGTTAATCGAAGGAGTAGCCAGAGCGATTGAGGTGCCGTAGGCTTGGGTACCACTACCGGCCGTACCTGTCACACCATTGAGTCCGACATAACTGCCCGCCAGCACGCTGAGGGCTTGCACGCCGACTGCGGTGCCTGTCGGAGTCGTGGCTTGTACCGTCCAGGTGGTCGCGTCCACCTGGGTCAGTGAGCCTGCCACCAGTGCACCGTTGGTGAGCAAAAGGTCGCTTTCACTCAAGCTGGCAGGATTGATGGCCTCGCTGAACTTGAGGGTGTAGGTCACCGTCGCGCCATTGGTCGCACCGCCCGAAACGTTGTCGGTGATGGTGACTTCGGGTCCTGTGGACAGCGTGAGCGGGTTGCTCAGCTGGCTGGTATTGGACACGGGCGCGATGTTGATGATCAGGCTCTGGGTGTTGTTGGCCTCGGCGCCGTCGGCGTTCTGGTTACCGCCGGCGTCGCTGAACTTGCCCGATGCCACGCTCACCGTGCCGGTGGTGTTGCCGGCGGTGGGCGTGAAGGTGGCGGTGTAGGTGGTGCCGCTGCCTGCAAAGTTGCTCAGCGTGCCGCCGGTCACCGCCACGTCGCTCAGGTCGAAGTCGGTGCTGGCTTCGCTGAGGGTGAAGGTGATGGTGGCGGTGTTGCTGCCCTGGCCGCTGCCCACGGTGGTGGCGCTGGTGCTCAGCCCGATGGTGGGCGTGGTGGTGTCGAGCTTGGCGTTGTCGGTGGGCTTGGTGTCGGTGGCGACGTTGCCGGCGGCGTCGGTGTAGTTGACGGTGACGGTCTGCGTGGCGCCGTCGTTGGGCTTGGTGAAGGTCACGTCCACGTAGCCCCGGCTGACGTCGGTGGCGGTGAGGGTGACGGTCTGATCGGTCAGCCCGGTGCTGCCGTTGGTGGCGCTGAAGGTGAGCTTGTCACCGGCCTGGGCCTTGGTGGCGTCGAAGGTGGCGCGGCTGGTGAAGGTGCTGGCGCCGGCCAGTTCGGTGGTGCCGACGGTGCCGTTGTTGTTGGCGTCGGTGGTGATGCTCAGCGCCAGGTTGATGTCGGTGTTGGCCGCGCTCTTGTCGATGACGATGACCTGCTGGTCAAAGCCGCCGTTGGTGAGGTTGCCGTTGACGCTGGTGGGTTGCGCCGGGTTGATGGCGGTGGTGCCGGTGCTGCTGACGATGGTCGCTTCGAGCGTGTATTTGCCGGAGGCACGAACGTTGGTCGTGTCGTTCCAGATCCAGTTGCCCGCGCTGTCGGGCGTGACGAAGGTGCTGCCCACCTTGACGGGTGTGCTGCCCGAGGTGTCGTACAGGTCGAGCATGACGCGGTCGCCCAGGCCTGCCACCCAGTTGGTGACGGTGCCTTTGTAGACCAGGGTGTCGTCCTGGGTGACGAAGTCAGTGGCGCTGGCGCCGGTGTCTTTGGACTCTGCACTGAGCGGCACGTTGACGATCGACGTGATGTCGATGGTGGCCGTTGCATTGGTGCTGCTGGGCACCGTGTTGATGCTCAGCGGCACGCTGTTGTCGCTGTCGGCGCCGTCCTTGTTGAAGTTGCCGGCGGCATCCTTGAACTTGTCGCTGGCCACGCTGATGGTGACGGGCGTGGTGCTGTTGGAGGCCGGGGTGTAGGTGGCGGTGTAGACCAGCGGGTTGGTGCTGCTTTGGACCAGTGTGCCCAGGGTGCCGCCGCCGGTGATCTGGATATCTGCGTCGGTGAAATCGCTGGAGGCTTCACTCAGGGTGAAGGTGATGGTGGCCGTCTGGCCCACGCCCAGGGTGGTCTTGTCGCTGGTGATGGCGATCGTTGGCGGCGTGGTGTCGGTGGGTGTGCCACCACCGATGACGATGTCGAAGGTGCCGCTGGCGCTGGCGTTGGCGCTGTCGGTGTCAGTGACCTTGACGCTGATGGTGCCGGCGCTGCCTGCGGGCGGCGTGCCGCTGAAGGTGCGGGTGGCGGGGTTGAAGCTGAGCCAGGTGGGCAGCGGGCTGCCGTCGGCCAGGGTGGCGCTGTAGGTGGCGGTGTCGCCCAGGTCCACGTCGGTGAAGGCCGTGGTCGGGAAGGTGTAGGTCATGGCGCTGCCGATGGTGGCGCTTTGGTTGACCAGGCTGCCGTTGACATACACCGGCGCGTCGTTGGCACCGTTGACGGTGATGACGAGGTTGGCGGTCTTGGTGCCGCTGCCGTCGGTGGCGGTGTAGGTGAAGACCTCGGCGGCGGTGGCGCCGGCCTTGAGGGCCTGCACGGCCGCCTTGGTGTTGTCGAGCGTGTAGGTGTAGCTGCCGTCGGCACCGATCTTGAGCGTGCCGTAGGTGCCCGCCACGCTGGTGGCGGTGGTGCTGGCACTGGTGGTGCCGCCGGTGATGGTGTTGTCGGTGCCACCGGCCACGGCCACCTTGGTGATGCTGGTGGCCAGGGCGTCGTTGGTCATGACGTTGCCGTTGATGGCGGCGCCGTCTTCGGTGGCGCTGTTGGTGTCGTTGAC
>JACCDS010091561.1_pt1 | contig 10611 bp, 9 predicted proteins | sample 7446441 | NCBI WGS metagenome assembly JACCDS01 (sample SAMN15323445, study PRJNA562643) | freshwater metagenome | isolation source: river surface water | place: USA:Blue River Watershed | collected 2017-08-17 | reverse complement strand
GAGTTCGAGCAACGGGCTGCCGTCGATCCACTCCAACCAGACCTCTTCGCCCAAGGCGAACCCGAACCACCGGAACCGGAGCCGCATCCGGTCGTCGACCGGCTGGCCGCCATCGATCCGGACAGTCTAACGCCGCGCGAGGCGCTTGATGCCTTGTATGCACTGAAAGGCTTATTGCGGTGATTTTCTGGCAGTCCATCGCCAGCAGTTTTACCGCCAAACTACTGCTTATGCTGTCGCTGGTCGGCACACTGCCCACAGCCAATGCAGAAAGCTGGCGCTTCGCCCTGATCGGGGATACCCCCTATTCGGATCACGAACGTACGGAACTGCCCAAAATGCTGGCCGCAATCGCCAATCGACATGTTGAGTTCATCGCTCACGTCGGCGACTTCAAGTCTGGCTCCAGCCCTTGTGACGATGCCGTGTTCGAAGACCGCCTTAAGATTTTCGAGGCCAGTCGTGTGCCGTTTTTGTTTGTTCCCGGCGACAACGAATGGACTGATTGCGACCGCTTGAGCAACGGCTCATACGATCCGCTGGAGCGCCTGAATAAATTGCGTCAGCTGTTTTGGCATGATGAATTTTCATTGGGACAGAAAAAGCTTCGCCTGGAACGCCAGCCGGGTGCTTTTCCTGAACATTCGCGATTTCGCCTCGGCGCCATCCTGTTCGTTACGCTGAACCTGCCTGGCGGCAACAATAACCGGGGCTTGACCAACCAAGTCCGCCCGGAATTTCTCGCCCGTAACCCTATGGCTCTGTCCTGGTTGAGAGATAGTTTCAAATTGGCCAATCGCGAACAACTGTCCGGAGTCGTCCTCCTCTTTCAGGCAAACCCGGGGTTTTCTCACTTCGCCCAAGGCTTGCCCCACAGCGGATATCGCGAATTTCTAACCCTGCTGCAAGAGGAAAGTCATCATTTCCCCGGCAGGGTTGTCGTGGTGCATGGCGATACGCACATCAGCCGAATCGATCAACCTCTGCGTGACAGAAACGGACGAACGAATTTCCGATTTACTCGCGTTGAAACGCACGGGTATCCGTTCATGGGATGGACCCTAGGGGTGATGGACACAGAGAATCCTGCTCTTTTCAGATTCGAGCCCCACCCTTGGCCAGACAGTGAGAAATAATTCATGTGTCAATTGCCAATGTAATGGACAGTCACATTTCCAAAGCCTAAATTAATTCCTTTTTGCTACCGGGACACCATGATGCTTGCTCGACTTCTCGTCAGCCTGGCCTTTGGCTTCGCATTGCTCACCCCCTGCACTCAGGCCAGCGAACTTGTTTTGGCGCAGGTTGCACCGCTATCAGGTCCTCTAGCCCCAACCGGCCTGGCCTATCGTGCCGGAATCAATCTGTATATTGCTTCGGTCAATGCCAACGGAGGAATCCACGGTAACTCGCTGAAGTTGGTGAGCGTGGACGATGAATACAAGACAGAGCAAACCGTAGCACTTGCTCGTAACGTCATCCGCGAGGCAAAACCTATTGCCCTGACCGGTGTTGTCGGAACGGGCAACGTGGGGGCACTGATCAATGAAAAGATTCTTGATGAAGCAGGCATCCCACTGATTGGTGTCAGAACCGGTGCATCGAGCCTGGTCAAATCCAGCAATCCCTGGCTATTTGTCACCCGTGCCAGTTACGCAGATGAAATCGCGAAGATTCTCGAACTGTATTCCATGACCGGTAATTCCCGTTTCGCAGTGTTGTACCAGAATGACAGCTTCGGGCAGGATGGCTTAAGCAACGCAGAACGGCTGATTACCCAGTTCAAGGGCCAATTGGTTGCCAAGGCCAGTTATGAAAAGAACACGACAGACGTAGCCAATGCGGTAAAGGTGATAAATGCTGCCTCACCACAAGCTGTCATCATGATTTCGAACACTGCTGCCAGCGCTGAATTCGTCAAGCAAATGCGGGCGGCTGGCAATGTATCTCAGCTAACCACGCTATCTACAACGGATGGCCCCCAAGTTGCCGCCAAGATCGGGGCCGAGCTTGCGAAGGGCTTGGCAATCACGCAGGTTGTGCCAGCGCCAACAGCACTCAGCGTTCCCCTGAGCAAAGAAATTCAGGCGGCCTACAAGCGCTTTCCCAACCCGGATATCGCCTTGAACCACACCATGATGGAAGGCTACCTGGCCGCCAAGATCATCGGTGAAGGGCTACGCAAGGCCGGCGCCAACCCGTCCAGAAAGCAGCTACAAGAGGCCATGAAAACAATCAAAAATCAGGATTTTGGTGGATTGAACGTCAATTTCTCAGGCGCCAACCAAGCAGGCGTACAGTTTGTCGACATCACCATTTTGAACAAGGAAGGCAAGCTGTTGCGCTAACCGGGGAGTCGTCAATTAAAAATGCCTGCCATCTTTCGATGACAGGCATTGAATGAAATATAGACCTGGCGCTTAGTGGCAGGTCTCGCCATCTTCATCCGGATGATGAACATGGCCATGTTCAATCTCTTCTTCGCTGGCCGGACGAATGGCCGTCACCGTGCAGGTAAAGACCAAAGCCATACCAGCCAAGGGATGATTGCCATCAAGGACGACCTTGTCATCGGCAATATCGGTTACCCGGTAAATGACGAAATCGTCTTCGGCACCATCTTCCGGACCACCTTCGAACTGCATGCCAACTTGCAGTTCCTTCGGGAAATCCTTGCGCGGCTCAATCTGGACCATCTCGGCATCGTACTCGCCAAAAGCCTCATCCGGCTGCAGCTTGACCTGAATAGACTCGCCCACCGCCTTGCCCTGCATCGCTTCTTCGATTTTTGGAAAAATATCGTCGTAACCGCCATGCAGATAAACCAAAGGCTCACGACCTTCGTCCACCACCTCACCATCCGGGTCAGTGACGTGATAATCGAGGGTGATAACAGTATTCTTGGCAACCAGCATGTTCATTCTGTCAAATTCCTAATTATTGATAGTCATTTTCGAAAAACTACAGATATCGCCGCCAACATGTTGCGTATTCATAGTTATTCCTACGATGAATTCTACCACTACACTGTAATCGCCTTATCCTAGGCCCCAATTGTCGGATTAATGAAAATCCCGACTGGATGTTTCGAGCGCCCCCAGCCAAGAGGAGAGATCAACCAGCCGCTTGGCGACCAAGTGGACGACCTCTCCTTCGATCTGCAATTGACCAAAAATGCCGAGCAGGCGAGCGCCAAGGAGTTCGCGGCGTTGCTTTCCGACGAGTTGAGGATGGACAACCACGTTGACCAACCCGGTTTCGTCTTCGAGAGTCACGAACACGATACCGGTTGCCGTTCCGGGCCGCTGGCGGCCAACGACGATACCGGCTGCACGAACCAGAGCGCAATGACCGGCTCGACGAAGCTCAGCCGCCGGAACGAAACGGCGAGCAGCAAGCTGGCGACGCAGCAGATTCAATGGATGACGGCGCAGGGTCAGTCCGAGAGCACGATAGTCGGCGACCAGATTTTCACCCTCGCCCGGTGCGGGCAAGGCGATAGCCACTTCGGCAAGAGGGGCGTTGTCGAAAAGGTCGCCCTGAACCGCACTGGCCGTCGCTGCCCAGGCTGCCTGCCGACGGTGCCCAGCCAGGCTACGCAGGGCATCGCCGGAGGCCAACAAGTCGAGATCACGGCGCTGCAAGGTTGCCCGTGCAGCCAGGTCGGCAACACCGGAAAACGGTAGCGAACGGCGTGCAGCCGCAATCCGCTCGGCGGTTTCGGGCGAGAAGCCCTTGATTTCGCGCAGCCCCAGGCGAACCGTGCCATCTGCTGCGATGGTGCTATCCCAGTCGCTTGCCGTCGCTTCCGGCGGCAATACCGTAACACCATGGCGCCTTCCATCCTGGACCAGCATGGAGGGCGAATAAAAACCCATCGGCTGGCTGTTGAGCAGACCGCACAGGAAGAGGTCCGGATAATGGCGCTTGAGCCAGGCCGAGGCATAGACCAGCAGCGCAAAGCTGGCGGCGTGCGACTCGGGAAAGCCATATTCGCCGAAGCCCTGGATCTGCAGGACGATGCGTTCGATAAACTCTGAAGGCATACCCTTGGCCCGCATGCCGGCCCGCAGCTTCTCCTGGTATTTCTGCAGATTGCCCTTGCGCCGCCAGGCGGCCATCGCCCGTCGCAACTGATCTGCCTCGCCCGGGGTGAAGTCGGCAGCGACGATGGCCAACTGCATGACCTGCTCCTGGAAAATGGGAACGCCACAGGTTCGTGCCATCACCGCATCAATGGCCGGTGAAATCTTCTCGATTTTTTCCCGACCTTGCCGCCGTTTCAGGTAGGGATGCACCATGTCACCCTGTATCGGACCGGGCCGGACGAGGGCCACCTCGACCACCAGATCGTAGTAGCAAACAGGCTTCAGGCGCGGCAGCATCGACATCTGGGCCCGCGACTCGACCTGGAAGACGCCCATGCTGTCGGCCTTGCAAAGCATGGCGTAGGTGGCCGGGTCTTCGGCTGGAATATCCTGCAAGCGCCATTTCCGCCCGGTTCTTTCGCTCAATAAATCGAGCATGCGGCGGATGGCCGACAACATGCCGAGAGCCAGCACATCGACCTTCATCAGGCCGACCGCATCGAGATCGTCCTTGTCCCACTGGATCACCGTGCGCTCCGGCATGGCCGTATTTTCGACCGGCACCAGGCGGGCCAGCGGGCCGCGCGACATGACGAAACCACCGACATGCTGGGTCAGGTGGCGCGGAAAACCGCGCAGTTGCTCGGCGATCCACAGCCATTTCTCGACACGCGGCGAATGGGGATCGAGTCCCTGCTCGGCGAAACGCTCAGGTAATTGTTCGCGCTTGTCCCACCAGGCCAGCGAGGCGGTCAATGCGTCAATGCGTGCCGCTTCGAAACCAAGCACCCGACCGGCATCGCGCAGGGCACCCTTGGTCCGGTAGGTAATCAGTGCCGCGGCCAGCGCCGTCCGCTCACGGCCATACTTTTCGTAGATATAGGCAATCACCTCGTGTCGCCGCTCGTGCTCGAAATCGACATCGATATCCGGCGGCTCGCCGCGCTCCTTCGAGATGAAACGCTCGAACAGCATGGCAGCACGGGCCGGATCGACTTCGGTAATACCAAGGGCGAAGCAGACCGTCGAATTGGCCGCCGAGCCACGGCCCTGGCACAGGATTTCCAGGCTGCGGGCGTGGCAGACGATGTCGTACACGGTCAGGAAATAGGCTTCGTAGCGCAGTTCGGCGATCAGCGCGAGCTCATGGGCGACACGCAATTGCACCGCTTCCGGCACGCCTTGCGGATAGCGGCGCAGCAGACCGCTTTCGGTTTCATGGCGTAGCCAGGAGGTCGGCGTATGGCCGGACGGAACGATCTCCTCGGGATATTCGTAGCGCAGCTCATCGAGCGAGAAACTGCATTGCTCGGCGATCTTGATGGTTTCGGCCAGCAGTTCCGGCGGGTAGATGCGAGAAAGCCGCAGACGGGTGCGCAGGTGACGTTCGGCATTGGGAAATAGCGCATAACCCGCATCGAACACCGTCGTTTTCAGGCGCAGGGCGGTCAGCACATCCTGCACCGGGCGACGTGCCTTGATGTGCAGATGGACATCGCCTGCCGCGACCAAAGGCAACCCGCAGTTAGCGCCCAGTGCCTGCCATTCGGTCAGCATGGCGCTATCGTCGGCGCCGGCATGCAGTTCGACGGCAATCCAGGCCCGCCCGGGGAAACGCTCGGCCAGCCAGCGCCCATCCTCGACACCGGCATCCCGGCCGGGAATCCACAGCACCAGGCAATCCGGCACGGCACCGTTGGGTGAAACGGCATTGAGGTCATGGCGCTGCAAGACGTAGCTGCCTTTGTCGGCACGCCGCCGGGCCAGCGTGATGAGCGCCGACAAGTTGCCGTAACCCTCACGGTTCCTGGCCAGGAAAACCAGCTTCAGGCCATCGCTGGTCGTCATTTCACTGCCGACCAGCAATTTCAGATTCGCCTGTTTGGCGGCCTGATGCGCCCGCACGATACCGGCCAGCGAGCACTCGTCGGTCAAGGCCAGCGCACTGTAGCCCTGGGCAGCAGCCTGCTCGATCAGCTCATCAGGATGCGAGGCGCCACGTAGAAAGCTGAAATTGGACAGGCAATGCAGTTCGGCGTAATCGGGCAATGACATGACAGCAAGGAATCAGGCAAACAGGCCGTGCAGGAACCAGCCCTCGGCGCTGCGGAAGATCCACGCCCACTGTCCCACAGGATTGCTGGCAACGAAATAGTCGCGGCGCGCATCGCCAACACTCCCCTGCTCCCCGGCATCCCACCAGCCGCTCTCCAGGCGTTCAGATAACGACAAAAGCCGGAGCGGGCCGTGCCAGTGCGGGCTGCCGGCGGATTCGCTCAAGGCCAGCGGTTGCTTCAGCAACCATAGGGGGCGTTGCCGAGCGGAACCTTGACTGGGTTGATGGCCATGCACCGCATCAAGCTCGACAGTGCGCTCGCGGGTCGCACACTCAGGGCGATGATCGGCAACAACCGCCAGACGATGCACCGCCCGCTCACCCAGTCGGGCACGCAAGCGGTCGAGACAGGCCAGAGCGCCCTCGCCATCAGGAGCTTGATCGAACAAATAGGCGCTACCGCCACGCTTCTCGACCAATTCATCAGCCTGCAAGCGCACAGCCTCAACCGGTGCCACCAACTCAAGACGGGCCAGATGCTCGCGCAGCAGACGCAGGAAACGCCCTTCATCAGCAGCCGGTTCGGCAAAGCTCAGGGATAGATCGGTCGGAGGTCCATCATCGTGGGTCAGTCGCAAGGTGCAGCGCCGCACCAGCAACTGTCGCAGATGCAACCAGCCGGACAAAGCAGCAAACAGGCGCTGCCCGGCGAAAACCAGCGCCTCTGCATGCTCGACGCGGGACGGAAGTTCCAGATCGATGGCGAAGCTTTCGGGAAAGACAAAAGGCTTCCGCAGATCGGGCAACTCTCCCCAGGCGCGCGCCAGATCGTCCACCGGCCCGTTGCCGATACGCCGCCGCAAGCCGGCGCTGGGCATCGCACGCAAACCGCCAAGCTGCCGGATACCAAAGGACTCCAGCCGCGCCGTGGCCTCGGCCGGCCAGCCGGGAATATCGCACGGCAATTCAGCTAGCGACGCTTGCATCGCGGTTTCGGCAGTGCATATGGCAGCAGCGCCAGAACGAGCCAGCCAACTTGCCCCGAGCGGCGTTGGCGCAATCGCCCAAGCGGGGGCATAGCCTTGTTCGGCACAGCCGGCAATCACCGAGCTGGCAATCGCCGCCTCCCCACCGAACAAACGAAGGCAGCCGCCGATTTCAAGCAGCAGTTCATTGGGCGAAGCCAGGCTGAGCGTTGGCGTAAACCTTCCGGCCCAACAGGCAAGATTGCTCAATGCTTGCCTTTCCCTGGCCTCATCGCGTTCGAAAACGCTCAGTTCCGGCAGCAGGCCTAGCGCGGTCGACAGTTTCTGGCCTGGGCGAACCCCGGCTGCCCATGCCTCGGCATCGCCAACCAACACCCGGCCGCGCACCACGACCACACTAGGCGGCCGGCGCAGAGGCAGGGATTCGATCGGCAACCACGGAAAATGCAGGGCCAGCCACAGCACGCGGCGTTCTCCCGGGACGGGGGATGGATGAGAAAAACGGCAGCCGCAACGGCCGTGAGGCCGGCCGGCCACGCCGCTTCAGGATACGAATGGACAAGGCCCCCTCCTCGGCCGCCAAGGCCACACGCAACGCAGCCGGGGACGGCATGCGTGCTGCCGTACTTCCCCGCCACAGGCATGCAAAGGCTTCCTGGCCCGCAGCCGCTACCTGCAGACGACGCAAGACCCTGGCATCGAGTCCATCACCCGGCCAGGCCAGGATGCCGGCAAAGCCACCGCAAGCCAGCAACTGCTCGACACTCCAGGGCAGATCCTTGCCGGCGCGCACGATCACCAATCGTTCCAGCACAACGCCAGCCGCTGCCCAGGCCGGCGCATGCACTTGCCAGGGGGGGGCAACCAGGGCCAACCAGCCGCCTGCCAGCGACAGACGAGCCAAGGCGGGTAGCAGCAAACTCATTTCTCCGATGCCGCTACGTTCGACAAGCAATTCAGTCAGGGTGCCGCGCGGCCAGCCGCCACCCGGCAATTCGGCATCAAGTTCGAGGCAGCCGCTGGAGATGGTAGCCTCCGGAAGGGAAGCCAGCGTATCGCCGCGCCAGACATCGCCTCTGGCCAGCACATCCGCCAAAGCGACCGGCAACGGCACTGCGCTCATGACAGCTTGGAGCCGGCTCCGCGTATCAACCCGACAGCAATGCCCTCGATGGCGAATTCCACTTCGCCGGGGCGAACGATAATCGGCTCGAAATCCGCGTTCTCGGCAATCAACTCGATATGCCCGGCCTTGCGCTGCAAGCGCTTGACGGTGACATCGTCATCGAGCCGGGCGACGACGATCTCGCCGTCGCGGGCCTGATTGGTCTTGTGCACGGCAAGCAGGTCGCCATCGAAGATACCCGCGTCAATCATCGACAGGCCGCGTACCTTGAGCAGGAAATCTGCTTTGGGGTTGAACATGCCGGCATCGAAGGCATAGCGTGCCTGTACATTTTCCACCGCCAGGATGGGCGAGCCGGCAGCCACACTGCCGATCAACGGCAGGCCGAGTTGCTCGACGAGGCGAATACCGCGTGCCGAGCCCGGCTCCAGGTTGATGGCGCCTTTCTTGGCCAGTGCCTTGAGGTGATCCTCCGCCGCATTGGGCGAAGCGAAACCGAAGGCCGAGGCAATTTCCGCCCGGGTCGGTGGAGCGCCGAGCACTTCGACGGTGTTCTTGATGAAATCCAGAATTTCCTGCTGGCGTGGCGTGAGCTTCATGTTCTGCTCCTGCAAAAATCGTTACCTGTATTTTTGTACAGTAATGATTTTTTGGCAAGTGCAGAATCGGCTAAACTTCGCTACCAACGCAATCCGGAACCCGCACCATGAAACTGCAGCACCTCGCCATCGGCGATCGCTTCGAATACGACGGCAAGATTTTCGTCAAGACCGGCCCGCTCACCGCCGCCTCGGATGAAGGCGGCCAGCAAATGATCCCGCGCTACGCAGTGCTCAAACCCATCGACCTGCCGCCGCGCGAGGAAAAAGCGGGCATGCGCCGCAAGCTGGAGGAAAAAACCGTCCTCGCGGCTTTCGATGACTTCTACCAGGCGTGCAGCGCGTTGCTCGACGAAGCAGCCCTGCCCGCGCTGGCCGATGCCCGCCAGCGCTTCATCGACCGTATCAAATAATCAGGCTGCTGCGGGTGCAGCCCGAACCACCGGTGCTTCGCGAATCGGCAGATTAATCACGGCGGCAGCCGCCGCCAGCGCCATGTCGGCGTACCACATCCAGCCGAAATCGCCGAACTGGGTAATCGCCAATCCGCCCAGCCAGGCACCGAGGAAGCCACCGATCTGGTGCGACAGCAGGGTCAGGCCAAACAGCGTCGCCAGATAGCGGATACCGAACAGCTTGCCAACGATAGCCGCCGTTGGGGGTACGGTAGCCAGCCAGGTAAAGCCGAGGCCAGCCGCAAAAACATAGAAGGTCCATTCGGTGCGCGGCATCATCAGATACCAGGCGATGAGCAATGCCCGCGAACCGTACATCGCGGCCAGAATGTACTTGCTGCGGTACTTGCCAACGCAGGAACCGGCGTACAGGCTGCCGAAGATGTTGGTCAGGCCGATGATGGCCAGCGACCAACTGGCGACCGCTGGCGGCAGGCCGCACAAATTGACCTCACCGGGCAGGTGTGTAACCAGAAAAGCGATGTGGAAGCCACAGGTGAAAAAGCCAACATGCAGCAAAAGATAGCTGCGGTCCTGCATGGCCACGCCGACAGCCTTCAAAACACCGCCCTCGTCATTGTCCTGAATGTGCGCAGCATGGGTGGATTGCGTCAGCTTGCCGACCAATGGCAAGGCCAGTAGCGCCGTAGCCGCCATTGCCCACATCGAACCGACCCAGCCCAGGCTCTGGATCAGCTTTTGCAGGATGGGAGCAAAAACAAACTGGCCAAAGGAGCCGCCGGCATTGATCAGGCCGGATGCCGCGCCACGCGCCTCGGCAGGCATGCGTTGCGCCGCCGCACCGAGCAACACGGAGAAACTGCTGGCGCCAGAGCCCATGGCACAGAACAGGCCGAGCGACACGGCCAGGCCAAAACCGGTGCCCATGTACGGCGTCAGGGCGCAACCAATAGCCAGCAGCAGAATGCCGGCGATCAGCACGATGCGCGGTCCGTGGCGGTCGGCAACAGCACCGGCCAGCGGCTGGATGGCACCCCAGGTAAATTGGCCGATGGCCAGCGCAAAGCTGATGGTGGCGATGCCCAACCCGGTCGTATCGTTGAGCGGCGCGACGAACAGGCCCTGCGACTGGCGAATACCCATCGAGATCATCATGATCCCGGCGGCAGCCAGTGCGGTCATCAGGATGTCGGGGCGGTTCAATGCACGAAACATGTCGTTATGCCTGTTGGTTGTTAGCCTGAACTATAGTCGCCAAATCGCATACCAAATAGCCCATAATACGCACCATATCGTCAACGGATAATTGACAAAATGAACTGGCTCAGCAGTTGGGAAAG
>JACCDS011568028.1_pt1 | contig 10612 bp, 12 predicted proteins | sample 7446441 | NCBI WGS metagenome assembly JACCDS01 (sample SAMN15323445, study PRJNA562643) | freshwater metagenome | isolation source: river surface water | place: USA:Blue River Watershed | collected 2017-08-17 | reverse complement strand
GGCCACCTCATGGGCCTGATCACCCTGATGAAGGGCCAGCCCCTGGCCTACAACAAGGACAACCAGGAAGACAAGGAGCCGCTGTTCGACACCGTGGACACCCTGAAGGACACGCTGCGCATCTTCACCGAGATGGTGGGCGGCCAGCTCAACCCCGAGAGCGGCCAACTGGAAGGCGGCATCACGGTGAATGCCCAGGCCATGGAGCAGGCCGCCCTCAAGGGCTACGCCACCGCCACCGACCTGGCCGATTACCTGGTGAAGAAGGGTCTGCCCTTCCGCGACGCGCACGAGACCGTGGCCCATGCCGTGAAGGCCGCCGTCAGCCACGCCTGTGATCTGTCGGAGCTGCCGCTCACCGTGCTGCAGCAGTTCAACCCCAAGATCGAGAAAGACGTCTACGACGTGCTCTCCCTGCGTGGCTCGCTCAATGCGCGCCACACCCTGGGCGGCACGGCACCGGCCCAGGTGCGGGTGCAGATTGCGCGCCACCAGGCGCGGCTCGGCTGAGCCGCGCCTCAGGCCGATCTCAGACCGCGCGCCAGAAGATGTAGTCGGCCTGGTACTTCACCACCGACTTCTGCCCCACATTGCCCATGCCGCAGGCCATGGCCGGCGCCACGCCACCGCGGGTGGCCAGGCGCTGGATGTGGCTCACGCCCTGCATGGCACCCATGCCCATGGCCGGGTTGGCCTTGACCAGCTGCAGCGGGATGTTGCCCTCGCCGCCGGGTGCCACCGCCAGCTGCGTGCCGGTGATGCGCGAGCCATCCTTGCTCTCCCAGGTGGCGGGCGGGCCGAAGTAACGGCCCACGTCCTTGCCGCTGCGGTCCATCAGGCGCGCTTCGGGGCCGACAAACACCCACTCGAAGGCGCCGGCCATGTCCTTCTTGGCGCGGCATTCGTAGGTGATCTCGCCCACGCCCACGGTTTCCATCACGGCGCGGTGGCCGGTGGGCACCTTGACGGTTTCGGGCACACCGGTTTGTGCCGAGCTCGGCATGGACATGCTGCCGCCCGACATGGCGCAGGCAGACAGGAGGCTGGCGGCCGCAATGGCGGTGAGGGTGCGATTCATCATGGTGAAGTCCTTGGAAAGTGAAGTGAGTTCAGGGAAAAATCAGGCGCCAAAGCTCAGAGCACCGGCCGGCAGGGCGCGGCCCAGGGCCTGGGTCAGCACCGTGTAGTGCAGGGTCTCGTCGGCCGCCAGGCGCGCGGCCACCTTGGCCAGCTCCTTGCTGCCGAAGGCGGGGATCACGCCCAGGTAGGCGTTGGTGGCGCCCAGCTCCAGGCGCGCGGCCAGGCTCAGCACATCGGTCTGGTTCTTCAGGGTGTGGGCCTTGAGTGACTGGGCGTAGTCGTCCAGCTTCATCTCCATGACGGGCTTGCCGCCGAGCTTGACGATGGTGGCGATCAGCGCGTCGCGGTGCGCCTTGTGATGGCCCTGGAACTGCACCGCCACGTCCAGCACCGCTTTTTGCAGCAGGCCGCTGGTGGCGCCCAGCTGGTAGGCGTTGATGGCTTCATGCTCCAGGCCCAGGGCCACGTTGAGGATCTGCAGGTCGCCGGCCATATCACCGGCCATGCCCTGGGCCAGGGCCTCCTGGCCGCCCAGCAGGGCCACGGCCACGGCGGACAGGGCGCCGCCACGGCCCATGAAGGAGCGACGTGCTGCGAAAGACACGGGGGCGATTTCAATCTTGGAGGTCATGGTGTTTCCTTCTCTGAATCAAGGGTGAGGGCCGGTCGGGCCGGCATCGACGCAACAGAGCCGACAGATCGAATACGGGGTGCAGACGCCTGCGGATTCAAAAGACCTCCAGGTTGCTCCGGGTATGGACCTGCCTGAATCCGATGGCCTCGTCGGGCCGTATCCAGTCCATGCATCTCGTCGGCCGCCATCCCCTCCCCTGCCTGCGCCAGTCCCCGGTCTGGCACCAGGCGCGCCGAACGAAGCGCATGCGAATCAAGCACAATCGCGCCATGAAGCTCGACGCCCAGGATCTGGAATTGACCGCCTTGCTCGACCAGGTGGCCCGGCAGGATGCGGCGGCGCTGAAGTCGCTCTACGCCCGCACTTCTTCCGTGCTCTTCGGTCTGGCCCTGCGGGTGGTGCGCCACAGGGAGTGGGCGGAAGATGTGGTGCAGGAAAGCTACCTCACCATCTGGCGCTCGGCCGGTGACTACCGCGCCAGCCTGAGCCCGCCGATGGCCTGGATGGGGCTGATCGTGCGCAGCCGCGCCCTGGACCTCTTGCGCCGACGCGTGGCCGAGCGTGTCGACCGCACCCAGGAGCTCGACGACACCCTGGCCGAGACGCTGGAGGGCGACGCCCCCAACCCCATGGACGAGGTCCAGGCCAGCCAGCAGGCCCGTGCCTTGCACCGCTGCCTGCAGCAGCTCGAGTTCCGCCAGCGCCAGGCGCTCAGCCTGGCCTATCTGCGCGACCTCAGCCACCATGAGCTGGCAGAGCAGTTGCGCCTGCCGCTGGGCACCGTCAAAACCTGGATCCGGCGCGGCCTGATCCAATTGCGTGGCTGCATGGCCGGCGCCATCTGAAATACGACCATGAGATTGCATGAGCACCCCGAATTGCTCGACCGCCTGGCGGCCAGCTACGCCCTGGGCACGCTGCGCGGCGGCGCCCGCCGCCGCTTCGAGACCCTGGCGCGGCAGCAGCCCCTCGTCCAGGCGGCCTCTCGGCAATGGCAGGGCCGTCTGGCCGGGCTGACCGAACTGCAGCCGGCGATGACGCCGCCGCCTTATGTCTGGACCCGCATCCAGAACCTTCTGCACGTCCAGGGGCGGCCATCGCAGACCCCGCTGTCTTCGGCGGGCCTGGGCTGGTGGCAAAGCCTGCGGGTCTGGCGCAGCGCCGCCGCCGTGGGCGCCCTGGCGACCGTAGCCGCCGTGGTCGTGGGCCTGCAGGTCAACGAGGGACTGCGCACGCAGTCTGGCGCGCAAATTGCCGAACTGCGCCAGCAGCTGCTGGCGGCGCCGCAGATCCAGTACGTGGCGGTGCTGGCCGACGACCGGTCGACCGCCACCATGCTGGTGACCTTCGACCCCAGGAACAACAGCCTGGTCCTGCAGCGCGTGAGCGGCTTCCAGGAAGGCCGCGACAAATCCCTGCAGCTCTGGGCGCTGCCGCCGGCCGGTGCGCCGCGCTCCCTGGGGGTGCTGGGCCAGGGCCCGCTGGTCAAGCTCACGGCGGGCGAGGCCGATGTGCGCGAAGTGCCCACGCTGGCCATCAGCCTCGAACCCCTGGGCGGCGTGCCGGGCGCGGGCGGGCCGACCGGCCCGGTGCTTTTCAAGGGCAGCCTGATCCAGCGCATGCTGTAGGGTGACGGCCTGCGCCAGCAGGCCGGTGCAGCGGGTATGCTTATGCCCATCTTGTCGCTGTCCCGGGAATCCGCCGTGTCCGTCCCCACTTCTTCCCCCGCCTCCACCACGCTGACCTGGTCCGAAGAGTTGCTGCTCGGCGACCCGCGCACCGACCACACGCACCAGGAATTCATCGACCTGGTCAACGCCACCACGGCCGCCGATGCCGGGAGCAAGCTGGCCGTTTACCAGGAGCTGCTGGCGCACACCGTCGAGCACTTCGCGCAGGAAGAGCGCTGGATGCTCGCCTGCGGCATTGCGGCAGACTTCTGCCACTTCGGCCAGCACCAGAGCGTGCTGGAGGTGATGAAGGAAGTCGAGCGTCGCGCCGCCGCGGGCGAAACGGCCTACATCGGCAGCATGATCGAGGCCCTGGTCGAATGGTTCCCGGGCCACGCCAACAGCATGGACGCCAGCCTGGTGAGTTATCTGCAGGAAAAGGGCTACGACACCACGACCGAGACCTTCAGGGCCGGCGCTCCCGCTGCGTCCGACGCCGCCGCGCTCTCTTGCGGTCACGAGCCGGGCCAGGCTTGCGGTTGATTCGCCTGCGGGAGGGACCGCGGGCTGGCCACTGGCTGTGCTGGTCTGTGTTGCCTGGCACGCTTGCCTGCCCCAGGCCACGGCGCATCGCGCACACAGTGCCGGGGGCCGCCATGACCGACCCGTTGGTGCTACTGGAGATGACAAGCAACGGGCATGTGCGATGCTGCCCGTGGTGGCATCACGCGCCGCCGCGTGCAAACCCTGCGTCAGCACCGACGTGGGCGCACTCCAGCGAAAAAATGGGGCCCGACATGACAAGGCCGCGTGCGCCCAAGCATTGCCTGCGGCGCAAAAGCTCACCATAATCGTCTCATCCACGGGGGAGAAAAGATCAATCCCCTATCGTGACCGCCACCGCAGGCGGTTCAGTCCAACGGGGTTTATCTGCTGCAGGAGGTGCTCTTGGTTTCTATCTGCTCGGCCTCGCGGCAGATAAACGCTATTCGTTAGCTTTTCCTAGGAGCCATACGATGTTTGGAAGCCTATTTAAGAAGAAGCAACCTGGGCCTACTAAGCAATTTCTCGTCGCGCGTTTGAACGCAAGGCTCCAGCCTATGCACCGAGGTGAGTTTGGTGCACAACATGGAGAAGCTGGCTAACAGCGGGTGGCGGCAATAAGGGGAAACGGGCAATCAGAAGAGGCCCTAAAACGCTGCATCACGGGCACAATGGCGGCGTGAATATCCTTCAAACGGTGAACCGCACGATCAAGACAGTCCAGACCCTGCGAGGTGTGCAGGGGCTAGCAGGGCGGTCTCCTGAAATTGGGGTTAATGGACAGCCTCGTTATGCCTCACGATAAGTTGCGCTGGTTTGCGCTCCTCAAAAACGCCACAACAGGCGGAAGACTTGTATTTCTTCTTGCCTTCCTGGCCATCACCGTCTTTTACGGCGCATGGTCGATTTGGCGGTTTCACATTTCCGCACCTATGTGGCTTATCTTTCTCTGCTCTATGCCGTGGTCTGGCCCACTGAGTTCAGGAGCCTTCGCGCTCGGGCAACCGTTTAGCCTTGTTCTGTCAGCGGCTAGCGTCTGCTTTGGATTTGCGGTCAACGTCACCATTGCTTACGTGGTTGTGCGTTTTGGTCTCGCAGTGAGGCATAACCGCACATTCGAGAGGGACGCGCCGCAAGCGGCGCGCCTCTCAATGTGAACGTTATTAGGCCTCACAGCGACACCTTGAGGAGCCACCGATGAAGGAGAAAACTGCAGCCCCGACGCACGCTCAATCAACCGACCCGCAGGCGGTAGAGCTCGGTTTCGACCCTAGCGCATTCGACGGACTTCATCTGTCGAAGCAAGCGCACGAGTATCTGTTCTCTCGTTGGCTCGGCGAAGTTCGCTACTTCACACGCGCCACGCGCTCCAGTCGACGAAAGTTCTACGCCCTCACTTTGATCTCGATTTGCGCGTCCTCACTTGCCGCGGTACTTGCCGGAGCGAGCGTCGTCGGTTCTAGCGAGGGCACGCGCTTCTTGATTGCTACCCTTAGCCTGCTGACTGCGCTATCAACTGCCCTGCTGGCACTTGATCAATCCTGGTCAAACTGGAAGCGACGAAGTATGACTCTCGAGCGACTGAGGTCGGAAGGTCGCCTATTCTTGCTTCAGGCCGGTCACTACAAGGCCTATCAGGCGCATCAAGATGCATTCGATGCCTTTGCCCTCAAGGTAGAAGCCATAGTGCACGAGCACAAGACAGAATTCTTCTCCAAGGAGCCGGAGTCTTCGAAAACTGAGAAAAATAGGGTCAACGGTTCGCACGGCAAAGGTGAGGCCTAACCCCTCGTATATGGACTCCCCCTCAAGCGCAAGAAACTGATCGAGTGGGGACCTTTGGGTAAAGCGCCTGCTTCGTACATCCGGCATCTGTTGTGGGATTTGAGTCGTCCCGTGCCGACATGTGGCGCTGATGCTGCTGGCGCACGGGGCCGATCCGCAGCTGCGCTCCGAGTTCGATGTCCTCACCCGCCTTGCAGGCGGCGCGCAGGCAGGGGTGCGAGGCTCTGGTGGCCAAGCTGCTGGAGCTTGGCGCAAAGGACGTGCGCCGGCCCTTCTGGCGGCGTTGGATGCCGCTTTGAGCGCGCGCTGTTCTCTCCCCATCCTGCAGGAGCAACCCTGATGCGTCACTTCCTTCTCCCATGGCTCTGCGCTGCTGCCTTGCTGCTTTCGGCTTGCGCCGGTCCGCTTCCCGGTGCGGATGCCGCGCAAACCCTGCTGCCCCTGCGCCGCGCCTGGGTGGACGGTCGCCCGGTCGAGTACATCACGACCGATATCTCGGACGCTGCCATGGCGCGCAAGGAGGGGGTCAATTACGTGCCGCGCCTGGCGCTGGCCCTGGGCAGCCCGGGCCGTCCAGGCGTGACGGAGCGGGTGTACAAGTTCCCGGGAGGAGAGCAGGTCAGCGTCTTCCCTTCCGCGCCCCTGCCCACGGGGGGCGGCAACGCCGACCTGAACTACAGCCCGCTGTGGCGCGTGGTCATGGTGCGCTGGTTGCGGCCATCGGCGGTGCGCGAGCTGCGCTCCGAGGAGCAGCTGCTGGCGGCGCAGGAGCGCGGTGAACTGTCGCTGGAAGTCACCGGCATCGTGATCAACTGCCCCATCACGCGCTCGGTGGACGGGCTGGCGCTCAAGGGCGTGCGCTGAGTCGGTACGTCCGGGGGTGTTTCCGGCCTGGACCGCTGTCGAAACCGGGCTGGCTCATTCGTCGTACAGTCCGAGGGACTTCCTCGAACCCACTGCAGGAGATACACCATGAGCACCAACACCGTCCGACTGCACCGCGTGCTGCGCGCCCCGCCCGAGCGGGTCTACCGCGCCTTTATCGATCCCGACGCCATGGCCAAGTGGCTGCCCCCGCACGGTTTCACGGGCAAGGTGCACCAGATGGACGCCAAGGTGGGCGGCGGCTACCGGATGTCCTTCACCAACTTCAGCAACGGGCAGAGCCATTCTTTCGGCGGCAAGTACCTGGAGCTGGTGCCCGGCGAGCGCATCGTCCACACCGACAGCTTCGACGACCCGAACCTGCCCGGTGAGATGCAGGTCACGCTGACGTTCAAGGCCGTGTTCTGCGGCACCGAACTCAATGTGCTGCAGGAGGGCATTCCCGACGTCATTCCCGCCGAAGCCTGTTACCTGGGCTGGCAGGAGTCGCTCACGCTGCTGACCCAGCTGATCGAGGCGGAGATCAAGGGTTGAGGCTGCGCGCGGCCCTGGCATCGGCGCTGGCGCTCCTGCTGGGCGCCTGCGCGTCCGCCCAGGCGCCGGGCGGGCTCAGCCCTTTCACGACGGATGGCTGCAGCATGTTCCCCGACCGCTCCCTGCTTTCCGGGGCCGACTGGTGCCGCTGCTGCGTGGCGCACGATCTGGTCTACTGGCGCGGTGGCACGGCCGAGGAGCGGCTCGAAGCCGACCAGGCGCTGCGGGCCTGCGTGCAGCAGGCCACGGGCCATGCCGCCCTGGCCGAGCTGATGTACACGGGGGTGCGCACCGGCGGCGGGCCCTATTTCTACACCGCCTACCGCTGGGCCTATGGCTGGCCCTACGGGCGGGGTTACGAGCCGCTGTCGGCCGAGGAGCGGGCCCAGGTGTCTGTGCTGCAGGCACGGTACCTGGCCACCCACCCCGTGCTGTCCTGCGAGAAATGAGGTCTGCGCAGGGTGGCTCGCACCATGGTGCTGGCCTGTTCATACCGTCGTCGTAGTGCAAGGAGTTTTCATGAGTCCCCACGATTTCAACCAGCGCGGTGCGGCCATGCTGCCGGGCCACCTGGGCATCGTCATCACGCAGATGGAGGCCGGCGAAGTGCGGGCCGAGATGCCGGTGCGTACCGCGGTGATGGCGCCCAACGGCTTTCTGCACGCGGGCAGCATCGTGACGCTGGCCGACACCTGCGCCGGTTACGGCTGCATCGCCAGCCTGCCCGAGGGCGCCAGCGGCTTCACCACCCTGGAGCTCAAGTCCAACCACCTGGGCACGGCGCGCGACGGGGTGGTGCTCTGCGTGGCACGTGCCGTGCACAGCGGCCGCACCACGCAGGTGTGGGACGCCACGGTGACGCACCGCGAGAGCGGCAAGACCCTGGCCTTGTTCCGCTGCACGCAGATGGTGCTGTACCCGAAGGCCGGTGCTTGAGCCCGGCCGGGCGCAGTGCTGGCATCGACGGCTGCCCGGCGGGCTGGTATGCCGTGCATCTGCAGCCGGACAGCGGCGAGATCGTGGGCAGCGTGCACCCGCATTTTGCGCAGCTGCTGCAGGCCCTGCCGGCGCCGACGTGCATGGCGGTGGACATCCCGATCGGTCTGAGCGAGCGTGGCGCACGCGCCTGCGACGAGGCGGCGCGCCAGTTGCTGCAACAGCGTGGCAGCTCGGTGTTCCCGGCGCCGCTGCGCGGGGTGCTGGGCGTCCGCAAACATGAGGAGGCCTCGGCGCGCCGCCGGGCCATCGAGGGCAAGGGCATGTCCATCCAGGCCTACAACATTCTGCGCAAGGTGGAGGAGGTCGATGCCGCCTTGCGTGCCTCGGCCGCGGACGCCCGGCGCGTGCATGAGGTCCATCCCGAGGTCTGTTTCGTGCGGATGAACGGTGGCATGCCGCTGCCGCACGGCAAGAAAAGCGCCGAAGGGCGCGCGCTGCGCATGGCCCTGCTGGCGCCGCGTTTTCCCGGGCAGGCCGAGCGTCTGCTGGACGTGTTTCCCAGACGGCAGGTGCAGGCCGACGACGTGCTGGACGCGCTGGCCTGCCTGTGGACGGCGTGCCGGCTGACGCGGGGTGAGGCGCTGAGCCTGCCGGCCAGGCCCCCGCGCGATGCCTGCGGCCTGGCCATGGCCATCCACTGTTAGCGCGAAGAGCGGGACCTGCAGGGCCACGACCCGCTTGCGCCCCAGCTGCTTGGCCGGGTACAGGGCCCGGTCGGCACGCTCGATCACCTCGGTGGCGGCCATGTCGGTCGCGAGCGTGCAGCCCAGCCCCAGGCTTGCGGTGATCTGGCCCGCCACCGGCAAGGTGGCGCCGGCCACGGCCTGGCGGATCTTCTCGGCCACGTGTCGTGTTCCTCCAGGTTGGCGGCCAGCAGATCGGCCGCCGAACGCGCGCTGATGGGCAGGGCCTGGCCGCCGGAGTCACGCAGTTCCTGGGTGGCGATGTGCCCGACGCAGAGGCCGACGCTGAGCAGGGTGGCGAGGGACAGGCCACCGAACCAGAGGGTCAGGCGGCGCCTGAAACTGGCGAGGCCGAGGAAGTCACTTCGGGGTGAGGGCATAGGGCCGCGTTTCTGAACCGACTCCCCGAATTTCGCGCAGTGTATGCGCAAACAAGGGGTGCATGATGACCCAAGCGGTGGCTTGCCGTGCGTCGCCGTTTCCACACGGGCTGCCGTGGCATGGCGCGGGCGGCACAATGCCCTTATCTTCACCCCGGAGCGAACAGCCCAACCCTGTCCTGTGTCACAGGGCGTTCACCGGCTCATGGTGCATGTCCGAGCGGCCAGGTGCCGAGATCGACCCCTGCCCACGGTGCCGCGCGGGCTGGGTCTTTGAACTGTTCGACTTCGACCGAGCCAGGAGGCAGTTATGGCGACAGGATGGATCACGGTACTGCGGCTCGTCCCCTGGGGCGAGGTGATCCGCAACGCACCCAAGGTGGCCGAGGGCGCGAAGCGTCTCTGGGACAAGGTGTCGGGCCGGCCGGCGCCACCGCCGGCATCCACCGGGAAGGACCCGGTGTCCGAATTGCAGGCGCAGATGCTGGCGGCCACGGAGTTGATCCATGAGCTGGCCCGGCAGAACGCGCAGCTGGTGCAAGAGGTCGAAGTCCTGCGCCGGCGCCTGGTCTGGCTGGCCGGGGCCGGGCTGCTGATCGGGGGTGCCGTGGTGGTGTTGCTGCTACGCGGCTGAAGCGGCGGGCGTTTCATTCATGCGGAGTCGCCTTCAAGGCTGTCCATCCGTTCGCCAGGGGCCAGGTCGGGCCGCGTGGGCATGGACCCGCTCAGCCCGAACGGTTCTTGTGGGATGAGCGCGAATTTGTCTCAGGCGGGCAGCGCCGGCGCCTGGCGCGTCAGCAGCCGCTCTACCAGATCGCGCACGCTGCGGATCTGCGCGCCGAAAGGCAGGGCGCCGACGCCCCGGAAGAACAGGCCCTTCCTGAGGTCGCCACGCAGCGCGGCGGCCAGCTGGTTGTCGATGCAGAACTGGCCCCAGCCCGGCGTGCCGTCGCGCAGGCCGCACTGGGCCAGGCAGTCGAAACTCTTGGTGCAGCGCGGCTTGGGGTGCGCCACGGCCTGCAGCTTGTGCTCGATCTTCAGGTAGGCGCGCAGCCAGGGCGTGACCACCGCGCGCGCGGGCAGGCCGGCCACGCTGGTGAATTCGATCATCTCGTCTTCTTTCGCCTCGGCCAGCACGCGCTTGAACTCGGGGTGGGCGTCGCCCTCCACGGTGACGGCGAAAGGTGTGCCCAGCTGCACGGCCGCGGCGCCCAGTGACTGCACGCGCTCGATGTCCTCGAAGCTGCGGATGCCGCCGGCGGCGATCAGCGGGATCTCCTGCTCGATGCCGGCACTGCGCAGGAAGGCGAGCGACTGCGGAATCACGTTCTCGAAGTCGAAGCGCGGGTCGTTCAGGTCGGCGATCTTCGCCGCGCCCAGGTGGCCGCCGGCCAGGCGCGGGTGCTCGATGACGATGGC
>JACCDS012435467.1_pt1 | contig 10614 bp, 10 predicted proteins | sample 7446441 | NCBI WGS metagenome assembly JACCDS01 (sample SAMN15323445, study PRJNA562643) | freshwater metagenome | isolation source: river surface water | place: USA:Blue River Watershed | collected 2017-08-17 | reverse complement strand
GTCGCCGTCTTTGCCTTCGTGACTTGGCGGACCTGGCGCGCCTCCGCCGACCGCCCGATCCGCGCCATCCTGCTCGCGGTCTTCGTCCTCGTCACCGTCGCCTGCAGCATCCGTGTCCGCGCCGACACGTGGGAGGACGACAACCTCGTCAACGGCGACCGCTATTTCTTCATTTCCCGCGTCCTGCTCGCGTGGCTGCTGCTCCTCGAATGGCGTGCGCCGGTGCGGTTCGTGGCCTGGCCCATCCGCGCCGCCTTCATCCTCGGCGCCGCCCTGCACGTGCCGCACTACGCGATCCCCGCTCCGCCGGACTACCGCTGGCGCCAGCACTGCGATCCGATCCGCCAAGGCACACCCGCCAACATCTACACGCTGCCCGAAGGCTGGTGGATCGAGTACCCCGGCCGGCCGAAACCCTGAGCGCCCGACGACCGGCCCCAGCCCGCGCGTGACTTCGCGCCCGCCAACCCTCAACGTCCGCGTCCCTTTTCCGTCCATGCCCAAGACCCTCCTTGTCACCGGTTCCTCCGGCCTCATCGGTTCCGAAGTCTGCGCGTACTTCGCGCGCGAACTCGGCTATACGGTCCACGGCGTGGACAACAACCAGCGCGCCGTCTTCTTCGGACCCCAAGGCGACACGCGCTGGAACCAGCAGCGGCTCGCCGAGGAATTGCCGGGCTTCGTGCACCACGAACTCGACATCCGCGACCGCGCCGGCGTCCTCGCGCTGATCAAGTCGGTCAAGCCCTCCGTCATCGTCCACACCGCCGCCCAGCCCAGCCACGATCGTGCCGCGGCCATCCCCTTCGACGACTTCGACACCAACGCCGTCGGCACCCTCAATCTCCTCGAAGCCGCCCGCCAGGCCTGCCCCGAATCGCCCTTCGTGCACATGAGCACGAACAAGGTCTACGGCGACGCCCCCAACCGCATCGCCCTGCGCGAACTGCCCACCCGTTGGGACTACGCCGACGCCGCCTACGACCACGGCATCGCGGAAACCTTCACCATCGACCAGTCGAAGCACTCGCTCTTCGGCGCTTCCAAGGTCGCCGCCGACGTCATGGTCCAGGAGTATGGCCGCTACTTCAATTTGCCGACCTGCGCCCTCCGCGGAGGCTGCCTCACCGGCCCCAACCACACCGGCGTCGAGCTCCACGGCTTCCTCAGCTACCTCGTGAAATGCAACCTCGAGGGCCGCGAGTATAAGATTTTCGGGTACAAAGGAAAACAGGTCCGCGACAACATCCACTCCCTCGACGTCGCCCGCTTCATGGCCGCCTTCGTCGCCGCCCCGCGCGCCGGCGAGGTGTACAACCTCGGCGGCGGCAAGGCCAACTCCTGCTCCATCCTCGAGGCCTTCAAGATTGCGGAATCGTTCTCCGGCAAGGCCCAGGTCCACACCTACGTCGACCAGAACCGCGCCGGCGACCACATCTGCTACTACAGCGATCTGCGCAAAATGCGCGCCCACTATCCGGCCTGGGACATCACCCAGTCCCTCGAGGAAACCATCCGCCAAATCGTCGATTCCTGGCAGCGACGCCAAAAATAGACGCAACTCCGCCGGCCGGCGGGCGTCGCACCGCTCCGGTTCATCCGCCGCCCATGACCTGCCGTTTTCTCCGTCTGCTGTTGCTCGCCCTCGCCTGCGCCGGGGCTGTCCCGCCGGCTTCCGCGACGTCCGTCGTGCCGCCTTCGTTCCCCGAACTCGTCGCCGAAGCCGAGGCCATCTACTCGGGCCGCGTCACCGCCGTCGAGGCCCGCCGCCTCGCCGCACCCGACGGCAGCTCCGTGATCAAGACCTTCGTCACCTTCGCGATCGAGCGCGTCCTCAAAGGGGCCGCCCGCGAATCCGTCATCCTCGAACTGCTCGGCGGCCGCGTCGGCGACGAACAACTCCGCGTCTCGGGCATGCCGGTCTTCGCGGTCGGCGACCGCGACTTCGTCTTCGTCCAACACAACGGCGTCCAATACTGCCCGCTCGTCGCCCTCGGCCATGGGCGGTACCGCGTGCTCCGCGACGCCGCCGCCGGCCGCGACTACGTCGCCCGCGACAACCGCACGCCCCTCGCGGCGGTCTCCGACGTCGAGCTCCCGCTGCACGCGCCGCCTTCCGCCGTGCAACGCGCTCGCGCCGCCGCCCCGGCCGCGGCCTTGAGCCCCGAATCCTTCATTGCGGAAATCGTCGCCGAAGTCGCCCGCACTCCCGCCGTCCGCGAACGCCTCTGACGCCATGCGCCGCCGCTTTTTTCTCCCGGCCGCCCTGATCGCGGCCCTGTTTGCGCCCGGTGTCCGGGCCTTCGACCTCATCGGCACCGCCTGGCCCTCGGGCGACATCCCGATGCACCTGCAACTCGGCCGGCCCCCCGCGCCGCTGATCGACGGCGCGACGGATTGGAACGCCGTCGCCCAATCCGCGTTCGAAGAATGGAACGCCCGGCTCTCCCGCTCCCGTCTCGCCGCCGTGCCCGACTCCACCGCCGAAATCCGGCGCGGCAACCGGATCAACAATGTCGCCTTCCGCGCCGACGTCTACGGCTCCTCCTTCGGTCCCCGCACCCTTGCCATCACCATCGGCGCGAGCAGCACGACGACCGGCCTGCTCACCGAGCAGGATGTGTTGTTCAACTCCAACCTCACCTGGAATTCCTACCGCGGCAGCCTGCGGGCCGGCGCCACCGAGTTCCGCCGCGTTGCCCTCCATGAATTCGGCCACGTCCTCGGCCTCTCCCATCCCGACGAAGCCGAGCCGGAACAGAACGTCGCCGCGGTCATGAACAGCACGATCAGCAACATCGAGGCCTTGCAGCCGGACGACGTCGCCGGCGTCGCCGCCCTCTACGCACCCGGCACCGGCATTGCCCCGGTGATCACCGCCCAACCGCAGAGCCGCACCGTCCGCGTCGGCGAGAGTTTCACGTTCTCCGTCGGCATCGGCGCCGGCAGCGCCCCGCTGACTTACGACTGGGCCTTCCGCGCCGCCGGCACCACGGGTCTGCAAACCTTCAGCCTCGCCGATGGTCCGAGCTACACCATCGGCTCCGTCCAGGCCGCCGACGCCGGCGAATACCTCGTGGCCATCTCCAGCCCGAGCGGCGGCACCACCGTCAGCACCGCCGCCGTCCTCACGGTTCAACCGATCGCGACGTCCGCCGACACCATCCTCACCAATCTTTCCACCCGCGCCGTCGTCGGCGCCGGCAGCGACGTCATGATCGCCGGTTTCGTCGTCGGCGGCACGACGTCGAAAAACATCTTCGTCCGCGCCGCCGGTCCCGCGCTCGCCGGCTTCGGCGTTGCCGGCGCGCTCGCCAATCCCGCCCTCCGCATCGTCAACAACAGCGGCGCCACCGTCGCGGAAAACGACGACTGGGACACCGGCGGCGCCGGCACCCCGCTCATCGCCGCCGCCAACCGCCTCGGCGGTTTCGCATTTGCCCGCGGCAGCCGCGACGCCGCCCTCCTCACCACCCTCGTGCCCGGCGCCTACACCGCCATCGTCAGCGGCGCGGCCAACACCGGCGGCATCGCGCTCGTCGAGGCCTACGATGCCGACGTCGACCTCGCGACGTCGCGCACCCGCCGCCTCGTCAACATCGCGACCCGCGGCCGCGTCACCGGCGGCGACAATCTCCTCATCGCCGGCCTCGTCGTCACCGGCCCCGCCCCGCGCACCTTCTTGATCCGCGCCATCGGCCCCACGCTCGGCCGCGCCCCCTTCAATCTCGCCGGCGCCATGCTCGATCCGTTTCTGCGCATCTACCGGGGCTCGACCTTGCTGCGCGAAAACGACGACTGGGACACGCCCGCCTCGGCCCAGACCGCGCTCCGCGCCGCCGCCACCCAAGTCGGCGCCTTTGCCCTGATGGAAACGCGCGACCCCGTCCTCCGTTCGGGCCTCGATTCCGCGATGCTGATGACGCTCCCGCCCGGCAGCTACACCGCGCAGGTCTCCGGCTTCGAAGGCTCCACCGGCATCGCCCTGGTCGAGATCTACGAAGTGCCCTGACCAACTTTCGGCCGAGCACGCCGCGCACGATCCCGTAGGGGCGTGGCTCGTCCACGCCCGTCCGGGCAAACACGCACAAAGGCCACCGCGCGTCGGGGAGCCATTCGGCACGTCACTCGTAGTTCCACTTGTGGCGCCAGGGATCGCGGGTCGTTTCCTGAAACGCGCGCACCTTGGCGATAAGCTGATCGCGCACGGCGCGGTGCGCGGGCGAGTCGGCGAGATTCACGATCTCGTCGGGATCGGTTTCCAGATCGTAAAGTTCGAACGGCGGCCGCCGCAGAAACTGCGCAACGGGGCGCCGGCCGAAAACCGTGCCGCCCGAGCGCATCAGGCCCACCCAGGTCGGCGACTGAACAAGGTCCAGCGCCGAGGGAAACACCAGGCCGCTGGCGATGTTGTGGATCAGTTTGTACCGGCGCGTCCGCACCGCGCGCATCGGGTAGTACATCGTGATCTCGTGCAGCGAATGCGACGCGTAGATTTCGTCGCGGTCGGGCACGGGCGCGCCGTCGAGCGCGGCCCGGAACGAGCGGCCGTCGAGTTCGTCCCGCCCCACGGAGCCGAGCACGCCCGCGACCTCGAGCAAGGTCGGCGTGACATCGGCCCACGTGACCATCGCCTCCTGCACGCTGCCGGGCCGCGTCCGGCCCGGGGCGCGCACAATCAGCGGGAGGCGGATACCGGGATCGTAGAGCGTCGTCTTGGCGCCGGGGAAAGCGGGGCCGTTGTCCGAAAGATAGACGATCAGGGTGCGCTCGTAGTGCCCTGTTTCCTTGAGCAACGCGACCAGCCGGCCGACCCCTTGGTCGAGCCGCGCGATGGCCCGGTAATACTCCGCAATCTCCGCGCGGCAGATCGGCGTATCGGGGAGCCACGGCGGCACGATCACGTCCTCGGGACGGAACACGACCTCGGTCACACCGGGATAGCCGGCGTCGCGGTTGCCGAAGCGGTTCGGCGCGGGATAGGTGTCGAACGTGGGCTTGCCGTTGGGCAGGACGGCGTTGGCGCGGTGCGGGTCGTCGCTCGCGAAAAAGAGAAAAAACGGCCGCGGGTCCTTGGATTCCAGAACCGGGCGGGTCTGCTCCGCCATCGCGACCGGGCTGCGGCCGAGGCTGTCGGGATCGTTGGCCGCGCCGCCCGACAGAACGGTGTCGAAGGCATACACCGCCTCGGGGCCGACGTGGAATTTGCCGATCCGGGCCGTGCGGTAGCCGGCCTGGCCGAGGCGCACCGGCAGGCTCTTCACGGTATCGAGCGAGGAGAAATGGTGATCCTGATGCTGGAGTCCGTACATGCCGTTCCGGTGGTTCTGCTGGCCGGTGAGCAGCACGGAGCGCGAGGGGCTGCAGCTGGCCGAGGTGCAGAACGCGTGCGTGAACCGCGTGCCGTCGGCCGCGAGCGCATCGAGGTGCGGCGTGCGCACGACCCGGTTGCCGTACGCGCCGATCGCCTCGGGGCCGTGGTCGTCGGCGACGATGAGGACGATGTTGGGTCGCTCGGCCGATGCGGCGGCGAGTGCAAGCGGGAGCAACGCCAGCGCGCGGGCCGCCATGCGCACGCACCGCAGGAGAAAGGACGGGGCAATCATCGCCGCCCAGCCTGCGGAGTCATCGCGCCGGACCGAAGCCGAAAGTGCCGCAGCAAAGGTCGGACGGGGACAGGCCCGCGGTCTCTTCCGGCCGGCGCTCCTAGGATCTTCCCGACCGCAGGCCCTTGAGCTTCTCGCCGACCCGGACGATGGCATCGATGGCGGGTTTCAGCTCACCGCCGATGGCGGTGAGGGAATACTCGACCGTGGGCGGAGAAGTGGGCTGCTCACGACGCTCCACGACCCCGATCTCGACGAGGTGGCGCAGGCGCTGCGTGAGCATTTTGGCCGAGACGCCGGAGAGATCGTGCTTCAGTTCGCTGAACCGGCGCGGTCCCCCGCTGAGATACCAGATAACGTTGGGCGTCCACGCGCCGCCGAGGAAGCTCATGCAGAGTTTCAGCGGACAGGTGGGCGGCGGCGGAGTGACTTTGCTTTTGCGGCGCGGGACCATGATGGCAGGCGGTGAGGTTACCGTTTGGATATCTGATTCGAAGCTCACCTCAAGACCCTTGGTTTACAAAGGTAACCTTTGAGCCACGGTCATCGCCCCATCCATCCCATGAACATCCTCGAAGCCATCGAAACGCGCCGCTCCATCAAGCACTACGATCCCGCCCACGCCATGCCGGAGGCGGATGTGGAAAGACTGATGCAGCTGGCCCGGCTCGCGCCGTCGTCCTTCAACCTGCAGAACTATCGTTTCGTGCTCGTGCGCGATCCCGAACTGCGGCGCCAGATTCGCGCCGTAGCCTGGGACCAGGCGCAGGTGACGGATGCCTCGCTGCTGGTGGTGATGTGCGCGGACCTGAAGGCCCACGAGCATCAGCCGGAGCGCTACTGGAGCCACGCGCCGCAAGCCGTGCAGGACATCCTTGTGCCCGCCTTGAAGGGCTTCTACGCGGGCAAGGACCAACTCATCCGCGACGAAGCGATGCGCTCCACCGCGCTGGGCGGCATGACTCTGATGCTGGCGGCGCGCGGACTGGGCTACGAGACCTGTCCGATGGTGGGATTCGACCCGGAGGCGGTATCCAAAATCATCCGTCTGCCGGCGGATCACGCGATCAGCTTCATGATCGCGATCGGCAAAAGCTCGGGGGAGCCGTGGCCGCGCGGGGATCGTCTCGACCGGAGCGAGACCGTGATTGTGAACCAATTCGCCGTGTGAGTATGCGGGCGTTCACCACCCGCCTCGGCATCGAGCATCCGATCATCCAGGGACCGTTCGGCGGCGGGCTCTCCTCGGTGCGGCTGGCAGCGGCCGTTTCCCATGCGGGCGGACTCGGCTCCTTCGGCGCGCATCATCTCTCTCCCTTGCAGCTGCGTGAGGTGATTCGCGATCTGCGCACGGCCACCCCGCAGCCCTTCAATATCAACCTGTGGGTCTCGCGGCACGATCCCGGCGCGGAAGTGATGACTGTCGCGCATCACGAACAGGGCCTGCGTCAGTTTGCGCCGGTTTACGAGCGCTTCGGCCTCGCGGTGCCTGCCCTCGAGCCGCCGGACGATTTCAGCTTCGAGCAGCAGGCGGAGGTGATTCTCGAGCTGCGGCCTGCGGTGTTCAGCTTTGTGTTCGGCATCCCCGATGCCGCCATCCTGCGCGACTGCGCCCGGCGCGGCATCTTGACGGCGGGAACCGCGACCACGCTCGAAGAAGCCGCCGCGCTCGATGATGCGAACGTGGATCTGATCGTGGCGACGGGTTCGGATGCGGGCGGGCATCGCCCGAGCTTCCTGCGGCCCGCCGAGGACTCGCTCACGGGCACGTTCTCACTCGTGCCGCAGATCCGGAAAGTCACCCGCCGGCCCGTGATCGCCGCCGGCGGCATCGCGACGGCCGGCGGCATGAGAGCAGCCTTTCAACTCGGCGCGGACGCGGTGCAGATCGGAACCGCCTTTCTGGCCTGCGAGGAATCGAACTGCCCGCCGCCGCATCGCGAGGCCTTGTTCACACCCGCCGCGGCTCGCACGCGGCTGAGCCGACGCTTCACCGGCAGACTCGCCCGTTTCATGAGCTCGCCGCTGCTCGACGAACTCGAAAACAGCGCGCACCCGGCGCTGCCGTTTCCCCTGCAGGCCGCCTTCAACCGCCCGGTGAAAACGGAAGGTGTGCTGCGCGGCGACGCGGAGTTGCTGCCCCTCTATGCCGGACAAGCTGCACCGCTGATCCGGCATCGCCGCGCGGAAGATCTGATGCGCGAGCTGATCGCGGAGCTGCCGCCAGACCGGTAGGCGACTGGATTTGGCCGGACGCATCGCCCATCACTCGGGACTCGCGGCCCAAAGGGGTTCTCCGCTGATCATGACTGGGTTTGCGGAAGCCGGTTGGGCGTGATCGAAGAACAACGAGCAAAGTGAACACCTTCATAGCGTCTCCCCGAAAACTGTTTCTGGCCGATGCCTTCGGCGCCCTGGTCACCGTCGCCCTCACCGTCGGCGTGCTGGCCCGTTGGACGCACTTGTTCGGCCTGCCGGCCGAGGCGCTGTATAAACTGGCGATGGCGGGCTCGGTATTCGTTATCTATTCCTTCGGCTGTTTCCTTTTTCTCCGCCGCGGTTTTTCGCCCTACCTGCGCATCATCGCCCTGGCCAATGTGAGTTATTGTTTGGCCACAGTGGCCTTGGGCTTGGTTTATCGCACCCACATCACCGCCTTGGGCCTGGCCTATTTCAGCGGCGAATGCCTGGTGATCGTTGCCTTGGCCGGTGTGGAAATGAAGGTGGCGGCGGCCTTGAACAAGGCCGAAGGAAATACCTCGGCTCAGCGATAGGCGGCCGATCCCCCGGGGCGGGCCGGCTTGATCCGCAGTTACAATTTCCACTCGTCCCCGACGAAGCGCACCGGCTGCTTCGCGGGACTGAACCGGGCGGCGAACGTCGCAAATTCAATATAGGCACGCGGTGACAACAGTTGCACCTTCGGCGCCGGTTTCGCGGACCGGCGTTTCGCCGCCGCGACGAGCTGGCGTTTCTCGGCGCTACTCAAGCGGGCCATAGGCGGCTTTCAGTTCCGGCAAACGGTCTTCGAGCGCGAACACCCGCAGGTAGTCCTCCACCAGCGGCCAGTCGATCGCGCGGCCCAACCGGGCCGCAGCGGCCACCAGCAAGAGGATGTCGTGCCAATCGCCCACGGCCCGCGCCGGATCGTTCTTCGCCGCTTGGATCTTGAGGCCGATGATATCCTCGGTCTGCGCCACCGGCAGCGTGAGGTCGCCGTCGATCCGGCAGCGCTCCGCCCGGCGCAACATTCCGAGGCTCGGCCCTCGAAATGCGTGCAGGATATCCACCCGGCCCCACTCCGGTCCGCCTCCGCTGTAGTGCGACACATTTTCCGATTGGAAATCCCTCCGGTAGCCCAGCTCCGCCAGAATGGCGTGCGCCCGGTCGAGGTCGTCGAGCATCAGCAGGAAATCGAGGTCCAGCGTGGCCCGTTGCGCCCCGCGCAACGCCATCGCAAACCCACCGATCAGCGCGTAGCGAATCCCGGCCGCATCGAGGCGCCCGCCGAGTTCAGCCAGGACTTTCGAAAAATTCATCGCGTTGACGCCGACGTTCGCGAGCCAGCGTTGCTCGCCTGAATTGCGGATTCAATCCCGCAAGCGGCCCGGCCTCGCCCGCGCCGCTTGCTTTCAACTTTCACCCTTCACCCTTCGACTTGGCCGCATCGCCGCCGCCCAACTTCGGCATTCCTTTCCCTCCGGCGCTGTGTTTCGTCTCCGGCTCCGCGCCCGCCATGTCCGACTTCAAACACTTCTTCGGCGTCCCGCCGTCCGACCAAAACGCCCTCGATCTCTTCGCCGGCGAATGGTCGTCGCAGCCCCCGGCCAATCGCCCGGAATTGAAGGCCGGCGTCACGCCGCTCTTCGACGATCCGCGCATCGCCTGGGCCCACCATCGCCTGATGGAAATGGGCCTCGCCGGCGGCGTCACCGGCCGCGAGGTCCTCGAACTCGGCCCGCTCGAGGGCGGCCACACCTACTTGCTCGACCGCCTCGAGGCCAAATCCGTCACCGCCGTCGAAGCCAACGCCCGCGCCTACCTCAAATGCCTCATCGCCAAGGAAACCTTCGGCATGCCCCGCGCGCGTTTCCTCCTCGGCGATTGTCTCTCGTTTCTCCAGGCCCCCGGACCGCGCTACGAAGTCGGCATCGCCTGCGGCATCCTTTACCACCTCACCGATCCCGTCGCGCTCCTGCATCTGCTCGCCCAGCGCTGCGACGCCCTCTTCCTCTGGACCGTGTTCTACGATCCTGAATTCGTGGCCAAGAACCCCGTCCCCGGCGCCAAATTCTCCGAGGCCCTGCAGATGGAAACCGCCGGTTTCAAACACACCGTCCACCGCTTCAACTACGGCCCCTCCCTCGACTGGAAGGGCTTCTGCGGCGGCGGCGAGGTCTACAGTTACTGGATGGAAAAAACGGAAATCATCGGCGCCCTGCGCCAATTCGGTTTCACCGATTTCCGCACCGAGGAACACCCCAACGTCCACGGCAGCGCCCTCATGCTCGCCGCGCGGCGCGCCTGATCTCGGCCCGCATTTGACGTAGCTTTCCGCCGGCGCCAGCGTCTCACCCGCCGCCCATGTCGTCTCGCCCTCGCCTCGCCGCCCTCGCCCGCGCCTGCCGGATCCCGGCCGCGGCCGCGTGTCTGGCCGCCTCGGCGTTGTCGGCGGCCGACGCCCCTGCCCCGCGCAAATCGCCGTTCCTCCCGCCCGCCGCCGGCGGTGCCGTCGAACTGGCCGCCAATGAAACGATCGAGTTCGCCGGCGTCGTCGCGGGCAAGACGACCCGCCTCATTTTTCACGACAAGACCGCGAAGAAAAACCGCTGGGTCGAAGTCGGCGAAACCGTCGAAGGCATCTCCGTCGTGAGCTACGACGCCCGCCGCGAACAGGCCACCGTCAAGATCAACGGCCAGCAAAAGATCCTCCCCCTTCGCAAAGCCTCCGGCCCCGTCAACGCCCCCGCGGCCGTCGCCGTCATGCCCCCCGCCGCCGGCTTCAACG
>JACCDS010354622.1_pt1 | contig 10615 bp, 9 predicted proteins | sample 7446441 | NCBI WGS metagenome assembly JACCDS01 (sample SAMN15323445, study PRJNA562643) | freshwater metagenome | isolation source: river surface water | place: USA:Blue River Watershed | collected 2017-08-17 | reverse complement strand
CATCGCCTTGATCGTCTCGGCCGACAGCTTGTCGACGTGGGCCTGCGCCATGCTGGCCGGCGCGAGCATGCCGTACCACTGCGTCATCTCGAAGCCCTTGAAGCCTTGTTCGGCCACGGTGGGCACGTCGGGCAGGGCCGGCAGGCGCTGTGCCGTGCCGGTGGCGATACAGCGCAGCTTGCCAGCCTTGATGAACTGCATGACGGCCGGTGCGCCCACGGACGCCGCATCCAGCCGCCCGGCCAGCAGGTCGGTGAGCTGCGGGCCGGTGCCCCGGTAGGGCACGTGCAGCATGAAGGTGTTGGTGGCCATCTTGAGGTATTCGAACGCCAGGTGGCCGGCGCTGCCGTTGCCTGCCGAGCCGTAGTTCAGCTTGCCGGGGTTCTTCTTGGCGTAGGCGATCAGCTCCTTCAGGTTCTTCACTGGCAGGTCGGGCCGCACCAGGTACAGGCTGGGCACCTTGGCCAGCAGGGACAAGGGCTTGAAGTCCTTGTTGGCGTCGTAGGGCAGCTTGTCGAAGATGTACGGGTTGACGGCCAGCGTGCCGATGTGGCCCAGGATCAGCGTGTGCTGGTCGTCGGCGCGCGCCACTTCCTGCATGGCCACGTTGCCGGCGCCGCCGGGCTTGTTTTCCACGTAGACCGACTGGCCCAGCGATTTGCTGAGTTCGGCCGCCGTGGTGCGGGCGACGATCTCGCTGCTGCCGCCCGGCGCAAAGGGCACGACGAAGCGGATGGCGCGGTTGGGCCAGGCCAGCCCTTGGGCCCAGGCCGCGCTGGGCAGCGCCAGCCCGGCGGTGGCGCAGGCGCCGGCGGTGAGCCAGGTGCGCCGGCTGATGGAGGGGGTTTGAAGGATGTCTGCAGAGCGGTTCATGGACGTCAGTCGTGGAAGTACAGCGCGCGGGCGTTCTCGCGCAGGATCGTGGAGAGCGCCTCATCACCCAGTGCGGCGCGAACAGGGGCCAGCAGCGCGGCGTAGGCCGGCAGCTGGGCGGCGGGCAGGCCGGTGTGGGGCCAGTCAGACCCCCACAGCAGGCGCGGCCCGAAGCGCGTGGCCAGGCGCTGGATGTGGGGCAGCAGCGTGTCGAAGGGGGCCTGCGCCTGCAGCCGGTACCAGCCGGACAGCTTGACCCAGGCGCCGCCGTCGGCCAGCCGTTGGGCGGCGTCCCACGCCGGGTGGGTGGCGGGCAGCGCGGCGTGCAGGCCCGCCAGGTGGTCCAGCACGAAGGGCAGGTCCGTCTGCTGCTGCCAGCGCGCCAGCCGCGGCAGCTCGGCCGCGTGCACATACCACTGCACGTGCCAGCCGCGTGCGCGCAGGCGCGGTGCCAGGGCTTGCAGCTCGCTTTCGGCGTCACCCACGTGGCCGGTGGGTGACACGCGGTTGAAGCGCACCCCGCGCACGCCGGCGGCGTGCAGTGTGTCCAGCTGGGCTTCGCTCACATCGGCGGGTAGCACCGCCACGCCGCGGTGGCGGCCGGCTTGCTGCTGCAGCGCCTGCAGCAGCACGCGGTGGTCGTGGCCGTAGACGCTGGGTTGCACCAGCACCAGGCGCTGCAGGCCTTGTGCGGCGGCCAGGTCTTCAATGGCCTGCAGCGGGTGGTGGGCCGGCGTGTAGTGGCCGGCGCGCACGGGTGCTTGGGCGTCGAAGACGTGGACGTGGCAGTCCCAGCCGCCGTCAGCGGCTGCTGTGCTGGGCGACACGGCTTACTCGCGCGTGATGCGGCGCTCGCGCACCACGCGCGCCCACAGCGCCTGCTGCGCACGCAGGAAGCTGGCGGCCGCCGCGGCGTCGCCGGCAAAGGCCTCGCCGCCCAGGGCGCGCACGCGGCCCAGCAGTTCGGGGTCGGTCATGGCCTTGCGCAGGGCCGCGGCCAGCGTGGCGCGCACGGGTGCGGACACGCCGGCAGGCGCCAGCACGGGGTTCCACTCCAGCACCTCGTAGCCCTTGAGGCCGGCCTCGTCCAGCGACGGCAGGTCCGGCAGCACGCGCGAGCGCAGCTTGGACGTCACGGCCAGCGGCCGCAGCCGGCCGGACTGGATGTGCCCCAGCGAAGACGCCACGTTGGCGAAGAACAGCGGCACCTGGCCGCCCATCACGTCGTTCAGCGCCGGGCCGCCGCCGCGGTAGGGGATGTGCGCCAGCTCCAGCCCGGCCATCGACTCGAACAAGGCGCCGGCCAGGTGCTGCGCCGAGCCGTTGCCCGACGAGGCATAGGCCAGCTTGCCGGGCTGGGCGCGCGCCAGGCGCAGCACGTCGGCCAGGGTGCGCGCCTCGAAGCTGGGCGTGCAGACCAGCACGTTGGGGAACAGCGCCAGCACGGCCAGCGGCGCAAAGGCCGTGGCGGTGTCGTAGGGCAGCTTGTCGAACAGCGCCGGGTTGACGGCGAAGGACGACGCGTCCAGCAGCAGCGTGCTGCCGTCCGCCGGCGCGCGCGCCACCTGGGCCGCGGCAATGGTGCCGCTGGCGCCAGGTTTGTTCTCCACCACCACCGGCTGGCCCAGGGCGTCGGCCAGGCGCGGCGCCACCAGCCGGGCCATGACGTCGGCGCCGCCGCCGGCGGGGTAGCTGACGAGCAAGGTGATGGGCTTGCCGCCGGCGATGTCGCCCGCCGCGTGGGCGCTGCCGGCCCAGGGCGCGGCCAGCAGGGAGGCGCCGGCGCCGAGCAGTTGACGGCGGGAGAAATCTTGTGCGGACATGGTGACCTCAGGTGATGGACACGGTGTAGTGGAAGGCGTTGGCGTCGCCCAGCGAGTGGCGCCACTCCACGCAGTGGCCGGCCAGGTTGAAGGCCAGGCGGTGCACGTGGGCGCAGGGGTGGCCGGCCGGCAGCTGCAGCGCACGCGCCTGTGTGGCCGCCAGCGTGCCGAAGGAGATGCTGTCCACCGCGCGGTGCACGTGCACCCCGCAGCGCTGGGCCATCAGTGGGTACAGCAGGTCGCCCCAGGTGGCGGTGTCGTCGTCCTGCAGCGCGGCGAAGGTGGGCAGGGGCAGCCAGATCTCCTCCAGCAGCACCGGTTGCCCGTCCACCGAGCGCAGGCGCTTCAGGCGCAGGGCCGGCTCGCCGGGGCCCGTGCCCAGGCGGCGCGCCACCTCGGCTGGTGCCGGCAGCGTGTGGCGGGACAGGATGCGCGACTGCGGCGTGCGGCCTTCACCCGCGCCGAAGCGGAAGAAGCGCAGCATGGGCGCGCCGCTCAGGCCCTGGCGCACGAAGGTGCCGCGGCCGTGCAGGCGCTCCACCAGGCCTTGTTCGGCCAGCAGGTCCAGCGCCCGCCGCATGGTGCCCAGGGCCACGCCGTGTTCGGCGGCCAGCGTCAGCTCCGCCGGGAGGGCGCTGCCGGGCGGCCATTCGCCGGCCACGATGCGCTGGCGCAGGGCGGCCGCCAGGGCGGCATAGCGGCTCTGGCCGGGCTCGGTGGCCACCAGCCGCAGCGGGGTGGCGGGCGTGGAGGTGTTGGAGGAGGGCATGTGGATGAAATCTAGTCCTCTATAGGACTAGAGTATTCAAGGATTCGGCCGGGTCGTCAAGCCAAGGGCGCATCAAAGGGTTTTCCCGCGTGTTTTCATTAAAGTCTGTATACAGAATTCAGCGAAACGCGGCTTCGCTGCGTCTCCCGCCGCCTCCCCACCCGGCCCGCCGCCAAGAGACCGCCCGCCATGAACGCTCCCGACAAACAAGCCCTGCCGCCGTCTTTGTCACCCTCTGACGGCCCCACCGAAAAGCGCCTGGTGCCCTACGGCGGCTACTTCGCCAACCGCGTGCCCGGCCACGACCCCGAGCTGACGGAAGTCGGCCCCGGCACACCCACGGGCGAGTACATGCGCCGCTTCTGGCACCCGGTGTGCATGACGCAGGAGCTGACGGACACGCCGCGCTTCATCAAGATCCTGGGCGAAGAGCTGGTGGCCTTCCGCGACGGCAGCGGCCGCATCGGCGTGCTGCACGCGCACTGCGTGCACCGTGGCGCGTCGCTGGAGTACGGCAAGATCGAAGAGCACGGCATCTCCTGCTGCTACCACGGCATGCAGTTCGACGTGGACGGCACCTGCCTGCGTGTGCCCTTCCCGCAGGGCGAGGAAGAAGAGGGCGAGCGCTACCGCTGCTCCATCCGCCAGGGCGCCTACAAGGCCTTCGAGCGCCACGGCCTGGTCTTCGCCTACATGGGCCCGCCCGAAGAGGAGCCGCCCTTCCCGGAGTGGGAAGGCAACTTCACCGTGGCCGAGACCGACGAGCTGGTGCCCTACAGCAACTTCCAGCACTGCAACTGGCTGCAGGTGCAGGACAACTCCGCCGACAACTTCCACACCATGGCCTTGCACGCCAAGCGCCAAGTGACGGGTGGCCACTACCAGGGCACCACCTTCGACGAAGTGGGTGCGGCTTCGATGGAAGTGCCGCCGGACATGCAGTTCGTGCCCGTGCACGGCGGCCGCGGCCTGGCCTGCGCCGGTGCGCGGCGGTCTGACGGCGGCCACATGTACATCCGCGTGCAGCACCAGGTGCTGCCCAACCTGAGCCTGCACGCCTACACGTCCGAAGACGGCCACGCCAAGAAGCTGTTCGGCCGCTTCCACATGATCCGCTGGACCGTGCCGGTGGACGACCAGAACGCCAAGATGATGGGCTGGCGCGTCATGGGCCCCGGCATCGACACGCGTGGCATTGGCGACAAGAGCCTGGTGGGCTACGAGACCATCGACTTCCTGGAAGGCCAGGTCGCCATGCGCCGGCCCGAGCGCTTTGGCACCTACAAGCTGGAAGACCTGCCACCGATTCCATCGGACCACCGCGCACGCGCCAACTACAAGGACTGCCAGTACGCGCCCGGCGACTACGAGGCCATCATCAGCCAGCGCCCCATCGCCGTGCACGCGCTGGAGAACCCGACCAAGTTCGACGCGGGCCTCTACATGTTCCGCAAGCTGCTGCGCGACGCTGTGCGGGGCAGCAACCCGCGCGCCACGGCCGCCGAATTTGCGCAGTGGGTGCGCGACAGCGGCGGCGCGCCCTACAGCTACTGCTCGGGAAACGTGTTCGAGCTGCCGGTGGGCCGCACGAATGAAGAGGAAGTGCGCCTGCGCCGCCACCTGGCGCGCGAGGTGGTGAAGATCCTCACCGCATCCGACACCCAGCCGCGTGACAGCCGCGAAGCCTTCGTGCGCGAGCGCCTGGAAGCTTTGCAGCAGGACGTGTTGGCGCAGCGACAGGCATGAGTGCCGCCAACGCCACCTTGCGCCTGCAGGTGCGCGCCATCCGCCTGGAAGCGCAGGGCATCCACAGTTTCGAGCTGGCCGACCCTGCTGGCGCGCTGCTGCCCGAGGTGCAGGCCGGCGCGCATGTGGACGTGCACCTGCCCAATCTTCCTGTGCCGGGCCTGGTGCGCAGCTACTCGCTGGCTGGAGACCCAGCCGACCGCCGCCGCTGGCTGCTGGGCGTGCTGCGTGAAACGCAGGGCCGCGGCGGTTCACGCGCCATGCACGAACACGTGCGCGTGGGCGACCTGCTGCAGGTGGGCGCGCCGCGCAACGCGTTCGCGTTGCACGCGGGTGCGCAACATGCGTTGCTCGTTGCCGGCGGCATCGGCATCACGCCGCTCAAGTCCATGGTACACACGCTGCGCGTACAGAGCGCGTCGTTTGAGCTGCACGTCTGCGCACGCAGCGCGGCGCACGCGGCTTTTGCGCAGGAGCTGCAAGCGCTGGTGCCTGCGGGCCGCCTGCACTGGCACTTCGACGGCGGCGAGCCCGCCAAGGGCCTGGACCTCGCCGCGCTGCTGCGCGACGTGCGCCCTGGCACCCACCTCTATGCCTGCGGCCCGGCCGGGCTGATGAAGGCCTTTGCATCGGCGTCCAGCCACTGGCCCGCCTGCACGGTGCATGTCGAACACTTCAAGCCGCCAGAACCTGCACCGTCGACCACCGCTGCCAGCGGCGCGCCCGCAGGCTTCGAAGTGCGCCTGGCGCGCAGCGGCCTCAGCGTGCAGGTGGCGCCGGATCAGAGCATCGTGCGCGCCATCGAACTGGCCGGCCTGCGCGTGCCCACCTCCTGCCTGTCCGGCCTGTGCGGCGCCTGCAAGGTGGACGTGCTGGAGGGCGAGGTGGAGCACAACGACTACGTGCTGTCCGACGAGGACCACACGCGCTGCATGACACTGTGCGTGTCCCGCGCCAAGGGCCCCAGCCTGGTCATCGACTTCTGAACGTATTCCTGAAGATTTCCCACACGGAGACAACCATGCTCGACCGCGTCAAGACGCCCAACAAGTCCATCTACGAACCCACCCAGGAAGGCCTGATCTTTCCGGAGATCCCGACCTTCCAGTCCTTCGCCGAAGAGCGCCTGCACCGCCAGAAGCGCCTGGTGGCGTCGTGCCGCGCCTTCGCGCTGGAAGGCCTGGACTACGGCTTCGCGGGCCACCTGACCATCCGCGACCCGGAGTTCCCGGAGCTGTACTGGACCAACCCCATGTGCGTGCACTTCGCGGACGTGAAGCTGTCCAACCTGATCCTGGCCGACCACAAGGGCAAGGTGGTGCAGGGCCGCCACGCCATCAACCGCGCCGGCTTCGTGCTGCACGCGGCCGTGCACGAGGCGCACCCGGACATCCTGTCCATGTGCCACGCGCACACGGTGTACGGGACGGCCTTTGCCGCTTTAGGCAAGCCGCTGGCACCCATCTCGCAGGACGCCGCCGCCTTCTTCGAGGACCACGTGGTCATCACCGAGGAAGCCGGCCAGGTGGCCGTGGAAGAGAAGGCCGGCACGGCGGTGTGCGACTGGTTCAAGGGCGTGAAGGCCGCCATCCACCAGAACCACGGCCTGTTCAGCGCCAGCCGTCACAGCATGGAGGCCGCGGCCTTCTGGTTCATCGCGCTGGAACGCTGCTGCCGCCAGCAGCTGCTGGTGGAAGCCACGGGCCAGACGCCCAAGCTGGTGCCGCCGGACAAGTCGCGCTACAGCCGCGAGCACGTGGGCTCGGAGTACATCGGCTGGCTGCACTTCCAGCCCATCTACGACCGCCTGGTGGCCACGCAACCCGACATGTTCACGTGACGGAGCCCCCAAGCTCGCTTGCGCTCGCTACCCCCCGAGGGGGCCGTCCGCCAGCGGCCCGGCAAAGCCGGTTCCGCGGCGGGAAGCTTGATCAAGTGCCAGGCCGTTAGCATTTCGTCGATGTCTCTCGCCAAGATACCCAGCCGCACGGACTTCGTGGACGAGGTCTACAAGTCCCTGCATGACGCCATCTGCGACGGCACGCTGGCACCGGGTGCGCGCATCACGCAGGAAGAACTGGCCGAGCAGCTGAACGTGTCGCGTTCACCCGTGCTGCAGGCGCTGCGCCTGTTGAAGCACGACGGCCTGCTGCAGGACGCCCCCGGCCGCGGCCTGGTGGTGGCGCCGCTGGACCCGACCTGGATAGGCCACCTCTACCAGGTGCGTGGTGCGCTGGACGCACTGGCCGCACGGCTGGCCGCCGTGCAGCGGGCGCGCATCCCCGAGCGGCTGATACGCCAGGGCCGCGCGGCGGCCGAGGGCAACGACGTGAAGGCGATGATCGAGGCCGACATCGCTTTCCACCGCGCCATCTACGAAGCGTCCGGCAACCCGCTGGTGCTGGAAACGGCCACGCTGCACTGGACCCACCTGCGCCGCGTCATGGGCGCAGTGCTGCAGCGCCGCGCCGGCCGCGCCGGCTTGTGGGATGAGCACGAGGCCATACGCCAGGCCATCCTGCAGGGCGACGAGGCCCGCGCCGCGCAGCTGTCCGAAGAGCACGCGGCCGTGGCGCGCCGCTCGCTGCTGCGGCAGCTGGAAACGGCGCTGGTGCGCGCCGGCTGACACTGGGCCGTCAGCGGCGCAGCGTCTTCAGGCGCTGCAGACCACCCTAACGCAGCGCCTTGAGGCGCTGCCAGAACCGCGCATCCTGCGTGGTCGCGAAGTTCACCCGCATCAGCGTGCCCGGCCGTGGCGTGGCGTGGAACAGCGTGCCCGGTGCGATGAGCCAGCCTTCGTCGGCCAACTGCAGCGCCAGGGCTTCGGTGTCGGTGCCCGCGTCCACCCAGCCGAACAGGCCCTGGGGCGGCGTCACGAAGTGGCAGCCCGCGGCTTGGGCCAGGCGCACGCTGCGGCTGCGCGCGGCGTCCAGCTGCGCCACCACGCGTTCGGCATGGCGCCGCAGCAGGCCCTGCTCCAGGCACAGCGCCACGGCCTGCTCCAGCGGGCCCGGTGTGGTGAGGCTGCCCAGCAGCTTGGTGTCGATCAGCCTTTCCGCCAAGTCCACCGGCGCGGCGGCAAAGCCCACGCGCCACTGCGGCGTCAGGATCTTGGAGAAGCCGCTGATGCACACCGTGCGCTTCAGGCCGTCCAGTTGCGACAGCCGCGTGGCGTGGTTGGGCGCCAGCCAGGCGTAGGTGTCGTCTTCCACGATCAGCAGGTCGTGCGCCTCGGCCAGGCGCAGCACGTGGTGGGCCTGGGCCGGCGTCAGGCTGTGGCCGGTGGGGTTGTGCAACACGGACACGGTGACGTACAGGCGCGGCCGGTGTTCCCTCAGCAGCGCTTCCATCACGGCCAGGTCGGGCCCGTCGGCCGTGCGCGGCACGGGCAGCAGCCGCATGCCCATGCGCGTGAGCCGTGCGTATTCCACCGCCCAGCCGGGCTCGTCCACCAGCACCGCGTCACCCGGCTGCAGCAGCGTGCGGCTCACGAGGTCCAGCGCGTGTGTGGCGCCGGTGGTGGTGACGATCTGGTTCACCGTGGACGGGATGCCCAGGTCGGCCAGGCGCTGCACCAGGGCGCGGCGCAGTTGGATGTGGCCGGCCGGGTCGCCATAACGCAGCCAGGCCTCGGGCTCCTGGCAGACGCGGCGCAGCGCACGCTGCAGCAGGGGCGCGTCCAGCCAGGCTTCGGGCAAGGTGCCCATGCCGGGCGCGGGCAGGCCACCCTGCGCCTGGAACATGCTGCGGATCAGCGCGGTGGCGTCCACCGGCGCGGGCAGCGCCAGGCGCGCGCCCGGAGCGGCATCACGCGGCCCCATGCGCGGGGCTTCGCGAGCGGCGTGCAGTTCGCGCACAAAGAAGCCGCGCTGCGGCCGCGCCTGCACCAGGCCGCGCGCCTGCAGCAGGTCGTACGCGCCCACCACGGTGCTGGGGCTCACGCTGTGGCGCTGGGCGCAGTCGCGCACCGAAGGCAGGCGCGCGCCGGGCGCCAGCAGGCGCTGCTGTATGCGCTCGGCAAAGCGGGCGGCGAGCTGTTCCGCCAGGCCTTCGCGGGCGCTGCGCATGAGGGCGGTCTGTGTGGCCGGCATGATCAGTACAGTTCGGAATCTGTGTGCTCAAGTGTATGGCTGGTGTGTTGGCTGTGTCGACTAGACTGGCCCCGCACCCCAACCCGCCATGCCCACCTTGCCCGCTTTGCCCGCTCTGCCAATTCCCTGGCCCGAACTCGCCGCATTGCTGGCGTTTGCCACGGCCATGGCCTTCACGCCCGGGCCCAACACCACCTTGTCCACCGCGCTGGCGGCCAACCACGGCCTGCGCCATGCCATGCGGTTTGTGGTGGCCGTGCCCTTTGGCTGGGGTCTGTTGTTGCTGGGCTGTGCGCTGGGCCTGGGGGCCCTGCTGCAGGCCGCGCCGGTGCTGGCCAGTCTGCTGAAGTGGGCGGGCCTGGCCTACATGCTGTTCCTGGCCTGGAAGCTGGCGCAGAGCGCCACACTGGGCGAAGCGGATCCGCGACGCTTCGTCATCAACTTCACCGAGGGCGTGGCGCTGCAGTTCGTGAACATCAAGGCCTGGATGAACGCGCTGATGATCAGCGCTGGCTGGGTGACGGTGGCCGAGCCCTTCTGGCCGCGCCTGGCCCTGGTGCTGCCGCTGATGATGGCCTACGGTCTGGCCAGCAACTTCACCTACGCGCTGGTGGGTTCGGCGCTGCGCGGCTGGTTGTCGCAGGGCGCGCGGCTGCTGTGGTTCAACCGCAGCCTGTCCCTGGTGCTGGTGGCCACGGCCTGCTGGATGGCGGTGTTGTGAGCACGGCCTTGCATCCGGACGGCAGCCAGGTCGGCAAGGGCTTTGCGCTCGGCGCCCTGGGCGTGCTGATCTTCGCCATGACCTTGCCCATGACACGCCTGGCCGTGGGCGACGCCAGCGCGCCGCAACTGCCGCCGGCCTTTGTGACGGCCGGCCGCGCCGCGCTGGCGGGCCTGCTGAGCCTGGTCTACCTGTGGGCCGTGCGCGCACCGCGCCCGCGGCCGCACCACTGGCGCTGGTTGGCCGTGAGCGCCGTGGGCACGGTGGTGGGCTTCCCCATGAGCCTGGCGCTGGCGCTGCGCCAGGTGGACGCCATGCATGCCGCGGTGGTGACAGGGCTGATGCCCATGGCCACGGCCGTCATCGGCGCCTTCGTGTTCCGGCAGCGGCCGTCTGCCGGCTTCTGGGCCTGCGCGCTGGCCGGCGTGGTGCTGGTGGTGGCCTTTGCGCTGTGGCAGGGCAGCGGGTCCTTGTCGGTTGGCGACGCCTGGCTGCTGTCGGCCGTGCTGTTCACCGGCATCGGCTACGTGGGTGGCGCCAAGGCGGCGGCGGACATGCCGGCCGCGCACGTCACCTGCTGGGTGCTGGTGAT
>JACCDS011958330.1_pt1 | contig 10616 bp, 6 predicted proteins | sample 7446441 | NCBI WGS metagenome assembly JACCDS01 (sample SAMN15323445, study PRJNA562643) | freshwater metagenome | isolation source: river surface water | place: USA:Blue River Watershed | collected 2017-08-17 | reverse complement strand
GTAACGAGTGGCACATTCCTATCTTAAAGTTGCAAAAAGCATCGCCGATGCATACACTCATTTGGGAAATTGTAAAAACCTTTGGGTTTACTGCGGCACAAGTGCCCGAAATTGAAAAACTACTCATTGCCCATAATGGCAGTTATACAAGCAGTGCCACTCACCGGATTATCAAAAACCGCAAATGGCTCATCATTACTACCGTGCAAACGCTTGAGTCGCCCAATATTGTTATTGAAGCAGCGAGCGAAAAACAAACAATTTATTTTCAAGAAGGTGTTTTGCAAATTCAATTGTTACAGCATAGCCTGCCACCTATTAATAACCATGCCGCTGTAGCCATGTTAGATGCCCAAAAAGTGAGTTTCCCCCTGTTATTACGCAGGTGGAAACAGGGCGATTATTTTTACCCTTTGGGAATGGAAAAAAAGAAGAAAGTCAGCAAGTTTTTAATTGATCAAAAACTTTCCAAAAACCAAAAGGAACATATTTGGGTTTTGGAAAGCAATAAGAAAATTGTTTGGATTGTGGGAATGCGCATCGATAATAGGCTCAAAATAACACCAGGAACAAGCGAAATGCTGTACTTGGAACTATTGCCCAATGCGTAATTGGTGATTGGGATTGCCCGCTCGGTTAAATAGCTCTTTTTTCAATAGGGTGCGCCGCTTACTTGCCCAAAATGGTATCAATAAAATGAGCCACCGGTTGAAAACTGCTCAGTGCATAGCACATTACAATGGTATAAGCTACTCCAAATAAAGCGCCCCAAAAGTGTGCCGAATGGTTAATGTTATCATTACCTTGTTTGGATAAATAAACGGTAATGGCCAAATAAATTGGGCCAAATACAAAGCCCGGAATAATGGGTGGCAATATGAAAAGCCCAATTTTTACGGTTGGATAAAACAAAATGCCGGCAAATACAATTGCCGAAACCGCACCGGAAGCACCCAAACTATTGTAATAATTATTCGTTTTGTTGGCTTGATAAGTAGGCATGAGCGATACAAATAAAGCTGCTACATATAAAATGAGGTAGAGAAGCCAACCTAAGCTACCAAAAATGTCCGAAAATGCGGTTTCCACCATGTCGCCAAACATATACAGCGAAAACATATTGAAGGCAAGGTGCGGCAAATCGGCATGCAAAAAGCCGCAAGTAAAAAAGCGATACCATTGATTTTGGTAGGTAACAGCCGGTGGATGAAAAATAAAGGCATCCGTTAATTTAACATTGTTAAATGCCATGAAGGATACAACACAAGTAGCTGCTATAATACAAATAGTTACTGTCATAATGGCTAAATTAATAAAAAATACGATTTGCCTGTACGAATTGTGAAAGCTAGGCGTTGTTGTAATGTTTTGTCCACTCAAACTTTTCTTTGATAATATTGTCTTTTTCTTGTTTGATGAAGCTCAAAAAAGCCTTTGCCGCAGGCGAAAATTGTTTTTGTTTTAACCAAATCAATTGCCAAGTCGACAAAATGGGGAAGCCCTCTACCTTAACAATTTGCAGTTCGCGGTTGTTCAGTTCGCTTTTGATACCAATCAGCGGCATAATAGAGCAACCCAAACCCGCTATAACGGCCTGCTTAACGGCTTCGTTGGAGGTAAGTTCCATTTTTTTACGAACCGGAAGTTTGTGTTCTGCAATAAATTTTTCCATTACATAACGCGTGCCCGAACCTGCTTCCCGATAAATAAGCGGTAGGTCTTCAAATATTTGAGGCGTATAGGCTTGTGTTTGGTAAAGCGTATCAAAATTTGCCACTAGGTGCAATTCGTTTTGCATTAGTTCCACATTTTCAATGGGCATTTGGTGGGGCAATACCGAAACAAGGGCAAAGTCTACCCGGTTGTTCTCCAAACTTTCTATAACGCTAGCTTTATTGGTAACATCTATAGCCAAGTCAATAGCTTGATGTTGTTTCATAAAAGGACTAATAAAATAAGGAATCACGTATTTGCCCGTTGAAACCACCGAAAAAGTTAATCGGCCGGTAAGTTGCCCCTTATACGCTTGTGTTTTGTAGTTGATGGCATCGGCCTCGTTCAAAATATTACGTGCTGCCGCCGCAATTTCGTTGCCAAAATCGGTAACATACAATTTACGGCCAATGATTTCTGTAAGCGGAATATCGAATTGGTCTTGTAAATTTTTTAATTGTATAGAAACGGCAGGTTGTGTAAGGTGCAGTATTTCAGCCGCTTTTGTAATGCTGCTCGTTTGTGTAATGGTTAAAAAAATTTGTAACTGATGTAAAGTGTAGTTCATAAATAAAACTTATGGATAGTATAGTAAAGATAAATAAAAATATATGCAGTGCAACGACCAATTTTGCAATCGTATAGGAACTATGGCACAAGGGTTTTTGTTGCTAGTAGTACCGCAGATCAAGGGCTGCCGGATGGTAGGCAGTAGCCCACAGCCCAATAACCAACGGGCAATTGGGCGAGGACTACAGCCCAACCAGCCGGAACCATTGCTGCCAAAAGCCGCAAAGATCCTAGCCCCCGATAAAAAAACACGTAAATCCTTTTTATATGAACACACATTTGATTATTGATAACTTAACCAATCCGGCATTGTTGTTTTTTATGCTAGGCATTTTATCGGTACAGCTCAAAAGCGATTTGGAAATTCCTGCAGGCACTTCCAAGTTTATATCGTTGTACCTATTGTTTTCCATCGGTTTCAAAGGCGGACAAGAATTGGCGCATAGTCAATTTTCTGCCGAAATAGTTGGCGCACTTGTGTTTGGTGTGTGCATAGCCGCCATTGTGCCTTTGTATGCTTTTTTTGTGTTAAAGCGTTTTTTTTCAATTGATAATGCAGGAGCTATAGCTGCGGCCTACGGATCTATCAGTGCCGTAACTTTTGTTACCGCCGTAGCTTTTTTAGAAGTACAAGGGCATCAATTCAGCGGCTACATGGTAGCGGTAATGGCTCTAATGGAGGCGCCCGCCATTATCATTGGGGTACTGTTGCTGCGTCTGTTTGGTGCCACCGACGGCGCACAACCCAATCAACTGCGCAAGGTAATAGCTCATTCGGTTACCAACGGAAGCGTACTATTAATTGTAGGCAGCTTGGTGGTAGGTTTATTGGCAAGTGAAAAACAAGCAATGGGTATTAAGCCCTTTACAACCGACATTTTCAAAGGGTTTTTGGCAATTTTTTTACTAGACATGGGCATTGTTAGCGGACGCAAATTGGCCGATTTTTTCAAAACAGGATTTACCGCCACCTTTTTTGCTATTTTATTTCCCCTAATCAACGGTTGTGTTATTGCTCTGAGTAGCAAAATGGTAACCGATAGTATCGGCAATCGATTTGTATTTGCCATACTTGCGGCAAGTGCGTCGTATATCGCCGTACCCGCAGCCATGAAAATAGCCGCGCCCAATGCAAATCCCGGTATTTATTTACCTATGGCTTTAGCGGTAACTTTTCCCTTTAACATCACCATAGGTATGCCGCTTTATTATATGGTCATTCAATGGTATTAGCAGCAATGAAGATGGTTTATCCAAAAAATATGGTAACAAGCTAGTGCCTCAATTGGGAGCATTTCTCCCATTCATTACCCACAAAAGATGCGCACCTATTTTATTTTGGGCGTTCCCCTTCGGGTCGGGCTGTACGCTTTTACTCCTCGCCATCCACCCGTTGGGATGGCTGTCTGTGGGGTAACCGCTGCCATCCCTAACGCAATTTTCAACGATTTAGTAACGCTTTTTGCCGATTTAGGCACAATGAAACCAATTTTTGAGCCATTGGGTTTAACATTTTTTTAGCAAAATGGGCATGTTTGAGCTTGGAAAAGATAAAGGCTAGTAATAGCTCATTATCAACGATTTGCTTATTCATTACCCAAAATGCCATCATGAAAATCAACAAACCCTCACGGCTGTTCAAGCTTCTGTGCTTTAGTGTAGGCAGCTTTTTAACTGCTTCAAACAGCCATGCGCAAGTGCAGTATGCTACTCCCGGCACTGCTTATCTTCAAGATTTTAATTGTTTAAGTACCGCCATAAGTGGTACAACGCCCGTACTTACCACCACCGGTGCTTCGGGGCCGTGGTTGCTCGACACCTTTTCGGTAGCACCATTTAACACTTATGGAACAGCCCTCAAAGGCTGGCAGTTATTGAAAATCAGCGGTTCGGCCACCAATTTGGGCTTTGTAAATAAGCCGGCAAACATTTCTACGCCCAATTTTCTCAATTTGTCTACCACTGCAAGTGCCGCCGATAAAGCAATTGGTGCTTTGTACAACTCTCAATTGATGGGGGCAGTAGGCGTAGCTATACAGAATAAAACCGGTCATCGACTTAAATCGTTTCGAATTACTTATAAAGGCGAACAATGGCGAACCACAGCTAGTGCGCAAACACTAACGCTCAAATACGCACTCAATCCTACCGCACCCTTAATTACCGCTCCCGGAGCCAGTTTTGTAACGCTCTCGGCATGCACATTTACAGCTCCCAATACCACCAATACCGTAGTCAATGGCGATTCGGCACGAAATAGTCGTACCATGAGTGCATTGGTAGAAAACATATCGGTTGAGCCCGACCAATTTATTGTGTTTCGGTGGGAGGGAAGCAGCAGCTCGCAATTGGGAATAGACGATGTTCAGTTTATCGGTTATCCGGTAGCCCCAACTGTAAATGTAACGGGTGTGGCAAACGTAACTACTACTACGGCCACCTTATTGGGTAAAGCGGTGAGTGATTACCCAACTTTGGCCAATGTTTCTGATCGTGGTTTTGTGTTCGATGCACTGACCAATACCTATGCTAATAAAACGAGTGTTGGTATAACGGGTTTGGATAGCATTTACAGTTTAAACATCAGTGGCTTATTGCCCAACAAAAAATACTACGTAAAGGGATTTGCTAGCAATGCAGTACCAGCCGACTCCGGATTGGTGTATTCCACAGAAGCTGAATTTGTATCGGCTTCAATGCCGCCAATAATTAAAAAAGCTACTAAAATAGGCGGTAATGTGGCAACAGCCAATTGGTCGCAACCCGTTGGTAACAGCGGTGCCGAACCTTACTTATACAAAGTGGAGTGCTCCTTAAACAGCAACTTTTCAGGAACCGTACTAGCCGCCGATAGCTTGGCAAGTACCACAACATCGTACACTTTCAGCGGTTTGCTTCCCGCAAACAAATATTATGTTCGGGCTTTAGTACGCAATGCCAATGCACTTAGCGCTGCTTCGGCACTAGACTCATTTACCACCATTGGTATAGATACGGGTGCTATTGCTGCTTTGAAACAAGTGGCTTTGTTGGTAGCAAGAGATCGTATCAAAACCGACCTTGACTCTGCATTTACTGCGGAGGCTGCAAAACTAGCCGCAGACACTTTGGTATTGTTGGCGCGCAATATTGCATCGCCCATTGCCATACAGCGTGCATCGGGTTTCAATCCTACACCCACTGTTACGGTAAACAATCCCTATATAGACACCTTGAATGCATGGGGTGCACAATTCATCAATACCACTTATTGGGCTTACCCTTCTTCCAAAGCTACTGTGCGAAACAAACTCGATTACACCAAAGCCACCACTACCACCACTTTGTTTCCTAAAGCCACAGCCGATGATGTACGAAATATTGGCTACTATTTAGAACGTTTGTATTGGTTGTTGTTATCGCCACACAGCAACTATAGAGGGCATCCAGAGTTGTTTAAAAGGTATTTGAAATATGTATATGCTAGTTCCGACGATTATCTAATTAATGGTACCGATGCAAGCTGTCAAATACCGGGTTCTAGCAGTTGTGCGTGGAACGATTGGTTTGCCAATGCCCGTATTACCGATGCTTGGCGTTTGGCAGATGTAACTTTTGGTCAATTGATACCCGACACCATTTTAGCCCAAATAAGGCTAGCTGCTACAAAAGCAGGTAACCAAACCTACGCTTGTGCCCAAGCACTGAACAATTATGTATACACCAATCGCGATGTTTCGTATGCCGAAACTTTAATCAATACGGGATTGCATTTTAACAATCCCCTATGGCAAAATTTTGGAAACCGTATTATAGATACCATTTACAATTTTGCATTGTTTCCCGATGGGGCTTACAATTATTACATGCACCAAAACGAAGTGCCGAACTATCATAATTTAAATAACGAAATGGTAGCTAAGTATTGGGTGGTGTCGGAATATGAAAATGCTTGGAAAACCTTAACCAAGTCGGTTAATTACGAACTATTGACCATTGAACCCAAAGAAGTAGCCGAATACTACAGTGTGCCTGCGTGGAAAACTATGTGGAATGGATCAACCGGCGTAACCGAAAACTTCCTTTTAGGGGTTACAAAAAATCCGTGGCTGAAAACCCGGTTCGACTCCATTCATCGTGTTGGAAACAGAGAACCCTATCCATTAAACATTTCTTTTTACGATAACACTATTACCGGTGCGCCATTGCCCGACCAATATGTTTGTTATGATAGAAACATTCAAGGCCCTCGTGCACGTTACGATAGTTTTTCTTACGCAATTACCACACGCAATGTTTCGCCTGGAGCTACCGAAGTAGGCTTGCAAACCTATGTAGGCGCAATGAACACACAAGATACCTCGCTTACCACACAGCGCTTACTCAATTCGTCTTTAATGGCCGTACACAGTAAGGTGCACATTAAAAAGTCAACCCCATTAAACGAGTGGAACGATTGGGCATACCTCAATACCAAAATCAATCCCAAAACCTGTGTTGGAGCTACTGCCACTACAATATCATCTACCTCCAAATTACAATACCAAACAACTGGACCTAAAGGTGTAGAAGTTAACTGGGCCTCCTTCCAACAATGGATAACTTTACCCGACAGACTTATTGGTGTGGTAGAAACCTACCCAAGTGTCAACAATACGTTGGCCTACGAAGTAGATACCCGCATTAAATTCACTTATGGTCGTTCAGGATTGCGCACCAAAAAGAAGGATTTTGTTATCCAAACCAAGGATACTGCTTATACCTATGGCATGTTTAAGGTACGTTTATTGGGTCGCAACTACGGAAGGGTAGATACCATTACAGCAGGCATTATTCGCGACGATTTTAGAGAAGCAAAGGAAATTAAATTGTGGGATAGCAATCGCGATACCATTACCAATAAGCCCTATTCTACCCGTTACGATAGTGTAAAATTTGTAGTAGTCGAAATTCGCCGAAACCGTACCATCGATACCGGCAGGGTTGCCAACGTATCGCGCACAGGAACCGATAGTACTTTAAAAGTATTAACGGTAGCTATCGACAACAAGCGTTTCATTGCGTATCGCAATTTGGCCACTACCGGCAGGTTCATTACGTTGCCAACTTTGCCATCTGGCAACGTACACCAAATGCTGTTTGCTCGTGGCGATTCCATTACCAAACAACCTAGATTTGTAGCGTCGGCCGATACCTTTACGCTAGCAGCAAATGAACAGGTGTTGATTGTATCCACCAACACTCCTGCTACAGATACCGGACGCGGTTGGAATAATTACGACGACGTATTGCAAAACAGTTCCACCTTTGCCACCTTTGCAGAGCCACAGCAACCACAAAGAGCTACACCGGAAAGGGTAGCCGAAGTAAATGCGCCTAAGCAAATGCGGTTGTTGTTGCAACCCAATCCTGCGGTAAATAGGGTAGTGGTAAATTATGCTTCCTTAGCAAGTGCCTCATTCAAAACCCTCAGAGTGGTAGATGCTACCGGCAAAGTGGTACACTTAGCAACCCTTGGCAACAACAGTTATGGTAGCTATCCTATGAACACCGATGCACTACAAAAAGGCATTTATTTTGTACAATTAATAGATGGAGGACAAGTGGCTACTAGTCGTTTACTCATTGCCAAGTAGTACAAGCCTTCCTTCCCAATACAGTTAAAAACCGTATTTTACTCCTGCTTACCCTGTGTAAGTGGGAGTTTTTTTTAGTAAAAAAAAGCAAAACAAAGTAGTAGGGGGGCGTTCCCCTTCGGGGCGGGCTTTGCGCTTTTACTCCTCGCCAACACCTTGCAGGATGTTGGCTGTGGGGTAATCGCTGCAATCCCTAACGCTTAGCGCACAACGCGGAAGGTACAAGGCACAATGCTCAGGGCAGAAGGAAAGGTGTTGGTAATGGCGAACTAAATAAGCCAATACAATAGGTATTGACCTCCAAAAAAAAATGGTCAACTTTCAAGTTGGTTCACCTAGCTGAGGCCCATTCAAATAATCCGTAACCCAACGGTACGCCTTACTGTTCCTTAGCAAAAGTGATTGAAATAGTAGGGTGCTATTCTATGGTAAAGTTACCTCTCCGTCATGTTGAACAGTAGTCAATCCGATAGCCCAATATACCAACACCTTCAAGCGCAATAGCAAAAGCGTTAGCTGTTTGGCTAGCATAGCCCTTTTTAGGTACAATCACTAGCTTATTACACCTCGAACAAGTCACATTTACCCCTGCCGAAAGTTGGATTTACCTCCTGCAAGTTGCAAAAGGCCTTCCCAACCGTTGGATTTGCTTCCTGCAATTTGCAGGGGCCTTTTCTAACTGTTGGTTTTGCTTCCTGCAACTTGCAGGGGCATTTTCCAACTGTTGGATTTGCTTCCTGCAATTTGCAGGGACCCTTTCTAACGGTTGGATTTGTTCCCTGCAACATTTTTGAGCTTTTCCAATTTTACTTAACCAACCACCCCTAAGGATGCTTGGCAAAGAGGTAAGCTGTTCATTTGTTAAGGTAGTTGTCTATATTCCTCATTATCTGCTATTTTGGTTAAAAAGTGGCATTTGATAAAGTGGAAATTTCAATCACGTTTTATGTAAATTGACACACTGAAACAAAAACTTGCAACGTAAGGAAAGGTATTTGTAACCAAATAAAGCAAAATTTGTGGCAATTCTAATGAGTAACTAAAATCTTGCAAGCCATGTCATTTCATCCACCCTTATCACAAGGTGCGAATTTGGTACAATCCCATTTGTGCCACCGAATTAGTTTAAATATTCCTTTTTATATGAAAAAAAATCTACGATTGCTTAGTCGGTATCTTGTAATGCTGATGACCATTTTATTGTTTGGATGCTTGGGTGTACAGGCGCAAACGCTGACTGTAGGAGACTACAGAACAACCTCCTCCGCAACATCTTTAAGTTCAGCTACTGGTTGGCAAAGGTATGACGGTAGCAATTGGGGAACTGCGACATTTGCCCCATATGGTGCTTTGTCTAACATCGGTGCTACAACTACAAATGGACTTGCTACAATTACTTTATCTGTAGCCAATACCGATATAAAAGTAGGTATGAATGTAACTGGTACAGGAATACCCGCTAGTGCAACAGTAACTCAAGTAAATTCTTCTACAAACATAACTATTTCGGCGAATGCAACGGCTTCTGGCTCAATTACTAATTTGGCATTTACAAATACGAGAACAGGGGCAGTTACTTCTGGTTCTACAACCATGACACTGACGGTAGCGGCGGCTTTTATTCAAGTAGGCGATTTTGTGACGGGCTCTTCAGTTCAAAATGGTACACGTGTTGTGGCAGTTAGCGGAACAACAGTAACGCTCAGCATACCTGCATCTGGAACACAAGCAAGTACTACCTACACTTTTTTCTCATCGAGAAGAATTACAAATCTTTTTATTAATCATAGTGTTTTGACTGGCGGAACAACTGCAAATGCTACGATTGAAAATGTATATGTAAACAATAATAGTAATTTCTTTCCTTCTGGATCAGGGGCAACAAATAGTAATGCTACACTTACAATAGGCGCATCTACTGGTGCAACGCAGCACGAGTTAATTTGTGGTACCTTAAATGTGGCTGAAAGTGCTTCTGTTCTTAATAACGACAATGCATCAAGAACTCGAAATAATTCATTGCATATTGCTGGCGGAATTAATTCGCAAAATGGTAATACCAATGGCTTTGCTATTCTAAATTACGGAACTATAAATTTAACTAGGTCCACGGGAACAACTGGTACTACACTAAGATTCATTATGGGTGGTAGTACCACAGTTACAAGAGAGAATTCTACAACAAGTACTATTTCTCTCGATACTGTAGTAATGTTTAACGGAGCAAGGGCGAATACGGTAACAATTAGCGCTCCTTTTAGTATGATAGCTGCTAGTAATAACAGTAGTGCTGCTCCGGTTGGTGCTACCCTAACATTAACGAGTGGAACGTTAAACATAACTTCTGCATCTACGATAACCCCTTTTTCAGGTAATTGTACTTCAACTGTCAATGCTATACCTGCCGCAGCTGGTCTAATTATCAATAATGCCAACGCTTCTGTTGGTTGGGGAGCGGCAGTAACAGATAATTCGGGGATGCAAGTAAGAGGATTGCTAAGTGTTGTAAGTGGTACAATGTCTATTAAAGCAAGATATGATGGTAACGGATCAGGAGCCTTTTTAATGAGTGGCGGTACTTTCGAAATAGCCTCTGGGTTAAGTATAGCTAATGCTAGTGCTGCTTTAGTGCATATAGGGGGAACTCATAGTTTTACAATGACGGGTGGTACGTATGCGATTCGCTCAAGAAATACGGGTGCTTATTCTACGCCCGAT
>JACCDS010057993.1_pt1 | contig 10616 bp, 9 predicted proteins | sample 7446441 | NCBI WGS metagenome assembly JACCDS01 (sample SAMN15323445, study PRJNA562643) | freshwater metagenome | isolation source: river surface water | place: USA:Blue River Watershed | collected 2017-08-17 | reverse complement strand
CCGACCGGTTATGGACGTGTGTTGCGCGACGCGCGCGGCTATGTCGAGGCGATCGTCGAAGAGCGGGATGCGAACGACGCGCAGAAGGCGCTCCGTGAAGTGAACACCGGCTTCATGGTGCTTCCGACTTCACGCTTGAAAGTGTGGCTCGGCGAGCTGTCGAACGCCAACGCCCAAGCCGAGTACTACCTCACCGATCTCATCGCGATTGCGCGGCGCGCCGGCGTACCGGTCGCAGCCGTCACGGCGAGCGACGTGAGCGAGACCTTGGGCGTAAACAGCAAGTCCCAGCTTGCCCAGCTCGAGCGCATCTACCAGCTGCGCGGCGCCGAACGGCTGATGGAGCAGGGGGTGACGCTGCGGGATCCTCAACGCATCGACGTGCGCGGCACGTTGCGTTGCGGGCGCGACGTCGAGATCGATGTGAATTGCCTGTTCGAGGGACGCGTCGCCCTCGCGGACGGCGTAAAGATCGGGCCGAACTGCGTCCTGAAGGACGTGGAGGTTGGCGCCCACTCACGTATCGAGGCGTTTACGCACATCGACAGCGCGAGCATCGGCGCGAATTGCCGGCTGGGGCCTTACGCTCGCCTGCGGCCCGGCACCGCGCTCGCGGAAGACGTGCATATCGGCAACTTCGTCGAAGTGAAGGCGAGCGACGTGGCGGCGGGCTCGAAAGCCAACCATCTCGCCTACATCGGCGATACGTCGGTCGGCCGCAACGTGAATGTCGGCGCCGGGACGATCACGTGCAACTACGACGGCGCGAACAAGCACCGAACGATCATCGAGGATGACGTGTTCATCGGTTCCGACACGCAACTCGTCGCGCCGGTCATCGTCCGTCGTGGCGCAACGATAGGCGCCGGTTCGACGATCACGAGCGAAGTTCCCGCCGAGCAGCTGACGCTGTCGCGCGCGCGCCAAACGTCGATCGCCGGCTGGAAGCGGCCGGTGAAGGCGCCGAAGGCATGACGCCCCGAACCGTCACCGGCCGCGGCCCGTACGAGCGAGACGTGCCATGTGCGGGATAGTGGGCGCCGTATCGCAACGGAACATCGTTCCCGTGCTTCTCGAAGGCCTCAAGTGCCTCGAGTATCGCGGCTACGACTCGGCGGGCGTGGCGGTCATCGACGGCACGCTCAAGCGGCTGCGCAGCACCGGCCGCGTCAGAGAGCTCGCGCGCCTCGCCGACGATCAAGCGCTCACCGGGCGAGTCGGCATCGCGCATACGCGGTGGGCTACGCACGGCGTGCCCTCCGAGCGCAATGCCCACCCTCACGTGTCCGGCGGCATCTCGGTGGTGCACAACGGCATCATCGAGAACCACGACGAAATGCGCGACCGGCTCAAGCGCGAAGGCTACGAATTCGTCTCGGATACCGATACCGAGGTGATCGCTCACCTCGTGCATGCCCATGCGCGCCGGAGCGACAGCCTGCTCCAGGCGGTGCGCGCGGCGGTCGGCGAGTTGCGCGGCGCCTACGCGATCGCGGTGGTGTCGGACCGTGAGCCTGACCATGTCGTGGTGGCGCGGATGGGAGCACCGCTGCTGATCGGGCTGGGAAAGGATGAAAACTTCGCGGCCTCGGACACGTCAGCGCTGCTGCAGGTGACCCAGCGGGTGATCTATCTCGAAGATTCGGACTGCGCCGAGCTGTCGCGCGAGCATGTGCGCATCGTCGACGGCGCCGGCGAGGACGTCGAGCGGCCCGTGCACCTCAGCGAGCTGACGCCTTCGGCTGTCGACCTCGGCGCGTACCGGCACTACATGCAGAAGGAGATCTTCGAGCAGCCGATGGCGGTCGCCAATACGCTCGAGGCCGTCGTCAACGGCAACGGCATTTCACCCCGTATTTTCGGGGCTGAAGCCGAAAGCGTTTTCGCCGAGATCGACAACGTGCTGATCCTCGCCTGCGGCACGAGCTTTCATGCCGGCATGGTTGCGCGCTATTGGCTCGAAGGCGTTGCGGGCATACCGTGCAATGTCGAAATCGCGAGCGAATACCGTTACCGCGAGTCGGTGCCCGACCCCCGCACACTGGTGGTCACCATCTCGCAGTCGGGTGAAACCGCCGACACCATCGCGGCCTTGCAGCATGCGATGACGATCGGACACAAGCACAGCCTCGCGATCTGCAACGTACCGGAGTCGGCTCTCATCCGGCAATCCAAGCTCAGGTTTTTGACGCGCGCCGGGCCGGAAATCGGCGTCGCGTCGACCAAGGCGTTCACCACCCAGCTCGCCGTGCTGGTATTGCTCACCATGGCGCTCGCCAAAGTGCGCGGCCGGCTCACGCCCGAGGCGGAAGCGCAGCTACTCAACGCGCTGCGTCATCTGCCCGCGGCGCTGACCCATGTGCTCGGCGTCGAACCGCAGATGCGGACCTGGGCGGAGGCGTTCGCACAGCGCCAGCACGCGCTGTTTCTCGGCCGCGGCATACACTATCCGATCGCCATGGAAGGCGCGCTCAAGCTGAAGGAGATCTCGTACATCCACGCCGAAGCCTATGCGGCCGGCGAGTTGAAGCATGGCCCCCTCGCCCTGGTGGACAAGGAAATGCCGGTGGTTGCCATTGCGCCCGCCGACGCTTTATTCGAGAAGCTGAAGTCCAATCTCCAGGAAGTTCGCGCGCGCGGCGGCGAGCTCTATGTGATTGCCGACCAGAATGCGCACCTCGGCGACACGGCGGGCGTGCACGTCGTCAAAATGCCGGACCATGCCGGGCTGCTCTCGCCGATTCTGCACACCGTGCCGCTGCAGCTGCTCGCCTATCACGCCGCCGTGCTGAGGGGCAACGACGTGGACAAGCCGCGCAACCTGGCAAAGTCGGTTACCGTCGAGTGAGCGCGTCGCGTCGCGGCTTGTGAGGCGCGTCGGACAACACGCGATCGAAGAGCCCGTCGGGCACGAGGCGCAGCAACCGTGCGACGATCGCCATCTGCCAGGGCAATACCGCGTACGTCCTTCCCCGGTCGATGACGCGCATGATCTTCCGTGCCGCAGCTTCGGCGCTCAGGATGAAGGGCATGGGATAAGGGTTCTTCTCCGTCATAGCCGTTGCAATGTAGCCGGGACTGACCGTCACCACCCGTATGCCCTCTTTCCTGAGCCGCACGCGCAGGCTTTCCAGATAGCTGATCGCCGCGGCTTTCGAGGCGCAATACGCTTCCGCGCCCGGCAGTCCCCGGTAGCCCGCCACGCTCGCGATGCCGACCAGTGTCCCGCGTTCTCGCGCGCGCATGGGCGCGATATACGGCTGGAACGTGGCGGCGAGGCCGGCGACATTCGTGTCCATGACCGCACGAAAGACCTCGTAGTCCTCGGCGAGCTCCGTGAGCGTGCCGTAGCTGATGCCGGCATTGGCGATGACGATGTCGGGGCAGCCGTGCGAGCCGATGAAGTCCGCTGCTGCCTCTTGCAGGGCGCGCAAGTCACGTACGTCGCACGCGTAGACCGCGGTGCGCGTTGGTAAGCCGGCGGCGAGCTCAAGCAACAGTCCTTCGCTGCGTGCGACGAGGGCGAGCGTCGCCCCGCGCGCCGCATACAGCCGCGCGAGAGCGGCCCCCAGGCCGCTCGATGCACCGGTGATGACGACGCGCTGCGGCTCCAACGGCGTGGTGTATCGCTAGCGCCCGGCGCGCTCGCTGCGCACCAGGGCGATGAGGTCGTCGAGCACCGGTATCATCGCGGCGACGCCGGGCGTCATGCCGCTCGAGGTAAGGTAACGGCCGTCGACGACAAGGGACGGCGTGCCGGATACGGTGTAGCGGGCGAGCTGCTCGCGGGCCTGCATCACCTGGCGGTCGATTTGCGCGGAGCCGAACGTCGCGATCCAGCGGTCACGATCGATGCCGTGGCGTGCAGCCCAATCGGCGATCTGATCCCCGTCGTTGAGCGGCAGACGCTCGACGTGATAGCTGTCGTATACCCGGTAATGCAGACGCTCGACCTCGCCCAGCGCCTCCAGGGTGTAATACAGCATCGCGTGGGACAGCCACGACTCGCGGAACACCGCAGGCACATGACGCAGCACGACGTCGTTCGGCTTGCGCCGGAACCACGCCGCGAGATGCGGCTGCAGCTGAGCGCAATACGGGCAGCCGTACCAGAAAAACTCGACTACTTCGATGGCCGGTCCCTGCGGAACCGGCTGCGGTGCAATGACGCGGTAGTCGCTATCCCGCTGCACGCGCGACGGTGCGGGCTGCGCCGATGCAGCGCCGGAAACTGTTGCTAGAAGCGTTGCACCGCCGAGCGCCGCAAGCCGCCGCAGCGTCGAGCGCCTGCGGCTATTTGCCGCCACGGGCTTTGCGTGCCTGGGCGATGAGCTGATCGACGACCTGGAAGAAACGGTCGTAGTCGACTGCGCCGGCCTTCAACGTCATGGACGGTGCAGTCAAATAGCGGCCGTCGATGATGAGCGCGGGCGTGCCGGGGATGTCGTAGCGCTGGGTGAAATCGATCGTGCGCTGGGTGCGGCTCTGCACGCCGAACGAGTTGTACGCATCCATGAATTTCTTCTTGTCGACGCCTTTGGAGGCGACCCAATCGAAGAGCGGCTGCGGGTCGCGCGCGAGCTTGCCCGGGTCGAGCACGCGCTTGTCGTGTATCGCACTGAAAAGCTCGAGGTGCAGCTTGTCGACGAGGCCGAGCGTCTCGATCGTATAGTAAGTGCGCGCCAACTGCAGCCATGACTCCTGGAAAGCGGCGGGCTGGTGCTTGAAGTCGACATCGGCCGGCTTGCGCTTTGCCCATGTGTTGAGAGACGGCTGCAGGTGGGAGCAATGAGGGCAGCCATACCAGAAGAACTCGAGCACCTCGATCTTGTTGCCGGAATCGGTCGGCTGCGGCGTCTTGATGATTTGATATTCGCGGCCCGCGACCGGCGCCTGCTGAGCGTAGGCAGAGGCGGCGAATACAAGGCAAGCGAGCAGCGGGAGGACGGCCCCCCAGCGGATACGGGTGCGCATGGACATCTCCTGGACGGACACGTTACTTCTCGGTTTCCCGGACACGGATGAGCGTGGTCGCGACGCCGTTCTGCTTCAACGTTTCGCGCGTGCGGTTGAGTTCGTCGATGCTCGTGTAAGGGCCGACCCGCACGCGGTGGAGCAGGCCTTTGTCCTGCGCCGGCGTGGTCTGGATCATCGCTTCGACGCCGAGCAACGCCAAGCGTGCTTTCATGTTGTCGGCTTCCGGCGCGCTGGTGAATGCACCGGCCTGCAGGAAGAACGCTTCCTTGCCCTCGTTTGCGTCGCCCTTCTTGGCGTCGGCGGCCCGCCGGTCGGTTGCAGTGTCTTCGCTTCCCGGCAGTATCTTGTAGAACTCGAAGCGTTGCTTGGCGTCGGCGCTCTTGCCGGCTTTATCGGCCGGGGGTGCCGCGGGGGGCACGCCTTTCGAGGCGTCGGGCCGAGGCGCCGGAGCGCGCGACGCGAACGGATTGGGCATGCGGTTGATGTACCAGGCGACCAGCAGCGCGATCACGAGACCCATCGCGAGGCCGATGAAAATGCCGGCGAGCAGCGAACCGCCGCTGCGACGTCCCCCGCCGTTACGCTCGACGTTTTTGTAGTCTCGTGACATCGACTTATCTTACATTTTTTCGGGGGCTGAAACACCCAGCAGCGCGAGTCCGTTGCGCAGCACTTGGCGCACGGCGCCCGCCAGCGCGAGGCGCGCGTGCTTCACGGCGTCGTCCTCCACCAGGAAGCGCGAGCCGTTGTAGTAGCTGTGAAATTCTCCGGCGAGGTCGCGTAGGTAGAACGCGATCAAATGAGGCGCGAGCTCGCGTGCCGCGCTCTCGACGATATCCGGATACTCCATGATGCGCTCCAGCACCCGCAGCTCAGGCTCCGAGGTCAGCGCGTCGACCGGCGCAGCCGCAAGGCTTTCCCCGTCTCCGCCCCACTGCTCGTAAACGCTGCACACGCGCGCGTGGGCGTACTGGACGTAATAGACCGGGTTTTCGTTGGTCTGGGATTTCGCGAGATCGAGATCGAAATCGAGATGCTGATCGCTCTTGCGCAGCACGTAGAAGAACCGCGCGGCGTCGTTTCCCACCTCGCGGCGCAGCTCGCGCAGCGTGACGAACTCGCCGGAGCGCGTGGACATCGACACCTTTTCGCCCTCACGATAAAGCACGGCGAACTGCACCAGTGCGATCGTGAGCCGCGCGGGGTCGAGGTCGAGCGCCTGCAGCGCCGCCTTCACCCGGGCGATGTACCCATGGTGATCCGCGCCCCACACGTCGATAACCGCGTCGAAATGGCGGTCGAACTTGTTCACGTGATAGGCGATGTCCGACGCGAAATACGTGTATTGGCCGTTCTCGCGCTGAACGACGCGATCCTTCTCGTCGCCCAAGTCGGTCGAGCGAAACCACTTCGCCCCGTCCTGCTCGTAGATGTGGCCCGACCGCTCAAGGCGCTCCATCGCCGATTGCACCAGGCCGGCATCGTAGAGGCTGCGCTCGGAAAACCAGTGATCGAAGGTCACGCCGAACTCGGTGAGATCGTCGCGGCAATCGGCGAGCTGCTCGTTGAGGGCGTGCTGGTGGATATAGTCGTAATCGTTGCCGAGCAGGCGCTTCGCGTTCGCAATGAGCGCGTCGAGATGACCTTCCGCGTCGGTTGCCGCGTCCGGCACGCCGGACGTCACCTCGTCGGCCTGGCGGACGTATTTCGCGCCGTGCGCTTCGGCGACCTGATGTGCCATTGCCCTGACGTAATCGCCCTGATACGCGTTACCCGGGAAAGCGAGCGCGATGCCTTGAAGGTCGAGATAGCGCAGCCACGTGGACAAGGCGAGTATGTCCATCTGCCGGCCGGCGTCGTTGACGTAGTATTCGCGGGAGACGCGATAGCCCACTGCGGCGAGGACGTTGGCGATGCTCGCGCCGTAGGCGGCGCCGCGGCCATGCCCGACATGGAGCGGTCCGGTCGGATTGGCGGAGACGAACTCCACCTGTACGCGCCGGCCGCTGCCCGAGGCGCCGGTGCCGTACGCGTCCCGAGTGCGCAGCACGTGCTGGACTACTTGCTGCTTCACTCCCTGCTTGAGAAAGAGGTTGATGAAGCCGGGACCTGCAATTTCCGCTTTGTCGAGATACGGCGAGCGCGGCAACGCCGCGACGAGACGGCCGGCGACTTCGCGTGGCGCACTCTTCAACGCCTTTGCAAGCTGCAGCGCCGCGTTGCAGGCATAGTCTCCGTGCTGCGCCTGCTTGGGCTTCTCGAGCACCACTTGCGTCTGCGCGTCCGGTGCAACCGCCTTTATGGCGGCCGTCAGCAGGTCGTGGCAGTGACTGCGCAGATCGGGATAAGCGGGGTTGTTCATGGGAGGCGCCGAAGAGGGGCGTATTATAGCCGACCTCAAAACTCGAGCGGATCGATGTCGAGCGACCATCGCGCCCGGGTTGCGCCCAGCGCGGCGAGCTCGGTGCGCCAGGCGCGCAGGAACGCATGTAACGGCTGACGGGCCGCCGACTGGACCAGCAAATGGCCACGTTCACGGCCGGCAAGCCGCGTCATCGGCGCCGGTACCGGGTCGTATATCGTCACGTCGTGCGCGATACGGCGTGCGACCTGCGCGGCTTCGTCCAGGAAAGCGAGCGCAGCTTGAAGCTGCGGCGCCTCCGCCCTCAGCAACGCCTGGTAGACGCACGGCGGAAATTCCGCCTGTGCGCGCTCCGCGAGCAACGCAGCCGCATAGGCCGGAACATCCTGTGCGCGCAACGCGGCAAACAAGGGATGGTCGGCAAACTCCGTCTGTATGAGCACATCGCCCGGCACTGCGCCCCGCCCTGCGCGTCCGGCCACTTGCATGAGCAGTGCAAACAGCCGCTCGGAAGCGCGAAAGTCGGCGCTATACAACGCGCTGTCCGCGTTCAGCACCCCGACCAGGGTGAGGCGCGGAAAGTCGTGACCTTTCGCGAGGATCTGGGTGCCGACCAGAATGTCGACCGTCCCGGCATGGATCTGCTCCCGCATCGCGGCCCACGCGTGCTTGCGCCGGGTGCTGTCGCGGTCGATACGCAGCACGCGCGCTTCGGGAAATATCCTTTGCAGCGAATCCTCGACGCGTTGCGTGCCCTGCCCCACCGGAGACAGCTCCGCATTCCCGCAGTCCGGACAACGCAGCGGCACCGGCCGGTCGTGGCCGCAATGATGGCAGCGCAGCCGGCGCTCACGCAGGTGCAGCACGAGCTGAGCGCTGCAGCGCTCGCATCCCGATAGCCAGCCACATGCATGACACATGAGGACCGGCGCGTATCCGCGGCGATTGATGAAGACGAGGCTCTGCTCGCCGCGCTCGAGCCGCGCGCGCAGCGCGGCAACGAGCTCGGGCGAGAGGCCTTCGTCGAGCCGCGTGTCGCGGGTATTGACGGTACGTATGCGCGGCGGCGTGGCGTTGATCCGCTCCGGCAGCGTGAGCAGCCGATAGCGTCCGCGCTCGGCGTTGTAATAGGTCTCCAGCGCGGGTGTGGCCGAGCCCAGCACGACCGGCACGTTGCGCTGCCGGGCCCGGACTACCGCCAGGTCGCGCGCCGAATAGCACAGCCCTTCGCTTTGCTTGAACGAGGCGTCGTGCTCTTCGTCGACGATGATCAACCCGAGCTGCGGCATCGGCGCAAAGACGGCGAGTCGCGTGCCGATCACGATGCGTGCCGACCCGGATTGCGCCGCCGTCCAATGGCGCAGCCGCTCCGATTCGTTCAGACCGCTGTGCAAGGTGACCAGCTTGGCCTGGGGAAAGCGCGCCGCGACGGTTTCGCGCAATTGGGGTGTGAGCGCGATCTCGGGTACGAGGAGCAGCGCCTGCCGGCCGGCGGCGAGCGTGTCCGCGATAGCGTGCAAATACACTTCCGTTTTGCCGCTTCCCGTCACGCCGAGGAGCACAAAGGCGTGGTAGCCGCCGAGTGCGTCGCGAATCGCGTCCGCGGCGGTGCGCTGGTGTGCGGTGAGCGCGGGCCCGGGTACCGCTACGTTGCCGGCAACCGGCACAGGCGCCGTTTCCTCCACCTCCTCGGCCCAGCCCCTGGCGATGAAGCTGCGCACGATGGACGATGCGTTGCCGCAAACGGCGAAGGCGCTCTGACGATCGAGCGATAGTTGCGCCTGTAGTGTTTCGAGCATGCGCCGCTGCGCATGCGCTCGCGCAGGCAGCGACTGCGCGTCGATCGATCGTCCCGCCGCGGTCAATACGATGCGCGCGGCACGTACTGCCGACTTCAAGCCTGGCCGGCACAGCCGCGCCGGCAGCGTGCCCATCACCACGGCGCCGAGCGCGTGCTGGTAATACTCGGAGGTGAACCGCAGCAACTCGATGTCGGAGCCCTCGAGGCGAGGACCGGACCGCATCAGCTCCGCAGCTCGCTTCAACTTGTGCGGCGCCACCTCGCTCTCGTCGACCACGTCGAGCACGATGCCGATACGTTCACCACGACCGAACGGCACGCGCACGCGGCAACCCACGTCGCTCGCCGCGGCGTCGCTGATGCGGTAATCGAACAGCGTCTGCACAGGCACGTCGAGGCCGACGCGTATGATTTTTTCGCGGCTCACAGAGCGGAGCGAGACCGAGTTAGACGCGACATGTGAACGTACTCTGCGATATGTGCTTTAACCGCTTTACGCAGTTGAGGATTTCCCTCTTATGCACACCGCGCTGTGGATAAGTCTGTTGATGACCCGCATCCGCCGGAGCTCCGGTCCTGGTTCGGCGATCGGAAATCTCAGCGCCCACTTCGCCAGTACGAAGATTTTTCCTGTCGTTTCAAGGGCCTATCGCGTTACGCGGCAAGAATCCTCTCAGGAGCTCGCTGCGACGAGGGCTAAGCCCTTGCTGTGAATAATTTTTTTGGCTACGGCGCGTGCGGCCCGCTCTAGTGGTAGCGGCGGCTGAGATCGTGGACGGCCTCGACGAGCGCGGCGACGTGCTCCGGAGGCGTGTGTTGAGATACCCCGTGGCCCAGATTGAAGACGTGTCCCGCGCCTTGGCCGTAACGCTCCAACACCCAGCCGGCTTCGCTCCGGATCGCGTCCGGCGACGCAAACAACACGGCCGGATCGAGGTTGCCTTGGATCGCCACGCGATCACCGACGCGCGCTCGCGCGCTCTTGAGGTCGACCGTCCAATCGAGCCCCAGCGCATCGGCACCGGTATCGGCAAGCTGTTCGAGCCAGCTTGCCGCGCCTTTCGCGTAAAGAATCTTCGGAATGCGGGCGCCGTGGTAGGTGCTGTGCACGCCCTGCATGACCGCGCGCATGTATTGCAGCGTGAACCCTTCGTACACCGACGGACTCAGAATCCCGCCCCACGTGTCGAACACCATCACGGCTTGCGCGCCCGCTTCGATCTGCGCATTCAGGTAGGCGATCACGGCGCGCGTGTTTACATCCAGCAGATGATGCAGGAGATCGGGGCGCTCGTACAGCATCGCCTTGATGCGGCGGAAATCATCACTGCCGCCGCCTTCGACCATGTAACAGGCGAGCGTGAAGGGCGTCACATGACTCCAGAATCCTTAAAGCAATATCAAATTGAAGAGCGTTCACTGATTTCAAAACGGTTGAAAGTAGAAAGCCAAAGAGTATATGAATTGATGGCAATT